>Ga0123342_1005773_pt1 | contig 17700 bp, 9 predicted proteins | sample Turbeawhitnodule_FD_89960 | JGI IMG/M metagenome (GOLD analysis project Ga0123342, IMG submission 89960) | Root nodule microbial communities of legume samples collected from Mexico - Turtle bean Mexico white nodule | ecosystem: Host-associated > Plants > Roots > Nodule | place: Mexico: Nepantla...
AGAGTGTCAAAAAAAAAAAAATATAATATTTTTATAAAAAATTTATGTGTGTATATATATATATATATATATATATATATATATATATATATATATATATATATTCTGAGACAAATAAGTTTAAGCTAGTTATTATGAGATAAAAAAACTGTTCTTTCAAAATTTAATTTGATTTAATGAATAAAAAATAATTATATATCAAAAGTTTAAATTGATAGCACACTACTACAAGAAAATAATTAAATAGTAATCAAATTTAGAGAAAAAAATATTTAATCACTATATAAACTGAATTAGATATTAATTTAGAGACTAAAAATTTATTCATATCTAAGTGGTTTCTATTATTAATAAAAATTTATAAAACAGTTTCTAAATTTGTATCTAAATTAGCTACCTAAATTTTAGCAACTAATATTTTAGATTTTAAGTTAGTCTCTAAAGTACTAATAGAGACTAATTTAGAATATAAAGTAGTAAGTAATTAAAACCTTGGTAGCTAATGATTAGATACCAATTTAGAAACCATTTTATGATTTTTATTAATAATAGAAACTACTTTAAATACCAATAGTTTTTTTAGTTTATAAAATGGTCTCTAATTTAATCAAATAGTAACTAATTATTTTGGTATCTAAAATTAGTTTCTATTTAATGATTTTATTGTAGTGTCAAGAATAAAGTTAAGATTGTTTTATCACAATTAAAGCTAATTTTTTATGTAACGCATCCATCTTTAATAATAACAAATGATATGGATACAAGACTTACAGAATGAAGCTAATATTAATTTTGTCTTTTCTTATTCTAGCCTTTATTGCCTCTTTATTTTACATTATCTCTTTAACTAGACCTATAATGAATGTACTACTTGATATATTGAGACTCTTTGCTTTGATTTAAGTAAGAAAATAAAATAGAAAAAATATTCATTCTCATATTCTTTACCTTCCTTTTTTTTCTTTTGTCTATCTCAGTTTTTCTTTTATAATATAGTATCATAGCTTTGATTGCTACATTTACCCATGAGTGAAGTTGTTGATCCCTCACAAAAAAATTGTTTTCTCCTTATAAGAAAATGATAAAAGATATGGTAAGAAGAAGATTATCTTATGTGTGTATGGTTACATCACTATATAAGAAATATATAGGGAGTCTCTTCAAATTACAATCTAAGTAGGATACTAATCATGAAATTCTATCATTATTAAATTAATTGCATATAATTGGGTACAATATCGTACAATATTGCATACAATAATTGCATATAATTTGATAATTATTATTTTCTTAATACTCCTTACCATCATCTGATCATCCTTCCTTCCTTTCTCATAGTCCCTTACTCTTGAGGGACCAAACTATCATCATTGATCTCGTTTATTTCAAATTAGTCTCATTTCAAAAAACAAGATAGGTTTCATTGATGGAACCATAGAAGACTCATACCAACTTATTGTTTCCAACATGGCAGAGAGCCAATATGCTGATTGTTTCCTGGATATTCAAGGTTGTTTCTCCACCCATCGTACAGAGAATGGACAATGCCTTTGACATAAGAAATGATTTAAAGGAGATGTTTCTGATCGCCGGGAGATGATTTCTTCTTTCAAAGAAGATTCTAGTAATGATGAGAAAAATCATGAAAGTTCAAAGATAAAAGTGTTGTCTCGGCAAATTGATTTTACTCTTGAGAAGTATCAAACATGGTTAGATCTTTGACAACAGTCCAAATCTAATGAAAATGTTTATAATTAAGTCTTTGTTATTCATTCCAACATGACAACACAAACTGGTAATAAATTTCTTTATTCCTTTAGTTCTTGGATTCTTGATAGTGGTGTTATTGACCACATTTGTTCATCCTTAATTCATTTCACTTCATATCATCAAATTAACCATATTTATGTCAAATTTCCAAATGAAAATAAAGTCATTGGCAATTATTCTGAAAGTGTTTTTCTCAATCAAAATCATGTCATAGACAATATTTTGTATATTCCTTGTTTCACTTTTAATCTCCTTTCAGTAGCAAAATTGATTGATAATTTATCTTGTGTTCTTACCTTTGACTCTAATGGTTGTCACATTCAAGACAAGAACTCCTTGAAAATAATTGGTTCAGCTAAGATGCAAGATAAACTTTATACACTCAGGATCTCATCCTATCAAAAACTTCAAATCAAACTCATCAAATATACATATACCATCAATACTAATAATGTTAGTGTTATTGATCTAGAAACTCTTTGGCATGTTTCAAACAAATGTATTGATGTTATAATGACTAAAATTCCTTTTGTTAAATATAAAAAATCTATTGTTTGTGATGTTTGTCACTTTGCAAAATAAAAAAGACTTCCATTTCCTATTAATTCATCTAAATCTAAAAAATGTTTTTAATTAACTCATGTAGATGTATGGGGACCATACTCAATATCATCAATTCATGGTCATAAATATATTTTGACCATAGATGATAACAATTTGAGGTACGCGTGGATTTTTCTTTTAAAACAAAAATCTGAAGTTGTCAAGACTTTGGAAAATTTTGTTGTTTTTGTTCAAACACAGTTTTAGACAACAATAAATTAATAAGAAGTGATATTGAGACTGAATTTTTCATGACTAATTTATTTGTTAACGAAGGAATAGTGCATCAAACATCATGTGTCAATACTCCACAACAAAAATAGCATAGTTGAAAGGAAACATGGTCATATATCAAATGTAATAAGAGCTCTCATGATACAATCTCATTTACCCAAAATTTATTGGTCATATTTTGTGATACATGTTACGCATAGTATAAACATGCTTCCAAAACCTATTTTAAATTCTCCTCCTCCTCATGAAATGCTTTACAAAACTGCAAGAAATTTTAATGAATTAAATGTGTTTGGATCTTTATGCTATTTTAGCACTTTGTCAACAAACAAAAGAAAATCTGATCCAAGGGTATCAAAATATGTTTTTATTGGTTTTAAAATGGAAACAAAAGGATATGTTCTGTTGAATATTCAATCCAAAGAAATTTTTATGTCTAGGGATGTTGTCTTCTATGAACATGTTTTTCCATATCAAAGGATTCAAGATACTAGCAATGAAACTAACAATCATAACATTCATGATTAAATTTTTTTTACTAAAGATCAACCTGTTTTGAGTCAGCCATCACAAGCCATTCTTGCACCTTGTGATAATGCTGAAAATATCAGTAATAATAACTATGAATCAGACATTGAGGTTCCAGAAGAAGTTTGTTCTCATATAGACCAAAACTTCAATGAAGATCATGACACAACAAAATTCTGAATCAGATCAGCTTGTCCAAATGAGTATCAGAATAAAAGACCTCCTGAGTATTTAAAGAGTTATCATTGTAATCTTAATGTTTCCAATACATCTTCAAGAATTAAATATCCTTTGAATTTTGTGTTTTCTTATAACAATTTATCACCTTCTTACACATATTTTGTTATGTCTATTTCTTCACATGTTAAGTGATGTGAGTTTATTTTAGATTGTCACATATATTTAGGAGTTTCACTTTTGAATTATGATTTTGATTAGCAGAATATGGTGAAACTCAAAGAAGATTGCCACTCGACACGAACTTAACCAAGTGGTTAAGTAAGTATGATGATTCTCTTATAGAGAGCAAAAGAAAAAACACAATTTAAAGGTGAGAATGATGCTTGCAGAATTGGAACAAAAAAAGATGGCAAGGAAATTATATGAACCGAAATTAAAAGAGGAAGACAAGAATACAATTAAAAGGAATGAGGCATAATGGAAAAAGGAAAAGAGAAAGAGTAAGAAAAGCTTATGGAGAATGCAGATGATGGATTGAACACACCACTTGGAATGATGAAGGATTCCAAGATGAGTGATAAAGAGTCCCACTTGGAGTATGCTCTCACAAGATAAGACTCACAATTTAGGGTAAAAACATTCACTAAACACTCAAACAAAGTTTCTTTTGTATTTCAAATTCAAGGTGCCAATACAAGACGTAAGGCATCCTATTTATAGGAGAGAGTGCTTTGGTGGGCAAGAGGGAGAGGAGGGGCGGAAAAGGCAAGAAGCCTTCTAGAAACTAGGTTAACCTAGTGTGCCACCTAAGCTAGGGAAAGGTTCTAGAAACTAAGGTAAAAGAGTGAACAAAGGGGGTAGTCAAGATGTTTCTAAAAGCTAGTGAGAGTTGGGTTTGACTCAAGCCCAATTTATACTAAGTAAACCCTAATCTACTGAAATTAAAAACAATGAAACTAGTTGGTGCTTGGCTCCAATCATGTGGGCTCTGCTCCTTGTAATCCTCTAAGGAATGATAGGCTTTAATACACTGGCTATAGACTGATCCTGACCTAGCCTTGGGTACTGTGTCATGCTCCTGGTCATCCTTCTGAAGGGTTGGGCTAACTTAGTGTCTTCTTTATCTCTCAGGGTTCCATCATTAAGACAAACACTTATTATGAAGTTGTGGAAACATGAATGCTGGAGAAAAGTTATACAATGTGAGATATCTGCTTTGGACTCAAATCAAACATGGGAAAAAACAACCATAGGTTGCAAATGAATATTCAAAATAAAATATAAGGTTAATGGGACAATCGAAAGGTATAAAGCAAGACTAGTAGCAAATTGATACACACAAACAAAAGACATTGACTACCTTGATGCTTTCTCTCCCGTAGCAATGATGACCACCATAAGGTTTCTTCTTTTTCTAGCTTCTATATATAATTGGGAATTGAAACAATTAGACATAAATAATGTCTTTTTACATGGAGAATTGAAAGAAGATGTATACATAGTTTCTCCTCCTAGGTTGACTCATACTCAACCAGGACAAGTTTGTAAATTAAAAAGGCTTTATATGGCTTTAAGCAAGCTAATGGAGAGTGGTTTTCCAAACAGTCATCACTTTTGCTTTCTGTGTGATATATTTAATCTATGAATGATCATTCGTTGTTCATTAATTCTTCTAAAGGATCTTTTACAACATTATTGGTGTATGTGGATGATATAATATTGGCAGGACATGATAAAGAGAAGATTGAAATAATCAAACAAGCCTTGGATCGAACATTCAAGATTAAGGATCTTAGGGATTTAAGATATATTCTTGGTCTTGAAATAGCAAGAAGTAAGAAAGGGATAATGATGAATAAAAAAAAATATGCACTGGAATTGTTAACAGATGTAGTAGGTCTTTTAGCCTGCAAACCTGCACTTACTCCAATTGATAATCATGTAAAATTATCTTCTACTAGAAGTGTTCCTTTCACAAATGTTCAAGCCTATAGAAGATTGATTGGAAGACTTGTGTTTCTCACTAATACCCGACTTGACATAACCTTTTTTGTGCAACAACTTTCTCAAACATGCAATTGCTTAATATAATGCAACAATTAGAATTCTCGTATATATAAAAGAAGCTCCGAGTCTAGGTTTATTTTTCTCTTCCAACACTTCTGCTCATTTAAAAGCCTTTTGTGATAGTGATTGGAGGCACCTGTAGTGATTCAAGACAATTAGTGACTGATTTTAGTGTGTATCTTGAGAATTCCCTCATATCCTGAAAATCAAAGAAGTAATAAACAATATCAAAAAGTTCTTGTGAAGTTGAATACAAGGCAATGACCATTGTTACATGTGAAATTCAATTGCTAACTTATCTTTTTTTCAAGATTTCAAAATTCCTTTTGAACAACCATTTCTTTTATATGTAGTTATTACTTAACCAGTTATATATAAGGCAAAATCACAAAATTAAAAACATATATTCATATAGCACTTATCATAAGATCTACACACAACTTTTTTATATTTGTTCATGTGTCAAAATATAATTGTTCATGTGTCAAACACATGCACCACAAACATAACGACAAACATAACTAGTGACTAGTTTTGGAAGAATATTATTGTTCGTAGTTACTACCTATATAACACGTGTATCGAATTAAATTAAATTCTAAATAAAAAATGATAAAGGAAACATGTGTATAAAGTTTTAATTAGACATACTCCATTTAACTGTTTTTTTTTCTTTTACCCAAATAAATTTATTGAGTGAATAGCTAAAATCTCATTCCCTAGCGAAGTCATGGAATTCATTGGACATATTACTATTCATTGGACGAAATCAATTAAGAAATTAGCAGAGTTTCACTGAGTGAACTCTTATCCTCTTGGAAAATTATATAGAACCATAAATTCTACAAAAAAAAGAAATCATCCAACATACTTAGAATCCAAAATAAATATTTGTAACCATCCTATCAAGTTTTAAACCTCAATTTAAATTTGTTTTCTACTCTAGTGTACATGTATACCAATTGAAGTTATTTATGATTATTCAATACTTAAAAACAAGCTAAACCAATACTAAAATGACTTAACTCAATTGACTTTTAACAAACTAAAACTTTCAAATAGGTGTTAAACTCTTTAAATTTAACTCTACCAAGTTTCAATTGCATCATTATACTCTTTTGTTCATATCACTTTTTCGTTTAGTTATCCATTCTCAATTTGACTATTCAAAACCCAAAATTATAATATAAAAAAAAAGCAATATCCAATTATTCAAGAAATTCCAAAACAAAAACTACAACTTTCAAAAACATCAAAATAATTTCTCTAGAATTTATAATTATCTATACTACTAAAATAAATTAATCTCACAAATCAAATTAGCTTTCCTTATCTTAGAATTACTCGTTCATTAGGCAAAATAAATCTTAAAGAATAAGAGTTGAATATACACCTAAAGCTTCTAAAATCTAAAGAAACATATCAGAACACCAATCAAAAGTTAAATGTAATACCATTCTCAATTATAAAAGAATTAGACTAGATAGAAATATTAATTTAGAGAAAAAGTTATTTACTCTTTTTAGATTGATCAAAATTATTATTTACCCTATTTATTTGTGTGAGGAAATATATTGAGGAAAAAGATGAGAAACAAATTTAACAAAAAATAGAAAAAAAAAGGGACTAAAAAGTATAAAAACCGAAGAAAAAGAAAAGATAGATAATAAAAAAGAGAAAAACACAAAGTTTTCACAAAGAATAAAATTAAAATTAAAAAAGTTTACCTCACATAATCTTTAGATAATACTGTAAATAATAGAAGTAAATTAACTTCAAGTATGTAAATAACTTTTTAATAATTTTATTTATATATTTTCATACGTTTAAATAATTAAATGCTAATAAAATATTAGCGTTTACCAATATTTCAACGAATCCTGTATGACCGCTGCAGAAACAATGCATCAATGGATACAAAAGCATTCAAAGAATTATTATAAATGTTTGACATTTATAGAAGTTTAACTGAAATTTATTTTTGTAAAAATATAAATGTTTTTTCTTATTTAAATTTTCAAATAAAATGTGTTTGCATTAGAAAAAAAAACCATACTCATTTACACTTAATTATTTACTTATTCATTGTGTGTGTGATAATCGGAATTTAATTTTTGAATTAACAGAAAAATATGAAAGCATAAATATGATGAATTAGCTGTCTTGTTTTGGATTGATAGCGACCTTTTCCCGTTACCTTTTGGCATGCAAGTTTACTCAGTGAATGCTCTGAATTGGGACCCAAATTTCCTGTTCATTTTACACGATTCTTCCTTCTTTTATCCAAAACCATCCAAACAAATTACGTACCACAGCAGTGCAGTACAAGAAGCTAACTCGTGATTATCATTTTCTAGTCACCTTCTTCCAAAAAATTTAGTCCAACATTATAAAATATGAAATTTTTCTTATTTAAAATGTATGCATTTAAAAGTTTAAATCGTGTTAGTTCCTACAACAAAATAAGAATACAATGGATATGGCTGAATTCAAACTTTGGAATATATAAAATGATCCTTCTGTTCTTCTGTCGGATGGAGTTCTTTGTCGGATGGAGTTCTTCTCGTCTTTAAGTTCGATTATTAATAAGTAGACTTTAAATCTAACTCAATCCATAAAACCGATTTATAGAGTGAGTTTTGCACCCACTTATATCATATTCTTCTCATGTTGAGAGTGACAGTTCGTGCGTGAGACAATATATATAAGAAGTCCGATAATAGGTGACACGATAAGTCCATCAAACACTCATTAGTATAGGCTTTAAATGACTCTGATACCATATTACAAAGTAAACTTTAAGCCTAACTCAATAGCTTATGGAATAAGGTTTACACTCACTTATATACAATGAAATATTTTTATCAATGTAGGATTTCCAACATTATAATATTAGATTTAGATTAAAGTAAATTATTGGGTTAATCTTAAAATTAGAATAACATAGAGGTCTGTATCCTATGGTACACCTTCATTTTAGACATGCAATGATGAAGAAATAAAAAAATAATCACATCCTATAGCTATAGACCCAGAAGGTACAAAAATACTGAAAGGAAATAAATAATACTATGTATCTATTGCTACGTCTAGGTTTTGTGATTGGAAATGGAACTGAAATTTATAATAAGATCAAAACCATTGATATTTGATGGGAATTTCACAATTCAGTGCATAAAAAATTGATATCATTAACCGAAGGAATTCTGAGTGAGACAAATGACATCGCATGGGCTGAAGTTGTTGGATCATAAAAATCTATCGGCCCAAGATAAACCATTTTTACGTAATTTTTTTAAAAATAATTATGAAAATTTTATATAGTACTTAATAAACAAAAATTATAGAAATTATAAGGAAGATGTTGAGCTGTTTAGTGATGTTTAATAGCTGTTAGTGTTACTATTAGTCTCTCCGTTTGTTTTTCCCATGTTAAGTTAGTCAAACTAACTAAGTTAGTCAAAGCATTCTATAAATTATTAAATTGACTTACTAAATTAGAAAGAAAGTATAATATTTTAAAGAAAATTATGTTTATTAAATAATTTCTAATTAATACTTGTGTTTTGTAGAATGTTATAATTGCACTTAATGCGCTTAGAAATGTTCATGGAAATGTTAGATAATTAGAATTCTAACTCTTGTAAAAAAGATAAATATTTCTACATGCAATATTTTAATAATATAAATTGACATAACTTTATTATATATTTTAATGAAATATATATAGTACTTATTTTGATGGAATATTTTAGTTATAATATTATTTTAAAGATGATATGATTTATAAATAGGAAATAACTTGGATTTGAAGATAATACAATATTGTTGACCAGGGCTCTTAAATATTCTTATAATTTTTGTGATAGAAGTGTTGCTTTTTCTATATGTGATTAATTGTGTAAGAAGTGTTATTCTTATGTGATTTCACACTTTTGTATTACAAATTATTTTATGTTTTCATTTAAGAGTTTTAGAACAAAATAAATGTATTTGTATAAATTATTTCATGTGATAATCAGTTATCATATATAGAATAATCAATTGATTATATTAAGTAATAATGGAAGCTAATTTCAAACAAGATTCATAGACTAGATAGTCTATTATTAGTTCTATCTTTTATCTGTTGTGATTGCATTTCTACATGTGAAGTGTGTAACATAAATATTTGATATAATGAAACAATCTCACTCATATTATGATTATTAAAATCGGTTACAGATTTAGGAAGAATTGTATCAATATATTTTTTTATCATTCTTTCTGTTTTGAATCTTACTTTTATGTTCTTTATTTTATTTTATTTTTAAAAAAAAAATTAATCTTAACTTTTGTATTCTAATCTTTTAATCATGTGTTTCATTTTTTTTAAATTCTATTAATCAAAATAAAAGTTTTTTTAAAACATCAATTACTTCTCTTTTAATATTGTGCAACCTATTTTTCTTACAAATACTTATAATAATAATAATAAATTTAATTTGAAATTAAATATAGTAGAGATTACTATTATTTTAAATATAATATGCAGTAACATATTTGCATATGATGTAACCCCGGTCAATTAGAAACAGCTAGATTAGTTGCAAAAGCGTCTCAGCTTCGTCAACAACCCTATACCTTTAGTTTAGAGGATTTCTTGTGGCATAATACACCTAAGTTTAATGGAAGAGAAAATCCACACAAAGCATACTAGTGGGTGAGAGATATTGAAAGAATTTTTTAAGCTTCTCAATGTCCTGAAGAGAGGAAGTTATCTTATGTTACCTATGTAATGACTCAAGACGCTAAATTTTGGTGGATAGGCATGAAGCAAACGATGGAAGACAAAGGAGAAGATGCCACTGGGGAGAACTTCAAAGCAAGATTCTTGGAGGAATATTTCCCTGAAAGTGTCACATATGCAAAGGAGATTGAATTTGTGTAGTTAGAATAGGAAAATCTCTTTTTTACTAAGTATGCCACTAGATTCAAACACTTGGCTAGATTTTGTACCTAGACCATTATTGAAGCTTGGAGATGTAGAAAAATTGAGTTTGGATTGAGGCAGGAGCTTGAGGAAATGGTAGTCCCAATGTGGGAGGACCTTCTAGAAGCAATAGGTGGTGGGGATTCTGAAGAGTAGCAGTAGAGCTATTATGCCACAAATGGTGGGAGGACCTTCTAGAAGCAGACCTAAATATGAAGATAAAAAGAAATCTTATTCTATACCTCAATCCTTCATAAGTGAATGACCTAATTCTCAATTACCACCCCATGTCAAATGTTTTAGATGTGGTGGATCACGTATTCTTAGATTTTGTTCTCATCATGTGCCAATTGTTACATGCGGTAGATGTCATAAGTATGGTCATGCAACAAAAGACTATCGTGTCTATTTGGGAGATCCAAATTCTAGTGTAGTGCAACAAGTACAACAAAATAATAATAGAAACCGAGAGCAACTGGCAGAGTCATTGCTATTAGTAGAGATGAAACTTCACAGTCTGATAACCTTCTTAAAGGTATTTATTTTATCCTTGGGACACAATTATTTATATTGTTTAATTTAAGGACAACCCATTCTTTTATATCTTTTGATTGTGCTAAGAAACTCAAGTTGTCAGTCCAAGAATTAGATATTGAGTTGGTGGTATCTACACCAACATAATGTATTATAATAACTTCTTTTATGTGTGTTGAGTGTCTGGAATTATAGATGGACAAAGATGCAAGATCAACATGATTTGCATACCCACTAAAAGATTTGGAGGTTATATTGGGGATGAATTAGCTATCTGCTAATCGTATCCTTATAGACTGTGATTAGAAGAAGTTAATTTTCCCTAAATTAGAAAGAATGCAAGTTATCTCAGCTCAACAACTTGAGAGAGAGGTACAAGAAGGTGCATAATGTTTTTTTTTTCTTTTGGCTTGTTCTATAGTTACTGATAAAACACAAAAAGATATGTTTATAGTTCAGGAGTTTTTGGACGTATTTCCCGATGAGATTCCGCGACTTTTGCCTAAAAGAGAGATTAAGTTTGAAATAGATTATTTTTCCCAATTAAGAAAGTATGTATGCGGTCTTAGCCACATTCTAAAGTCTAATTTAGTTCAGGTGAAAGAAAATTTGTCATTTGAAGTGAAGCCAATCCGAATTTTAGATTCACAAGTAAAACAACTCCATGGAAGAAGTATTCCTATGGTGAAAGTATTTTGGGTTCTCATATTTGGATATTCCACTTAGGAAATTGAAGAAGATATACGAGCATCATACCCTGATCTCTTTCTTGGTAAGCTTATTTTTAAGACGAAAATTTTTGTAGTTGGGGATAATGTAACCCCCAGTCAAACACAACCCCCACCCCCCCCACACAGTTTTTTTTTTCTTTCTTTCTCTCTCTCTCTCCATTTCTCACTCCATAGATCATATATTTTAGAATATGATTGCACCACACTGTAGCTGAGGAGTTAAGGAACATTTCTACCCGAACATATTCTCAAACAGAGTAAGTTCATATTTACTCTAAGGATCCTTTATTCTCAATTTTTCCTTAGGAATTAGTCATGAATCTTGGTGAGGTTAGGTAAAAAATTAATCATCTCCACTCATTCTACTATATACTAATTTTTTGTTCTATTTGGATAACTTGCATTATGTCCTCATATCTTGAAGCTTTTCCAGACTGGAAGGATAAATCTCATAGGTTGCTTGGAAAGCAAGAAATTTAGGTAAGGGGAAGCTAGCTTTAATTTTTAATAGTATCCTAGGCTAGAAGTTATGAATGTGGAGGGGACGTGGTCCCCAAGATTCAATTTCTCTCGCAGGGATGTTTTTTATTTATATGTTGTCTGGTCTTATAGAAATATTAGATTTTGATGGATTAGTATTTGAGTGATTTTTTTTTATGTTAAATAGACTTTTTAATGTTGTGAATTATGTTTGGAATAATTTAGAATATTGATTTTGGATAAATGTTTGACTTATGTATGATTTTTTTTAAAATACAAATTGGATATTAATTTGTAGATTAAATTAGATTAAGAAATTTTAATGTCATATGAATGAATGGTATGTAAAATATATGAGTGACATTGTATGATGAAAGTTTGTATGAGCTTGATCCAATACATTTAGGATAATGTATGAGATGTTATGATATATTAAGTATGAAAAGCCTATGTTTTAACATAGATTCTCTAGTTACACTAATGATCTAAGTCACACAGACTAAGGTATCAGTTGGTGAGAAGTTGAAGAGGTAGCTCATACACTCGGTGACCACTTGTACTCACACGATTTTGTATGTTTGAACTTACCATGATCCTTCTCTTAGATTCTTGTGCAAATCTAAGTCTTGGGTATTGGATTAGATGTTAGTATCTGATATGAACATATTTAATGAGTCTTTCAAAAGATGATGAATCCATGTGTGGTTTGTATGAATGATGTAATTGATAATTGGAATTTTGTATGACTACATTTGAAAAAATATATTATGAATGACTAATCTAGTTAGTTCTTTTTGCATGTATTGAGTTTATTATGATATCTCTTTCTGTTTGCTTACTTTGTTTTTCTTGGCGTGTTGTGAACTACGATGATTATATTACGTATACAAACAAATGATTATACTAGTGCAGGAGGGTCTAGAAGGCTTTAAGATGTTGTTTTGAACCTTATATTGTAAACATTTATATTTCTATAAGTCTTATAAGCTTGTTTAGAAATATGTAAAATTTGTATTGTATTAGTTAAATATATTTATGGGATGTTATATATGACACTTATTTTATTTTTTTCTAAATTCCTAGAGATATTTCAAAAAATTTAGAAAATAATTTCCTTACTAAAATCAAAATTTAATTTACTCATTTATAAGAATAAAAATATTAATTTTAGAAATGTAAAAGTTAAAGTAAATAGACTTAAATTATTTAATTCTTGTTTCTAATTGTTACAAACATAATTAAAAATGATGTCATGTATTAGTGGTGGATTTGTTTCTTAGAAATTCTGTCACAAAAATAAAATTAAATAAAAAGTAATTTAGATATAGACATTTTATTATTCTTCTTTTCTAGAAAGAGTTATAAATTGGTCTTCTTGCTTGCTGATAATTTTTTTTTAATTGTTCTTCTTTTAAATTATTAGATACATCACAAATTTCATCACACACATATAAATGCAAGTAAAATTAACCAAGAAAAAAATGCGAACCGACTAGTAATCCAATTTTAATTGGCTTTAAATGATCATTTTAGCACATTTATAGTGATAATACATTAACACGCCGTGCAATCTTATTAAATCTCTGTTAATAATAAATCTTATATTATATTTACATAGGATATATTTAGGAAGGAAAAATAAAAAATAATTTTGTTTATAAATTAAAAATTTTTTATAAATAAGCTAAATAAGAATTTAGATAAATGATATGAGATTTTTTTTATAACTGTTTATAAATAAAATAATTTAACTTTATAGAAAAAAATAATTTGATTTATATATATATATTAAAAATATTGAAATATAATTCTTTTATTAATAAATTGTTATTTCAACTAAAATTGGGTTTGGTAAGTCTCTCTCTTGGAAATTCCACATCGACTAGAGATTAGAACATTTCATTTTATATAAGTGGGTGCAAACCTCACCTTATGAGCCGATTTTATGAGATTGAGATTGAATTAGTTTTAAAGTTTACTTCGTAATACTCTCAAGTAATTTTTCTTTATAAATAATAATATGAGTGACTTTTTTATTTTGAATTTTTTTGTCATTCAAACTAGACTTAGGAAAGTGATTGTGAGGATCCAACTTATTTATTGATGTTTGAAGTGAATTGGATTAAAGTAAATATTGATAGAGCTGTAAAAAGTTGTTCGGAATATGCTTGTTGTGGTGATATTTTTAGAGACAGTGGAGATCTCATATTGGGAGTTTCATTTCCTTTTTAAGAGTTCAAAATACTTTATATGGTATGATTTTGAGAATATTTTGGTTATTTAGATATCCCCTTGGATTTTAGAGGAAGACGAAGAAAATGCATGTAGGTTTGTGAGTGTGTGAAGTTTAAATCTTCTAAAATCTTTGGCACACGTTTTCTTAACCAGAAATTAAGGTTGTAGGGTAATGGCAGCGAGTTTAGCGTAGACTTTCTGACAAAATGTTTACCTTTTTTATAGACCGAAATTTGAGATGTGAGTGATAATAAAAAGCTAATTGTTTGACTGTAGTCAATATGCATGTTTATCGTGTTGCATGCAGAGATAACAATTTCACAGAGTAATTCAAATTGGGATTGACGAGCCTTGAGTGAAAAATGTGTTGACTCATTGCTATACATTCACAACTTATATTTTTTCTATATTTATCTTACAATTTTTAATAATTATTTTTATATTATTTAATTATAAATTTATTATTTATTATATATTTTTTAAAATTGTCACATCAAAAAATTTATACAACTTCCTCAAAGTATAATTTTTTTTTGCTGGAATATGTGTAACTTCCTCAAAGTATAATTCTTTTTTTGCTGGAATATGTATGTGTCAGGTTACTGGACCTACATTATGTACTAAGATCTGTAGTTATTACACCTCTTTTCTAATACTCATTTTACAAAATTAATTTCAAAATGAAATAACTTTTATTTTTATTTTTTTACTTTAAAAGCATAATAATAATAATAATACTAATAAAAGTTGGTACATTTAAAAAAAAATCTAAGCATATTTTCCATTTTTGTCCTAACATTGTTAAATGTTTAACACCGTAACAACGTGATACATACGAGTACTGGCAAACAGTATTTTAGAATTAAAAAAATAAAAAAACAAGGTTTTTTGTAATTGTATATTTTTAGTATTATTCTATGACCATGGCAGACAATCGCATTGCTAATAATAATAATAATAATAATAATAATAATTTAGTTGAAAACTATTAAGTCTATTCAAGTTAAGACAAATATTTTTTTTCTCCAAATTCTTGCCATATTGGCATGAAAATAACCCATATAAAAAAATCCCGATTAATTAGGTTAAAAATTAAATATGACATTGTCTAAATTTTAGTTCCAAAACATATTTTTCACTATAATTTAGTTGGCTTGACGCATGAAGTTATTTTACTGTCTCTAGAGAGTATTAATACACAATTAAGTGCTCTAGAATTACATTTCTTGAAATTTTGTGCGTGAATATTTTATGAAAATTTAAAAAATTTAACAAAATACCACAGAAAATCATTTCTTATATTTTTTTATAAATATTTGAAAAAAAAAAAATTATAGTAGTGATTCGAAAAACTAGGAATAAAGGCTCTTCATGATCAACAAATGAATAGGTAGTTTTTTAGCCAATCATTGCATGTCTTGCACATATATTTATAAGTATAAATGAAACGTTAAAAGTATTAAGTACATATCTAAAAGATGGATTTGTTTAATAAATTGTTGTTCTTAAAATGATATATTTAAAACATAAAATAATATGCTAAAAGGATAAAAAAAAGCTTGATAAGACAAGAAACTAAATTGACAGTGTTAGAAGGATAGTAAAGTAGAAATAAATAGATTGAGAAATGGACGACACATGGTATTTTGGAAGAAATAAAAAAGTGTTGAGAAAAAGTCAAGATGATGGTAGAGTTTTGAATTTGATCCAAGTCCTTTATGTCTAGGTCTTGTAAAAAAGCCATTAATTTCGCCATGTTAATGGATTGAGTTTGAGTCAAGGGTTTGAATTGTCTGATATGTGTATAAGCTAAAATAGTTGAATGTTTGGGAGGTGGAAGAATAATGGAGGATCATGAACGGAGGAAATGGAGCGTGTTCAAAGAACGTAATAATAATATATGTACCCATGGAAAATGACAGATTTCCATTTGATTCATGGTGCAGTAGAAACGCTGTTAATAAGATACATAGCATGGACCATGGCTCGTGTTTTGTTCTCCCCTCGAACTCCATTCCCTAAGACCTTTTCCTCCCTCCCTGTCGTGCCTCTGCCTGCATGCCTCTCGTGCTTTGTCTCTAAATCATCCAAACATTTATCTATAACATTTTAACCAAACAAACAAACTCTATGCTTTTCCAAACCTCCTTATTCTCTCACCAAACAACCACACACTCTTTATTACTCTAACCCACACTTCTTTTTTATCTTCTAAAAATTATAACACTATCCTCACCGTATTTTATACAACCATATATTAGGAAAATTTACAAGAATAGTCTAATTTGACACCAAAATTATGTCAATGGATAATTGCAAGCAAAAATTACGAATATGGAAATATTGTCATGGAGCACGACTTCATTTATTCAAAACAACTAATGTCGTTCTCCAAATATACGATTTTAACCTACATTAATATTGCGATGCTAAAGTTTATATGGGTTCCTCTGTTAGTGAAACAATAAGAAATTTTTAATGATGATTGAAAAATCCAACGTCGAAAATAATTAGCTTTAAGTCATTCAATTAAGTTACTAAGTTCAGTTTGATCTATTAGATAAAAAAAGTTGATTTGAAAATTTGAATTATTTAATTATTTGTTTAGACGGAAAATTTATTTAACATGTTCCAAAATCTACACATTACATTCAATCATTCTAAAAAATATAATTCAAATTAATATATATAGTATTTTTTATTATAATTATTTTATGAACATAAATTAGTTTCTTTTATAATATAAAATTTATTTTTATTAATAAATATTAAATTTGTTTTAAAAAAATTGCAGGTGTCAAGTGTGGCTCAATTCCCTATCTAGCACCATTTATATCTTTATTTCCCTATCTAGCACCCTTTTGTTTTTATTTCTTTATCTAACACCCTTTTGTTTTTATTTCCCTATCTAGCACTCTTTTATTTTTTATTTCCCTATCTAGCACCTTTTTAAAAATAAATAAATAAATAATAATTTTTTTTTTATAATTTTAATTTTGAATGTATTAAAAGATAAATATTTTTAATGTTTAAAATAATTAGTAATATAATTAATGAATAAATAAATGAGTTTTTACAAAATAAAAATAAAAAAGTAATAAATTAAAAATGTTTAGTTTAAAATAATTTTTTTTATAATTTTAATTTCGAATGCATTAAAAAAATATATTTTTAGTATTTAAAATAGTTAGAAATATAATTAATGAATAAAAACATAAATAGAAATAAATAAAGAATGGCAGAAAAAAATAATAATATTGTCAAACACCAGGACACACAAAAAGAACGTGTCCCAACATTACTAGACCGTCTACTTTTCGTCATTAATTATGTTTCATTTCGCACAAACTATTTAATGTACCATTG
>Ga0123342_1005774_pt1 | contig 17697 bp, 11 predicted proteins | sample Turbeawhitnodule_FD_89960 | JGI IMG/M metagenome (GOLD analysis project Ga0123342, IMG submission 89960) | Root nodule microbial communities of legume samples collected from Mexico - Turtle bean Mexico white nodule | ecosystem: Host-associated > Plants > Roots > Nodule | place: Mexico: Nepantla...
ATGTGTTTTAATTTTCAATTACATATAAACTTTTGAACATTATTATGTGTGCTTTAATTTTCAATGAAATGAATGGATGATTATAACTTTATACATTATTTTATTTTATTATGAAAAAGTGGTTGTTAAATTTTATAATTGTATAAAACAAATTATAAAAAAGATTATAAACAAAATTATAAAAAAGATTATAAACAAAATTATAAAAAAGTGGTGGTTAAATTTTATTTATTCAGAATTAAAATTACGTCGGTTAAAAACGTCACTATTTACGTATATTATGGCGGCAGAATCTTTGTCAATGAATGTAAATTGCGATAGTTATAACTGACACTATTTACATATAAAAACTGCCACTACTTACACTAGGTTTAAAGTGGCGGGTGTTGCGGCGGGTAGCGTAAAACCGCCACATTAAACTTTGTGGCGGCCAGTTCTATGGCGGTTTAGGAAACCGCCACAAGCGTATATTGTGGCGGTTATAAACGCCAGTTTATACGAAAATAACCGCCACAATATACACTTTTTTTTGTAGTGATAGTCGTGTCCCGTGTCCTGTAATTTTCAATTTATTCGTATCTTCGGGTTCGTGTCGTATCCGTGTCTGTGCTTCATAGTTGTGGGATCCTTATCATCATTTGTTCTTTCACCATCTCCAAATCAAGAACATGGGTTTGGCATACCAACGCAATACATATATAGTTGTGTCATATCTCAAACCCTACAAAAATTCTCATTGAATTCCTCCATTTACTTCACATGGGAAAATGTTTTGTACGTATATATTCTCACCACCATTCTAGGTTGTGCTTATTTCGGTAATCGTGTTCTTGGGAATTAGGATCACCCATAATTGGCTTCATTGTTTTCTTTAATGCCTTTTGCTTTTCATATGGTCACAATTAGATATGCTTCCACACCCCCACAATGGATCCACAACTTCCAGCCAAATAGTGATCATCATGATATGTCGTAAGCTTTGAATATTTGTTATAAAGGTTATTCTAAATTGTTTTGAATTAACATCAGGATTAAAAGTTAATTTTAAGAGGAGTAGCATCAAAGGGGTGGGGAGCAGCGTTTACAGGTTATAAAATTTTGCGGCGATCTTGAATTGTGAGATCAAAACAACTCCGTTTAAGTATGTGGGCATGCTAGTAGGGGAGTCATAAAAAAAGTAAGTTTTGGGAGGGGATGGTGGAAAGAGTGAGGAATCAGCTTGGAAGATGGAAAGGCAGGTTTATTTCAATGGCAAGAAGACTTTTCTTGATAAAATATGTGTTATCATCTCTCCCCTTATTCTATTTGTCGTTGTATAGAATGTCGATCATGGTGGAGAAGGTGATTGTGAAGTTGCAAAGGAATTTCCTGTGATGATGGAGCTCGAAAGGAAGGAAGTTAACATGGGCATCATGGAAAAAAGGTTTGTGAGATAAAGGAAGAGGGAGGGCTTGGTATGATAGAGCTAAGGCGATTCAATGTGGCTATTTTAGGAAAGAGGATATGGCGATTGGGTAATGACAAGACTGGATTGTGGAAAGAGGTGTTAGAATCAAAGTACAGAGGCTGAAGGGATCTTAGGACTCAAAGACATAATATGTCAGCCTCAATTTGGTGGAGAGATTTGAAGGAAGTCTGAAGTTTGAGGGTTGGAAGTGCAAGCTTGAGGATAGCTTCAAATGAGAGGTCGGGAATAGGAGGGACATAATTTTGAGGGAGGACCTATGGGTGGGGGAGGCATGTGACTCAAAGACAATTTTTTTAGGCTTTTTTCTATTTGCTCTAATAAGGAAACCAAACTTTGGCAAGGAGAAGTGTGGAATAATAAAGTAGAGTGGTCCTGGAAGATAGGTTGGAGAAGGAATTTGTTTGAATAGGATAAAATAAGGAGCAACGATTGGTTCTTCTTATGGATGAGAAGAGTTTAAAGGTGGATAAGGCGAACAAATGGGTTTGGAAAGAAAGCGAGACAAAGGATTTCACGGTTAAATCTACTTACAGAATCCTTAAAGAGGAAGTTCAGGGGGATGATGTAGCTATGTATGATTTTTTTTTTGGAGGTTAAAAGCAGAACATCATCTAGCATGGAGGGTCTTGGAAGATAAGATTGCATCTAAAGCGAATCTGGAGAGAAGGGAGATAAGTACGAGTAGCAATACGTGTGGTTTATGTGGGGAGGTAGAGGAAACAACGTCCCACCTTTTTTGTACATGTAGAGTAGCTTGACGGGTGTGGTCTATTTGCTACGAGTGGGTGGGGTTTGCATCGACGGACCACTGGGAGCCAAAAAAGCACTTTTTAAATTTTAAGATGACTAGGGCCAATGGGGTTGTCAATTAGATATGGGGTTGTGTGTGGATAACAGTCGTAAGTGAATTATGGAGACATAGAAATTAGAAGATTTGTAAAAATGGGAGGATGGATTGCATCAAAATCTTCCCTATAGTGTAATTGAAGGTATAGTCGTGGGTTTCTTCGAAAGTTCGTCTAATTAGTTTTCCTTACTCTAATTGGTGTTTAGAGCCGCTAGTTTGCATGAAATCCATAAAAAAAGTATTAGGTGAGAGTAGTGATAGATTTAAGTTGTGATTTTGCTCTGAATCTTAATTTTATGTGCAATTGTGTTAGTAGCTTTAGGTTGACGTGATTGTATAAAATTGAAATACCTATCAAATACCTTCTATTATTTATTCAAATTTTTACTGATTGAATATTTATCATCATTAATTTGTTGTTCATCCGAACCTTTCCATATTAAGTTCTGGTGAATATGCGTTGAAAAATGTAGAATAATTGCTTATGCAAATAGTTCTAAGTAGTTCTTTCACTGGCCAGGTGGCATGATATCATAGATCAACATCTCAAGCTTATTCCACATGTATACTACTTTTCTATACAATATTTCTAAAACTTTTTTAAATAAAAACTAATTTTATAAATAAAAATAATAATTTAGTATATTAATATTAGATATTATTTTAAAATCTATAAAAATTACTAATATCAAAAAATAATTTTTATTATTAAAAAAAATTATAAACTAATTTCTAAATTTATATCTAATTAATTAAAAACAAATTAACTATCAAAGTGATATTTTGTGTCTTCAATCAATGGAACAACTTTTTTTTCTGAATATTTTCTTACAAATTTCTTTTTCTTATCCCAAAATCTTAGAGATTGATTTTTATTTTTTTTAAACATTTTTTTATTGACTTAAGCGATTGAGATTGATTTTTTTTATACTTTAAACATTTTATACTCAGAGGAGTCTTTTATTCTCGAGACCTCGGGAGCTCCAGATCCATTTCCCGTGAGAACAAATAATTATAATTATAAGATTGTTGCTTTCATTTTCAATCTAATATTTATTGAATCAGATTTAGAGACGAAGACTTTTTGATATTCAATAACGAAGAAGATGCCAATTGGTGACTGTTTTCTATTGAGAAATACTTTACTGGAAAGGGGGCGGCAACAGAGAAACAAAAGACGAGGAAAGTTATGACAACAACGATAAATCATGCTCTCAAATATCAACATCATTGAATTGAGTTAGAAATCCTTTACCATTGCCTTTCTTTGGAGTTTTAAACTTTAACGTTTTTTATCATCCATTTGTTTGACTCTTGTTACAAACTTTACAACAACATACTTCAATATCATATGATCCAGAAATTTATTAGGTATCTTAGACCACCATTTGTTCTTGATTTAAATAAATATTTATGAAACATGTAATTGAGTATTATTAAATTTTTTATCTAAAATTTGAAAAGTTAAATACGTAACACTTAATATTGATTGTGATCACAGAATAAATAATCAAGAACTATCTAATAATTTCACTACTATAACATTTTATGTTTCATGAAACTTATGTAGTAAAACTTTTAAAAATCCACATAATATTTTGCTGAAAACTTATTTATTTTGAATTTTTTTTAGAGAATTTATAAGAAAAATCTCAAAAAAATTCTAATATTTTTCCAGACGAGCCTACCCTCTCAAAACATCTATTCAAAAAATTACTAGATAGTCTTAAGTCATTATAGTTTTAGTTAATCTTTACATACAACATATTAAATGTTATTATTTTTTTTTTCACATGAATTTGATAAATATAAGAATATGTTATACAAATATTGCTTAGAACCATGCGTATAAGTAAGTTATAGTCCTAAATTATTTAACAATTTCTAGGACTGAGGATGGATGGACAAAGATAGATATCGAAGACAATTGCAAATATAACGATTCAATTCAACTCAAACAATTTAAATTGAGTATTTTGAACGGTTGGGTGAAATTCAACCTAATCAGAAAATATATAGTTTCATTGTAAAATGAATATACTTAAATGAAAAATTATGATTAAGTAGGAAATATAATATCTTAAAACTTATCAACTGATGTGCTCTTTTTTGTCTGCATATTTTGTTTGCTTAACTAAGTAATTTGTTATTTTAAGAAAAGAAACGTAACAAGACAATAAAAGAAATGCTTTGGTTGAGCACGAAAGTAAGACCTATTCTTCCTCAAGCTTGCAAGAAAATATTTCTACTGGGCATAAATTTTAGCCTCAAGTTAAATTACAGGATTTTTATTCATTGCACGTGCCATGTAGGTAAAGTGTCGAAACTACTTAGTTGTAACAAACAAATAATCTTTTCCATAAAATTTCATATTATTTGTATATACTCCACAAAATGCCTACGAATCTAATAGTTGTACCTCTTGGCTGACCTATTTTCTAAAGCAACAAGGCCAAATTAGCTTACAGCCTTATTTTTAACTTAGAAAAATAAGATACTATATCCCCATATTTTATAGGATAACATAACCTTCACTATCTCATCATGCAGTGCTGGCAGATGGCTTCAATTTCTTAGGTGGGGGATTTCCTCCAGAGATAAGCACATATAAATAAAAGCAGAGCATTGCAGAACTGCAAACAAAAATTTACCCAAGAAAAAATGAATCAGATTGAAATTGAGACAATCTAACACCCAAATGGCTAAAGAACAGCAATCAATTTCAAATACCAAAGTATGCAATTAAATAGGATACAAACAATGGATTGAGATACCTTATAATAGCACTAAAGCCAGTTGGAAATATTTTCTTGGCCTGCATTCGGAAAAGCAAATAAGTACAGCAATTTAATGAGACACAACATAAGAACAGTTTTGTCAAAATCGATGTACTACCAATGAGTAACTCTGGAAATTCTTCCAGATCAAAATCCCTGACAATGCTGTAAAATAACGAAACAAGTCAAGAGAGTAAATAACAATTATCCAAATAAGATTATGCTGCAGCCTTTTTAGTTTCTCTCTTTTTCTTTCAAGACCAGCACTATCTTAATACTGCTTAAATCACGCACCTGCTTGTCCTAGAATAAATGGTAAACTAGATTTTCCTTGTCTCCAGACCTTCAAGCTAAAGGTGCTGAGGAACAGTAAAGCACCACCAAAGAGCACACCACTGCCCAGTGTTCCAGGACTCCGTGAAAAAAGGAACCCAACAATCCCTCCCGTTAAAACAAATCCACCTACAACAAAAGATAAAGACGAGATATAACAACTTTAAGAGGGGAGGGAATAAATTCCTAATAGAGTACGGTATATGTTTTCTTTCAGTACTGAAATAATGTAACACATTTCCATATTTTTTATGCCACGGGTCTCAAAGAAATCAACCACAAATAATATATCCAGTTCAGAATAGTGTTCCGCTTAAACTGCCATGGTCTCCCGCACCGCGCCTCCCGCTGTCACGAAATGGTTGTCGCTGTTGGAGGAGAGAAGAAGAGGTTCGTGTAGCAGAGGTGGTTTGTGTGGGTAAAGCCATTCTATTTGTGTTGATGATAGGGGTATAGTGACAATATAGCTCTGTTTTGGTTGCTTAAGACTCCTGGTATGGACAAAGTCACTGAATTATTCTCAAGATATGCAGTTAGGCTAAACGGTATTAAAAAGTCTGTGGTTAGTGACTGATTCCTTTTTCATTAGCCATTCTTAGTAAGAATTCTTTAGGTTTAGGGACATTACTTAAGGTGAGCTCTCTTATCATCTTGATTCAGATGGTCAAACCAAAGTCTTAAATAGGGATTGGAAACCAACTTGAGCTGCTTTGCCTCATTGATGAAGTGAACTCACCTATGATGAGCAGCCAATAGTTAGTTAGACTGACCTAATAAATGGGATAATCTAACATTTTCTATCAAATTCAACCTAAGTAGTCAATCTTTCATAGCAGCATGGAACTGCCCCGCAAACACTATAGTGGGATAGCAAATGGTAGGATGGGCTCTATAGCAAAGTTTGGAAAACAATATGCATATTTAAAAATATTATATCATACACATAAATATTGAAAAAGAGGAAACAAAAAGTCTTCACGTTTTCACATTATCGTAGGAAAGGGGGATTTAATCGGGGAGACTTAAAAGTTGTACACTTTGGAAAAAAAAAGTGGGGAATTATAGTGTTTCTTGTCACGCAAGGTCAGAAATTTAAAAATGGTAGGATGGACAATAGTAAGCACCTGCTGCGATAATAAGCACCTTCTCCATCAGTGTTTCTTGTCAGGCAAGGTCAGAAATTGCTCCTGATTTTTACCGCAGACACAGTGCCATTAACTACTTAGAAATTTTCAGGGAACAAAAAATGCACAAGTGTATGCCAGACTTAACTTGTCAATAATATTCCAATGAGTCACTTTTTCTCTTTTTGTTTAGACTGACAATTAAAGGGGATAAAAGAGCAATTAAACCAAACACCATCCACCACACTAATAATGTATTTTGTTCAAAGTAGCGAAGGGGAAGGGAGGGAATGACCACCTTGTATTGTTTGCCAGAGAGGGGGAAGAGAAAATATGAATATTATACTGTCATACCCTTATAAATAGTAATGGAGGAGATGAGAAATAAATAAATTTGAGACAATTCATCTACAGTCCAAAAACTATAACCAGCTTCCCTCTCCTCCAAAACTCCCCAATATTGAAGGGGTATCAAACATAGGCAGGGAGGGATTTTAGATCTTCCATTTCTTCTACTCTTCACTAAGTTTCTAAATCTAATTGGATAACATAAAAAAAAACTCTCTACGCCTCCATTTCCCTTCAACCAAGCATAGAGTAAGGGAAACGCATCATATAACTTAACTAATATGCAAATTAACTACACAAAGAAACACTTACCAAAGGGAATTCCTAAACAAAAGTCATGAATTTTTGCAGTCTTTTTCGGTTGATCAACACTTTCTTGCATTGCCTGTCCAAACCCTGTTTTTTCAGTATCATGGTCCTCTTTTGTTGAATATGAGTTCTGCTTTGACACATCAGCTGCATAACTCAGTGTATTTTTGGTATCAGTCCCAGCAGTATCTGTGTCATGCCTCTCCAGACTCATAACAACTGATAACTAAATGAGATATGCTTCCAGTTCAGTATCAATGTCAAATAATTGCTCTAGCAAACTTTTATTTAACAAAAATATATTATTTATGCAGTTATTCAAGCCTGTCCATATTGTCTAGTACTACGTCTTGCAATATCAAAGTAAAGATATGTGCAAACACATAAACTTAATATAACTTTCCCTAAATGTGGAGAAACATCAAATCTATTATATCATTAATAAGGCCAACTTGAATACTTGATCATATTGACTTCCAGTACCCTAATATGCGCTTTTTAAGTTTTGTATCCTCACTACAATTACATATATCAATACAAGCATATAAAGCTTTCCTATCCAGTACTTGCAGAAAAACACGTCACTGAACTTGCTTTAAATAAACTTCTTTATAAACACTTATAGGAAAAGAAATGAAATAAGTTTAAGTTAAAATTAGTTTACGCATAAACTAATTCGTAGAAACGCTTTTATTTTGCTTCTCCAAAAGTTTATTTTAACTTATGCATAAGCTAATTTTACCTTATGGAAAAAAGCTTATTTCATATTTTTCATCTCCTCTATATGGAAAAATTTATCCATATAAGGCCTACTGTATATAAGTAGTCATGCATGCCCAATTTGAAAGATGTAGATTATGTGCGCTAAGCAGCAACAAAGTCAATAGTAGAAGGGAAGCAAGGTAAAGAAGGGCAGAGTGATACCCCAAAAGGAAACAAGTCACACAAGAGGAACATGGATCATAGATATGATGGAGTGGGACACACACAGTTATAACTGTCATATATACATATTAAAAAAATAAAAACCACATAAAGTGAAAGAGACTCGTCACTAAATTTCCAAAATTTCCGGTGATTAAAAAATATTGCCTATGATAACAACAGCCTTTTTTTTTTCTACCAAATTCCAAAGTATAATGGTTTTGTGTTAATGCTTCTTCTCTTTTTCCAGTAATCCGGTTTGGAAGTAATAGAAATTCAAAAATTCCTATGACTAAAACCAACAAAATCAGAAAACCAAGTCTATGAACAGAAAGCACCATCATCAACGCTAAAAAAAGACTGGTTAAGAAGAAGTAATCATTAAAGTAACCATCAAGAAGCCGCAAACAAAACACAATAATATTTGTTTTTCCAAAACAAGCCAATTAATTCAAACACGCACTAAATGTGCAAAGTGAGCCGATCCATAATAAGAACCTAAAATTGCGATTAGAACACAACGTCTAACTGGACATTAAAGCCGTCGAAGCAAGGCTTAAGTTAGTTTTTAACGACTGCTACTTCAAACTTCCCTTGGTAACGTATGATTTAGCAAGCGGTGCTTTAGATCTACGTAATACCTAGTACATTCGCAAGCCTGATTAACGCAAATGTGCTTAACACGAACCCTAATACAGATACGGTGGAAATAAACTATTTGGAAATGAAAAGGAGGAGAAAGACCTTGGAGCGAGGGGAAGGGAATAGAAGCGAGCGGCGGCGTAGGTGTATGCTACGGTGGACGGCGGAGAAGCATCCAAGCTGAGAAATCGCAGTAGCCGCAGCCATGTTTGCTCTCGTCAATGGCTTCGATTTGGTTGGATGCAGAACACAAAATAGAATTTATTGAGAAGAGAGTGAAAAACAGACCAGTCAACGGTTCCGCCACCCACCCAAGAGCCATTGCCTCCATAAATTTATTTCATTAGATACCAAAATAACTTTTTTTGCTTTACCAATTCATTTTCCTATAAATTATTTCATTTATTAATATTGGAAGTAAAATATTATTGAACAGTTATTCTGTTAATACATTCAATTGTTAATAATCAATATAAAGTACTTAGTTACTTATTAAATAACCACACGTAAAATGCTTAAGTCTTTTCTTTTTATTTACATTGCTATTGATAAAATAATGTTTATAAATTATGAGAATAAATGACTATTTTTATTTTATACTTTCATAGTTCAATATTCAGAAATTAAAAAAAATATATAAAATTAGAATGACAAAATTTATAATTACATATTTTTAAAGTTTTTGCTTTATAACACTTAGTCGGTATATAAAAGTATAATTAAAATTACTAGTTTAATTATAATGTTTCCGTCGTTTACTCAAATATAAAATTATAATTTAAATAAACAAGTCACTTGTGTTATTTTTTATACTCATTTTAATAATATTTGTCTAAAATTAAAGTAACAAAAAAATTGTCTTAGTTTAATCATAGTAGAAGTACTTTCATTTCACTTTTTCTTTGTTGAAAGACTATCTTACGTTGTTATGTAACATGTTTCCATTCCAACTCTGACAAGGAAAAAAACCAGAAATACTTATAATTTTGTATTTATGTATTTTTTATTTATTTATTTTTTCTATATCAAATTTCAGATGGACAAGTATTGGAAAAAGAGAAATAAAAAAGTATAATAATTGAGAAAAAAAGGTGAAAAGAAAATAGATGAGATTTTAGTTGTTTTATTCCAACTTTGTATAAACCCTTTTTCTCCGTGTTAATTCTCGCTAGCTTAGAGCGCCAAAAAGCCTTGGTTTTTTCTTTCATGGCGAAGGTGGGATCAAAGAACATCATGAGCAAAACTGGTTTCATGTTGTGCTGTCTCAAATGTTTATGAAGCGGTGAGTGCCACCACGCGCCTCCGTTGTCTCATCAAAATGACTCTTTTGCCTCGTCTCCGTTTCTTCGCCACGCCTTTACTCTCGTCCTCTCTCCTCTCCCCCTTCTCCCAGGTCCTCTCTCTCTCTCTCTCACTACACTTTCATTATCATTGTTTTATTTTCCTTTTCCAAAACTTCTCACTCACATTTTTGCTTGCCACAACTTACCCATGGACTGAACATAAACGTTTGCTTATTGAATATCAAAGGGGTTAACTCTCGTCTATTAAAGTTTTTATTTTTCATGTAACGTACTATGTTGAATTAGAAGGGGAATGTGAAGAGTAGTTATGCTCTGTGGAACAGATTTGTGGATTTGGTTTAATAGTTCAATAGAGCTGGGTGCTTCTAATGTTAGTAATTCAAAGAATTGTTATTATTTCAGTTTCCGATAGGATAAAACAATTTTGAGCAAAAACTTTTACATAAGTGAATATCTCTGATGAACTATAATTAGATTCTACATTATTAATTTATGGAAGTTCTGTCGTATTAACTTCTCTAAGACTGATTTTAACTTAGGCATGAGCTTTTAGCTTGTCGGAGAAGTTTATTTCCTTGAAGCTTATCTAAACATGGCCTTAAGGAGTTTTTTATTTGGGGTGCTTTCAAAATGTTAATGGGTTTTGGCATTTTATTTTCCTTTCTTTCTCTCTAGACTGTGTTCGTATGTTTTTCCCTTTCCCCCAAATGAGTGTTGTCTAAACCATTTCATCTCCTTTCGTGACAAATTATGCCTTTTTTTTCACCTAGAATGGAGGTAGAGAAATGATGACAAGAATTGGCATCAATGCCTGTTCGCTTTCTTCCACAGGTATTAGTTCCATGTCATCTAATGTACCTGTGTGTGTCTATTTGACAATAACTCTTATTGGCTTTTATCTGTGGCCATCTTTCTCTTTTTGAGTAGGTATAAATGTATGAATATAAGTATCTATTTCATCTTTAAGAATAGAATTATAATAATTGATGTGTTAATAATAACATTGGAAGCATTTCAGCTGAAGCTTCAGATTTAGAATGTGATGTGACTCGTGATGATGTCAAAGCAGCAGAGAGAGCCAATGCACTTTGCATGGCCGTATCACAGCTTGCTAGTGAGTTTAGCAAGGAATCTATGTTGTCTCTGCAGAAGTTTTTTGGTGTACGCCGTGCTCAAGTGATATCTACAGGCTCCTTGAAGCTTGACCTAGCTCTGGGAATAGGAGGATTGCCAAAGGTGAAATAGGATTAGTGCAGTTCCTCTTTAAAGTTTTGACAATTGTTTGATGTAAGGAAAATGTGGTTTACATACATAAGAAGGGGATATGTATTATGTGCTCATAGTTTGCTGGTGGCTGACCTAGTGAAATTTGTGTAGCAGTAGCACTAAAACATATATTTACTTTTAATCTGATTTTTAGATGGCCTCAAATGGCCTGGACTTACTAGTCAATATTAGTATGAAACCAGTGCGAGGAAAAAAATCTTTGCAATATTTAAGTTTGGCTACTAAAAGTGTTGAATATTGATATTTAAGTATATATAGATATATTCTGATTTCAGAAGGAATCTAGGGGTCATATTCCACATCCACTAGTTCCCTTTCCTACTTAAACATCGTCCCATTGTTAATCTGCAAAGGTAGGAGCATAAAATGGTTTCTCTTTCCGTTGTTAATTATGTATGATAAACTTAGAGGGACTCATTTTATATTATGTATGGGGGTGTTTTCTACTCAAGTTAGAAAGTTTATGATTATAAGCGCTTTGATTCTCCGCATTTAAGCGCAATGGAGCTGTGATGGTCCTTTTAGAGTACCTCTTAAAAGGGTTTTATTTTCCCCTCTTTCATCTCAGTTTTCTGTTCTTGATACACCTGTTAAGATTCAGAATTTAAACCTTTTTGCAGCCGAAGGGAGTTTTTCTTTAAGCCTTATAATGATACTATCAAGCATTATTTACTGTCAGAATTTATCAGCTGTGTAAAGCAGTAAACCACATGAACCTGACTAATAACATCTATTTATTTTCCTATTGCAGCCCTTCTCTATTTTTGAAATATACTTTCACTCTTACTCCCCACATCATAACTATTGGATGATTGATGATCACTTTAAGTTTGAAATATGTCAGCTATCAATAGTATGGTTTTTGGTTGGTCAACCCTTTCCAGATGGGCACTTTACTGACGTGGCTGGAAATGATGATTCTTACTTCTAGTGTAAGATTCTTTTTCCATCATATTCACAATTTTCCTAACGTATATTGTATTTCACCATTTTAGGGTAGGATTGTGGAAATTTATGGACGAGAAGCAGCTGGTAAGACTACACTTGCTCTACAAATTATTAAAGAAGCTCAAAAACTTGGAGGTACTTATCAGTATTTCAGCTTCTTAGACCTTCTTCGAGTATCTAATAAGTTCTCAATTAGTAATTTAATATTATCGGAGAAAAACAGTCTGTTGATGGAGATTTCTGTTTGAGTTTCTTAGGAGTACTATTGATGTGGTTTATAGGGATAGGAATTATGATCAGTTTTTAGCTACGCAATAATAGTGAACTTTTGGAGCTATGGAAAATTATTTTATTTGTACTATATTCCCTCCATTTTGTTTTTGTCCAATGTAGGAAGATTTTTTTTCTATTTATCTGTCCACTTAGAAGTTCAAGAGACTTAGCTACCATTTCTCAATCATGCCCTTATCCTTACTTGAGAGTATTAAGTAGACAGATAAAAAAAATTAAGGGAGGGTAAAATAATGATGCTTGAGAGCTCTCTGTCACTAAACAAGAACATCCTTATGGGCTCGCACGTAAACTGTCATCAATTATTTTTTGGTATAATTGACTTCATATCATTTCATGGACCCTCAAAAGTGAAGCATAGAAAAATAATTTAGCAAAAAGAATAATCTTTTTTGAATTTCAAACTAAGCAAATAATTTGGAGGTAGGCTATGCAAGAAAAATTTATAAAATATGTAACATGTGTTGGAGGCAAGTGCAAGTCTTTCTGTTGGGAGTGGATTAGTTTCTTGGTGATGATCTAAGCTTTTATACTTAATTGAATTAGTTCGGCATAACAATACTGGAGTGCGAACATGCATGAAGTGCCCTAAGCTATTTGTTTCTAGAAGTGATTTCCTTTTACTTGTTTTGACCAAAATATTGAGTCAAATTTGTTGTATTTCTTGTCGATTGACACATGCAAGATGTTCCCTCATACTCTTATGCCCTATTACTGTTGGATTGTGCTGTGTAGCTTGTGTCAATTTGATAGCTTCCATTTATTCTGTTGGCAGGATATTGCGCATATCTTGATGTAGAAAATGCTCTAGACTTCTCACTTGTGGAATCCATAGGCGTAAATACTGAAAACCTTCTCGTATCACATCCTGATTGTGCTGAAAATTTGTTAAGCATGGTTGATACATTAACAAAAAGTGGAGCTGTAGATGTGATTGTGATTGATAGTGTAAGTTACTGTGTTTTTTGTTTAACACCTATTATATTGCAAAAGGATTTGTTCCAGTAGGGTGGATTTAGATTGCTTTCAGTCGTAACCATATTGATTGTTATTCTCATAACGCATGTTAAGCTAGTCTTAAAGTCTGCATTTTGTTTTCTCTTTTCTCCTGTTTCTTTTGTATCTTTTCCCCAGGTAAAAATAAAGAAGAAAAAAATCTGCATTATTTTAGAAAAGGAGAATAAAACTCTCTTCTAATGTAAGTTAGACATTCTCATTAGTTTAGCAAAACTACATTTTTGTGAAATTCATTTGCACCGAATCTCTCATGAGAGTCTTGCTACAGCAGTAACAAACCTTCATCCAATAATTTAGACTAGCTGTGTGGATCCTTCTGTTTTTTCTTTCTATCATTTTGTTCAAATTGTAGGATTTAGGTAGAGAAGAAGGAAAAGAGGGAATAAGTCAATGAATAATCTACAGTTGATGTGATCTAAAATACAAAACACCCTAACTACCATTTGTACTAAAACTATACTCCTAATTTATGAACATCAGGAAACAAATGAAACACAATGAAATATGAAAGTCACTCCTAAGAGGGCATCTGAGTACTGTAAAATATTCAGTTACAATAGTGTTATTATGAGATGGTTTCTAGATATGCCAGTACATTTCATCCTTTGTTTTACTCAGATGCATATAAGATAATTTTGTCACTCCAGGTTGCTGCCCTCGTCCCCAAATGTGAACTTGATCAATTAGGAGTTAGCACCAATCGAGATTATCAATCACGAATGATGACTCAAGCACTGCGGAAAATTCACTATTCATTATCTCACTCTCAAACTCTCCTTATTTTCATTAATCAGGTTGAGGTCTTATTACTTGAACGTTTGTGCACCTTGTAGTTTGAAAAGTCAATTAGTAAGATATATATACCAAACCATTAGATATATCATTCAGCATTGTCTTCATGTACAGATTAGATTGGGTTCAAAATCAGTTAAGGAATATGGATCTGTGGAAGAAGTCACTTGTGGTGGAAATGCTTTGAGATTCTATGCAGCTGTTCGTTTGAGACTTTCAAGAATGAGATTGATCAAAACTGAGGATAAGGTTAGTTCTTAAGTACTGTTGGACTATGACCAACTGGGTGCTGATAAAAAAATAAAATAAAATGATCAACTGGGTAGTTTATGTTATTCTTTTGAGGAAGACTTCTTACTCTCAGTCCTGTCACCTTTAGCCCGTTACTTTTGTATTTTTTTCTGTTTAGTAACATGGAAAGTTGCCCAATTTATCACATTCTTTCCCTAAAACCCTCTCTTGTCTTGTTTTCATTTTCTCTTTTGATATCTGGTGCTTCAGGTAGAAGGTGTTCTGATCTGTGCGCAAGTGGTGAAAAATAAACTAGCACCTGCAGCAACGAAAAGGGCTGAACTGGGTATCAAGTTTGGAAGAGGCTTTTGCCATGAGTCAGAGGTCTTAGATTTGGCATGTGAACATGGAATCATTGTGAAAGATGAGGGAAGTTACATTATTGAAGGGCGAAGTTTTGATAGTAGAGAAGCAGCTGAACTGTTTTTGGCTCAAAATGATGCCATTTGTGACAAGTTCGTTAAGGATATGAGAAGACTTTATTTTTAAAGCCATTTGAACTTGCACAGCATGGATTTACTAGGCCAAATCTCTTTCATTGGTATCATGGCTAACTTTCTGTAATTGAGTTGCCAATAATTTATGAAGGCAATTAATATTGCCTTCTATGGGGGATTCCAGTATCAACCATTGCGTAGATGAGCTTGCTAAGTTACCTGAATGAGCCCCTTGGATCTAGGAATGGGATACTGTAACATTACACTACCAAATGAGAAATTTGATTGCTCTTGAAACCATTTGACACTTTCCTGTGTGTATTACTAAGGAATGGGGTTATATTCATTTCTCAAAGAAACGTGCAAATTATGGAAGTACATTGTAATGAACTGTCTTCATTTCTAGTTCTCCTAGTTCTCCTGCTCAAATTCTCTATAGATTCCTCAACAGAGCACTGATTTTCTCAAATCACATGATTTTATAAGAGTGATTCTAGTGAAAACACTTATTCATGTAAAAACAATTAATAACAGCCATCATAATAAAACAGTTTGATATTTCTTCAAACAGTTGTTATGTTTACAAGAATTGTTCCAGGATTTGTAAAGAAATATTCATAATACATCAACTAATAGAATGAGAGGACAATTTAAAGATTCAATGACGGGAGCAGAATGAGAAATCCTGGAAGAACATCCAATCACTGAATAGGTGTTAGAGAAATTAGCACCTCGGTAAAAGAAACTCTGGGATAGTAAGCATAGAAGGGGTATATCGATACTCACATTCAACATTTCACTTCCTCTTCATTTCCATGCTTCACATACTCTTTTCTCCATTTTTAATGGTATGTTTGAATTGGAGAAATGATTTGTGGGAATTTGAGGGAGTGAATATGTGAGGATTTGAGAGTATGTGTAGGGATGTGTGAGGTTGTTTGGATTGAGGGATGTTAGAATAAATTTGTAAGGATGATTTATCGAAATTTGTAAGTGATATGATGGTTGGTAGGGAATTTAGAATTTTTTAAAATGTATAAAATGTAAGTTTACAAATTTATCTTTATTATTAAAAAATATTTGAATTATGATATATTTTTGTGTAGATTTGATTTAATTAAATTTTTGTAAATTATTTCTCATACTCTTAAATAATTATTTTTAGAAAAAATACGAGTTACGTAACATTGTCTCAGAAGATTGAAAGTTGTGATAAAAATAATATTATCAAAGCATAAAGAAATTAGTGTTATATTTAATAAAAAATAAAAATGATTTATTTATTTATTTGTTAACTTTTATTTATTGTAATTAAAACATTATTTTTTATATTTTTTTATGGAAAATTATCAATATATGTAAAAGTTGGAAATTGTTACATAAAATAAAAAAAATTGAAATATTCAAATTTCTAAAAAATATAATAAAAAATAATTTTGTATTAAATTTAAATATAATAATTATTATTATAATATATTTATTTTATAAAACTATATATGTTTTCTTTATATTATAATTTTATTTTATTATTATCGTTATTTATAATTATATGTTGTTATTAATAGTATAATTAAATATTTTTATTAGATAAATTTATGTAATATTTAATATGAGAATCATTAAAATCGATCATTTTAAGCATATAATCGATTTTCCCTTGAATAACACATGAATGGAAATCGATTTTTGTTCTCTATAGAAAGCATGCCAAATCGATTTCACTCACCTCTAGTGTTTTCTTCTTCCTCTTCCTTGGTGCCTCGATGTCATAGGTATCCCAATAAAATACTTTGGTCTACGTGGACATCACCTTGATTCCATGCATATAAGATATGAATCAGAATTTCACTCCACTCGCTCCCCATCCGTGCACCCACCTTCAAATTAGTTGATCCAAACACAACAACCACTCGCTCATCAATCCGCTCACACAAGCCATGGCTAGATCCAAACACAATAATGACTATTTTACAACAAGTGTCACGTGTCAGAAGTAATAATTTTGTTCCTAAGGACGAATATCGAACCCTTAAGGAACAACTTGTTGGATGTTTGTATTAAGTTTATGCGAGTCTAAGCTCAAGAGCGGGGGTGAATTGTACTTGGGATAATTTTTTCAAATGCAATCTTTAAGCAAGATTTGACAATAAAGAACAAATTGTTTCTAAGAGATAACAAAATTCAAATTGTTTAATAGAGTGCAATTACCGAAAAATAACAGATTAGAAATTAAAACAACAGATTCTAATTTCACAGTGAGTTTACAATAGCATAAATAGTTTAAGCCATAACAGTTCTTGGAGTTAATCTTTAACAGATTTAATTTGAATTTTTCAGAAGCTTCACATGTTGATCTAGAGTGATCAAAGGCTTTGAAGAATCCAAATCCAAGTGTTTGATGCAAGGTTGGAGTTGTTGTTGTGTTTAGGATAAGGTCTGGGTAGTTTAAATGTGTAATCCACTCTTTGTTGAATCTAAAGCTAATGTGTTTTAAAACCTTTTTGAGTTTAAAGTGTTTTTCAAACTAAGTGAAAAACAACCTGTTGTTTTGTCGAAAC
>Ga0123342_1005775_pt1 | contig 17694 bp, 8 predicted proteins | sample Turbeawhitnodule_FD_89960 | JGI IMG/M metagenome (GOLD analysis project Ga0123342, IMG submission 89960) | Root nodule microbial communities of legume samples collected from Mexico - Turtle bean Mexico white nodule | ecosystem: Host-associated > Plants > Roots > Nodule | place: Mexico: Nepantla...
AAATCAATACAAGATGAAAATCCTATTCCACACTCTCTTGATCAAAGCAATCTCAAAGCAATCTTCAACTCTTCAAAAGCAAAATCAGTGAAAAACTCAAATATGTTTTTCTTTGATTAAATCCCAGTTCTTGTTTGTTACATAATCTGAACAAACTCTTTATTGCTTTCAAAGACTAGTCATAGTATTTAAAACTGGAGCGCATTCAATTATAAAATCATTTAAAGCTTAGTCAAAGCACAAAACAGTTTTCTGTTATGGTCCCAAAACAAACAACCGGTTGAATATTCGAATCAATCGGTTGTTTTGGTTTGACAGCAAATCAACCATCAAAAACAATTTTCAACCTTTCTCAAAACACCTAAGTATAAAACAATCGGTTGTTTCGACAAATCAATAGGTTGTTTTTCACTTAGTTTGAAAAAACACTTTCAATTAAAAGGTTTGAGAATGCTTAAGCTTTGGATTCAATCAAGAGTGGATTAACATAGATAATCTACCCCAGATCCTATTGTAAAACACCTCAGCAACAACAAGCACATCCAACCTTCCATCAAACTTCAAAGGATTTGGATTCTTCAAAGCTTGAACACACTTGATTCAACACTTATTAGTTGCCATTTTAATAAAAAGAGCACAAATGTTATCATCATAACAATTGTTATGTCTTTATAACCCTAAATGTCACCTTTTATGAAATATAATCTCCAACCCTTCTCTCCAATGAGAGAAAGATCTTTAAGTAAATACTTTATTTTTCCTATCATGGATATCTTTATCAATGCTCAGTTGCTGAGTAATTACAAAGTCATCGCAAATAGGATCAAATCAATCCACAATGAGGAAAAAGAAGACAAATTCTTTGACAAAGAATATCAAAGAAGAAAAAACTCACGTTAAATTTAAAACAAAGGCAATTGTCTAATCAGAGGTAAGGATCCTTTAAGATGATAATGAGTAACAATAAAAAGGTAAGTATTGATGAAAATTCACTCATTGCATTGAGAAAGAGAAAAGATTGTGTGTTAAACATCATATTTCTCACTATATATGCACTAATAATCTTTCTAATAAATATTGAAGCTTTGTTATTGTCATTGATGCACATTGAATTTATAGAAAATGAACATTGAACTCAAGCCACGAGAGAGGAAATTATTTGAAAGAAACTCAACATGAAAGATTGTTAATAGAGCAAGAGATAAAAGAATTGTGCACTGTCATTGAATATTTACAGTAAAAAAATATGTCAAATGAGACAATAGATACTCGAACTTATGAAAAATTGACTATGAGAAAACATTGTTCCTATACAAATATGAACACAATTCAATTTTTTCTTGCTCAAACAATTCATTTTGGTTAGGAGTTAGTAGCTAGATGTGATAATGCATTTTTTCATGAAGCTTTAAAACACAAGGATCGTCCAATATTTGAAATTCATATTAGAAGGAACAATATATGTCTCCCAAAAAAGGTCTTATATGGTCTTAAGAAATCTCAAAAAAACATGGTTTGAGAGATTTAAAAAAATAAGATTATTTACTTAATATACAAGCAAAGTAAGTGAGATCATACTTTATTCACAAAACATTTTTTTACTAATAAACTTAATATATTATTGGTATATGTTAATATTGTAAGAGATGATGAAACAAATAAATTGATTTTAAAGAAAACATTGACAACCTAATTAGAAATGAAAGACCTAGAAAAACTTAAATATATATTTTTGGAGTAGAGGTTACTTGTTCTAAAAAAGGATTCTCACATCTCAAAGAAAATATGTACTTGATTAGTAGAAAAACTCATTTATCTATCACACATGAAACCAAATATTACTTATGTAATTTAGTGTAGTACATCAATTTATGTATGACTAAAGATAAAGACATGCAAACTATTGACAAAATTCTTCAATATTTTAAGTTAAGCCCTAAAGAGAATTTGTTCTTGGAAAAATAAAACATATTAACTCTGAAGATATGTACTAAGACAAACTATCTAAATTTTGTTTAATATAAAGTTTATTCTAGTGTATATGCCTAAATTTTGAGACCTTACATAGTGTGCGAAGGACTTTGGATAAAAGTAATACTTTATGATTTTAAAATAAAGATCGATATTCTTATGTAATTGTATTATGGTAACAAATCATCCATAAACATTGTCCATGACATAGTACAACATGATAGAACTAAAATCGGCATGTCAAAATTGAAAAAGCTTCATAAAAAATAATGTTGACATAGGTATTGTAGTTACAACCAATTTCACTAATGAATTTTATCCAGCCACATTTTAAGATATTATAGACAAATCGAGAATAATTGATATTCATTTATTAATTTGAAAGATAGTGGTGTAACTAATGAATTATTAGCATACAAATATATTCAATATCTTTACAATGATTAAGAAAAAATACCACTAAAATATTTATGTGTTTGTGCATATTTATATTTTTCTTATTTTAAAAAACTATATTCTTACAAATAAAAGTAATAAAACGTAATCAGTGAGATTATTATCAATAAAATAACCATTTGTTCTCTTGCATATTTGTAAATATTATTTACGCTATTAACATTAGAGTCTACCTTCCTCTCTTATGAATATTTTTATCTCTCTTGTGAATATTTTTATGGCTCTTAACAATATCTCATTCTTTAACTTTACAAACTACATCAATCTCTTAATAGACCTGATAACCTCTCAATTACTTACCAATCCAATTATTTTCAGCACATATACATATAATTTTCCTTTTTACACCATAAAAAATAGTATTATTATCAATTAAAAAATATTTATCTTAAGTTGTGAAAATGTATGAATAACTACAATTTTTATGAATTTTGTCGGTAAATAATTATCATAATACTTTAATTTTCAAAAAATAATTATATAAGTAATTTAATTGTTAATTACCTACAGAAAGTTTTGTAGGTATGAAAATTTTGTCACTCAAAATTGTTTATATTTTTTACTTATTTGAACATACATAATCGACCAATAACTTATTTAGATTAACACTAATATATTAAAAACTGTCACACAAAATAATAATATTATTTATTCATAGTAATTAAAATTGTATTAAATGTTTTGTGATCCATAAACTCATAATAAGAAAAGCATATAAAGTTTAAAAAAAACTTTCACAAACAAAATTAAATGATATATATTTAAATATTTTTTATAATATAAAAATTAGAATAATTTAAAGGGTCTTATTGATTTTATTGTAGTTGTAACTGCTCATGATGTTGTTAATCATATTGATCATTTTGTTATTGTTGTTACTCATATTGATCATTTTGTTATTGTTGTTTTTGAATGATATTTTATGCATCTTGTGGAAGGAATGATAACACAACACCAATAAATAATAACTGTCTAAAGTAGAGGTATGAGCATCCCAATATCAACTAAGTTTCCAACTATATTAATTCACCTCAAAATGAACTTTCAATACAATACTTTATACTCAAAATTATAAATCAAATCAATAAAAAAAATACTATACTTTTTTACATAAAAAAAAAATCTACAACTCCAAATGAATAAGGTATAAAAACATCAACCAATTACCATTTCTTAATCATTCCCTATATCAAACTTTATTATGTAAAATTAATGTCTCACACCTACCACTTCAATTTTTCTTATGAGTTCCAATGCATTAGGTCAAATTTAAATTACATACTAACTTTTTTGATTTTTTTTTTTATAAAATTCATGTTAAACTATTATCACATGAAAAATAATATATAAAAAAAAACATAAATTACTTACTAACTTTTAGATTTTTTTACACTAACTTCTTTAACATTCTTCCATGATTTTTATATAACTTTGAAAAAAAATAATGAATGATATTTCTTGACTTCAAGCAATCCTCATCCCCAAAATCAATTATAAAATAATTATTTCATTATCAAATTTACTTAAACTCTATTATAAGATTTTATTTTTTTCATAATCTTATTTAAAATAAAATGGTCATATAGCTATGTATTATAATATTCCCATATACTTTAATAACTTACATCTATCTATTTTAAGAAGTATAATGAGTAAACTGAAATTGTAAGTATTAAAAAAGAAGGTTATTCACGTAACAAGGAAAGTAAGAGTAATTAAGATCATCCAAGTCTTTGAGCTTATTGGCTAAAATTTTGGATGGTTAGGGCAGAATTACAAACTGTAAAACAATTAGGAACCGTAAAAGTAGAAACGAAACGGAAAAACATTGAAACGCTGAAAACCGTAATAAATACGCATTAGAGTCAACAAACACGGGCAGGAATACGCGCACATTTGACATTGACCTCATCACCGTTCCGAACCAAGACACACACGGGACGGTGCCTTCACCGAACCTACCTCTGTGGGCCCCGTTTTCTTCCAAACCTTAGCTTCGGACTGATCCTTTCGCCTCCTCTAAATTGCGCCCTCGCGACTCGCCTCGACGCGTGACTCTCGCTCGCTCGTCGATAACGAAATTTCTCAAGTAATTCTCTCCTCTCTCTGTGATCTCTTTGTGATTTCAACGATTTTCTTTCGACCAAATTTCGTTTCGTTTCGTTTTCCTTTCTTTCTCTTTGTGTTTTGGGGAAAGTGGAGAGAAAGAGAAAATGAAAATTTTGCAGCGATCGGTGTGGCAGCAGGTTTTTGTTTGTAGATTGTGAGAAATTGATTAATTGTTCGATGTTTTGCTTGCTTGATTGATACTTCGAGACCAATCGGTTTGGTTCTTTCGTGTTTGAAACTTTTAGGCTTTGAAATTTCAGTCAGACAATTCTTTTTTTTTTCTCGCTTTTTCTTTGCTGATGTTATTGTTTGAATTATTTTATTTTATTACATAGCGATTAACGGATCTTTACTTCGAAGGAGTCAATGGTTTTGGATTTTTCACCTGAGATCTGACCTTTATTCGAATTTTCATGTATGATCCTTTCATGTTGTCCCGTGGGGGAAAACAAGAGTTGGAAAAAAGTAGTCACAGTTTTTCAGATGTTTATGAAGTTTATGGAATCGATCATGATAGATTTTCGAAATTTCTGACCTAAAGTGTTGAACAGTGGAATTTGGTGAAGATCCATGTTTATACTCGAAAACGTGTTTGTTTATTTGGTTGTTTATGAGTCTTGTTTTTGTTGATTTGGTTGTGGTGCAGACGTAGAACAAGGATCAGAATCGTTGAAACAAATTGAGGAAGATGGCACTAGTATCTGGAGGAAGATCAACACTGAACCCCAATGCCCCGCTTTACATTCCAGCTGCGTTCCGCCAAGTGGAGGATTTTTCTCCAGAATGGTGGCAGCTGGTGACGACATTCACATGGTACCATGACTTCTGGCTAAGCCAGCAACAGGAGGATGGAGCCTATTATGGTGAGGAGGATGAGTTTGATGGTAATGATGTCGTTGATTTGCTTCCTGATTCGTTTGATCTTGACGCCGGTGAAGATCTTGCTGCATTGGACGCTCAGCTTGAAGACTTCATCCAATCTTATGAAACCCAAGGTAAAAACAATAAAGGATTGAATTCAAAATTCAAATTTCGTAGCATTATTATCATATATTATCTCGATGATGCAATTATTGCTTGTGTTTGGTTTTCATTCTCTAACGTTTTCTTTTTTATGAATTTCTTCTGAAGAAACTGGACCCAAAGTAACTGCATGAGCTAGAGATGAATCTTTGAACGCATCTACCAACCTAAGAGGCCGAATGCCAAGAGTTGCCTTAGCTTGCGGTCATTTAGCTAATATTGTACCATGTTATCCATAGCTTCAACTTTCTTTAACTCTTGTATAGGCTGAGTTTTAAACCTTCAATCTGTCCTTCTCTGGATCTTGTCAAAATCTATGGTGAATAGGGAGCGGAGAACGATGGAAAAAAAATGTGACTGTTTCATGTACTGATGTTGTAAAAGCTGCTTCAAGCAAGTATTCAAATTGCAAAAAAAAAAAAAAAAAGTAAAAGAAGATTTCTCTGTAAGGATTTGTTTTCTCCGCATTTGGCACACTAATTTTCAATATAAAAATGAAAAGTACTTTAAATTTGTTTGATTTGGTTTAGTTTGATAAATTGATTTTACTACTAAAAGCTATTTAGATATGCGTGTAACCTTCATGAAACATCGTGACAAACCACTTGTCCAAGAGTAATTTGAAAAAGCCAATTTATTTACATTAAAGGCACAGGTCTTGCTATTCATCTAAGTCAAAAATACAGTGACCTTCTAAACTACTGTGACACCTATTCAATGAGGAATGATGCATTTATGTGCATCTGTTGATTGGGGGCTATCACACACCAACTAGTAGCTAGAAATGGCGTAGAAGCTATAGTTGCAAACATGTTATTGCCTATGCAACACGTCAGTTCATGTAGATGAAGCTGCCCCTGCCCCCGCCCCCATGTATTCCATATCTTCATGGTCAAGTAGTTTCCTTCTTTGAGCTTCAAGTTTGGTTTGGTTACCAATAGCATCAGAGATGGCTTTAGGTAACCAAAATCCTGGCTTCTGAAGGGATGGTGCCCGGTCAAGCACCAAAGGCTCTCTCAAAGTTACTTCAACCCCATCAAATACCCACAATTTTGTGGTTGCTTCGCCTTTCAGACCTAATGAGAACCAACCTAAACCTGCTATTGTTATGTCAATGCTGTTGACATCCCAACTAGTTCCAGACACTTTTACTTCTCTTTCTTGCCATGTTCCTAGTTCAGCCGCACGCTCATTACCAATGGGAGGCTGGAATAAGAGTAACATAAATTACTAAAACATTAACATGCATTTCAGGAGACTTCAGCAGACAGATGAATAGAGGACACTTTTGTTTTATGCCAAACAACAAACATTGCACACACATCTAAATTCCCAAAATCTACACTACAGATTTATCCTCTGCAAGTTTTAAATTATAGAAGACTTTTAAAACGACATTTAAAGAAGTTTCTGCTTCTAACAATTTAAATTAGTAACAACTAATTTATAACATTTTTTCTTAGACTAAAACATTCAAAGAATTAGTTTGGTCCCTATCTTATTGGTATACTATTTGATGCAGAACATTAGGCGTAATAGGCTAGTACTCTTGAGTCCACAAGGGATTTCAGAATAACTCCACCGCAGGAAAGATAATAAAAACATTTATAACATCAATAGGAAATATCAATTTTAATTTACAGGCAAAGGTTTATCTGTATTAAAAAGCTCCTAAGCTTCTAAACCAACCCTAGTTTACACCCTACTACTGATATGAAACTTCTATAGAATTATATATATAAGGACCAACTAGACCTAAAATCATAAAAACACAATATTGGACATGATAATTTTATAAAAGAATTATACCTACATTTTTTTTTATATATATTATGACATCTAACAAATGGTCCAATGCAAACTTTGTGCGGTGGCGACAACAAAGATAAATAAAAGCGTACACCATTGGCCTAAGGTTCAATGGCAGAAGGCAGAGTATCGTCCAAGGCCAAAATTCTGCCATAAACACACCATTGCAACCTATGGCATGAGTCTATCCCTTCACAAATTGCCTATGCGGAGGGGGTTGAAAAAAACACCTCGTTATGGCAACCCTATAACAGTTATTTAACGTCATTGGGCTTGCCTCTTTAATTATAGGGATAAAAGATGACAGATCTTAGTTGCTGATACTTTTAAAATATTACTTAGAATTTAGAAACAGTTTCAAAATACTAAATGAACTTCAATGGTAAACTAATATTCTTTTGTCTCCAAAAATTTACGGTACAACATTCCCTTTTTCAACCGGGAAGCATATTCACATTTAGGTACTGCACTTTTTGCCGAGTAAACTGAAAGTGCGATCAGGGCTTCTTCCATTTTTCAACTAGTGAGACCAAGAATTTCATACAGCAAATCAATCAGAAGGTAAAAAGTGACCATTATCAGAAAACCAAATATTTCCAGAAACAAAAAGTAGCAGCACTCCCCACTTTGAAGTTCAACACTGCTCAAGTACTTAAATGGATCCCAACACTTAGTAAATAACTTTGAATTCTGAAAAGACAAATTTCTCATAATTTCTGACTCGGGAAGCAAACACTTTATAACCACGATCATCATATTTAGCCTCATTTCAGTCAGCCATTATTACAATGTTAACCACGGTGTGATATTCTTTTTGTTTTCGGTAAATTGGATTTGACAGAGGTTGGTTGTTTAGGTATAATTTAAGTTTATTTAATTCATAAATGGTCTTCTTTTCTACGGTAAGTAGTTGGTTTTCAAGAGAAATATTATAGTTTGATTAGCCAAACAAAGTCAATTCTAACATGATATTCAAAACTCACAAATATGTGCAAAAGCACATTCCCCCGATCTTCGCTCCTCAAGCTCTGCCCTCCAAAAGAAAAACTAGAAGATATGTTTCTTGTTAAGACTCTTTGTTATATACACTAGCTAAGTAAAACCTATAGACATGATGCAAAAAGCTTCTTTGCATAGTGAAGGTTAACTGGGGACAAGAAGACCGTTAAAGGAGAAGGGGGGAACCAACCAATCACTTATACACCCTGCTTCACAAATATATCAAATCTTCCCTCTGGTTACTTGAATTTTAAAGATGATATTGGTATGAGCAAATTAATAAAATAAAATAAAGATGGCCAAGCTATGACAAAATACAGATTTCAACCTCCTCGGTAAAACAAAGAATATTGAAACATGTCTAGGTTGGAAGGAGAACAGGAGAAGGCATACCTGTAACCTGATACCAACATGTTTTCTCCAAAACTCGTCAGCATTTTCAATTTTCCCCATGTGAAGAGAAACATTTGATGATGCCCAAACTGTGACATATATTGTTTCAACAGAGGCTTCAACAAGGTCAAGTCTTGTCAAGCCACCAATGTGTATAGCTTGTCCTACCTGTAAACTAAAAGCAGCATGTGAGAACTTTACTCATTTTCCAAAATATTACGTAAAAACCTTGCAGTCTTGACTCACTATGCATATTTATGATTCAGAATCCTCAAAGGCCAAATAATGGTCATAATTGTTATGTAGAAAACATAATACTAAAATTATCTGTTAGTTCTGAAGTCTTATGAATATGCACAAAGTGAACTTGTAATCCGAGCAAGAAAACAAAAGCATCCCTGACAATGTAGATCCACGATGGAGAACAGCAATAGCAACAAGTAACTTGCCTTGATTCTATATGATCGGGGCCGGAGTTCCTTCCGGATCTCAATCACCTTTTGCTCATCCCGATTCAATCTCATTGACATTAAATATGGGTGCAAGAGCCCCGGAGTGTCAAACATCTTAGTCTTAGCTGGCAAAACTCCAGCAATTCTCAAGATCCCAAGTGTTGTCCCAGGAATTGGAGCTTCTGTCAGCTTTGTAACTTTAGCTCCTTGTTTCTTTGCAAACGCATTGATCAGAGTAGATTTCCCTGCATTTTGAGCCCCAATCACCCATACATTCCCACGAGGACCAGCCAAATCCTTCACGAAGGACAACAAATTCCTTACACCTAAATCCTTCCTTGAACTGACCAAATAAACCCCATTTAGCTTAGGTGCTCCCCAAGATCTTGCACGGTTTCGAACCCATCTATCTAACCTCGTAGGAGAAACCTGGGATGGAAGGAGATCAACCTTTGTTGCCACAAGAACAAGCTTCGGCAGCTTCTTGGCCCGCTTCGAGTTGTCCTGTATTCTTTCCAATGCTTGAAACAAGGATTTCACTGCAATCCTAGGGAATGAACCATCAAAATCAACACAGTCCACAACCATGACAACAACAGTAGCACTGCCACTTCCAGAAGGGTTCATCAGCCGCGTCGAAATCAACCTATTGAAATCAAAATCCGGTATCAAATTCTCCATCGTCTGGTTCTTTACGTGGCCATAGTTTCTCAAGGAATGACACCGAGCACACACAGTTACCTCTTCTTTCTCCCTGTTAGCCTCCTTAGCCATTCTCTTCTTCTCAGCTTTGGACACCTTCTTCCTCTTTACCTTTTCCATGTACTCCTCAGTAATGTTACCATACCCAACCCCTGCAGGTGCAAACGCATCCAATTCCAACTTCTCATCATCTTCATCCAGTAACTTAGCTTCCCAGTCATCAGAATCCCAGTCAATCTCATTTAACCCCTCACTTTCTTCTCCAAGCTTAATTTCACTTACATTCAAAAACCCCACTTCATCATCATCCTCTTCTTCTGCATAATCACCACCATCATCAACATCAAACACATCGCCGTCCTCTTCTGAAAACTCTTCCACTTTCACCTTCCTTGGTTGGTAATACCCTAGAAGGTTAGGGTCCTTATCTTGCATGAAGACTCCACAACCAGGACAAATGGGTCCTCTAGCTTCATCTTCATCTCTCCCCTCACTCAACAATGGGTTCCTACTATCTCTCCTTGTGGCTTTGGGGTGAGTGGAGTCACCCTTCACCGCAAAAGCAATAAAGGACGACACTTTCTGAAAGCGCTTGCTAGTATCTACACTCAACACACATAAAACGCAATTGGGCAATCGGAAAAAGGGAAAAAAGTAAGTGTTGTAGACTGATATAAGCGAAAAGGATTGAACTTACTAATTAATCGAGGGGCTTACCAGGGATATGACAAAAACTTGGAAGTGCACGCTCCTGTGTACTGTTGTTGAAGATGACGAGCTTGGTAGAAGGAACAACAATTGTAGACAATAGCATCGCCATGACTACGAGGAATGTGAGAGACAAACTTGTATAGGTGCCGAAACGCTAACGCTGAGAAGAGGGAAGAGGGTAAGGCAAGTTTTGAGTGTGTTAAAATTTAAAAAAGAAAAAACTATTTTTTTAAGTATTTGTTAACACTCAATTTTATGTGGGTAAATACAAATTGTTGCTAATAAAAAAACGTGTTTAAGTAAAAAAAAAAAAATTAATAAAGCTTAAAAATTAAATTAAATTAAAAAGATGTGATTTTTTTAAAAAAAATTGAAAAAAAATTGCATATTAAAAAGTGACACTATTATATTTTTATTAAAATTTCAAATGTTTAAAAATATATTTAATTTTTTTTACATTTTTTAAAAAATTAAAAAAAGTAAAAAATTTGGACCTAGTCTATTTTGTATTAAAAATGGCTCAAGTGGGAGGGGATTTTCTCTTTATCAACTAACAAACTGTCTAAAAATACATCAAACAATTTTTATCATCCGATACAAAAAAAAAAAGAATTCATGTTTCATCGGGACTTTATCTTTATCCTTGTACATCATAATTGATATAATGTTGTGAGTATCACATGAGTTTTTTCTTTTAGCCCATGTTTAGATTGGGGGTGGCATTGCAGCCGCAGACGGATGTGGGGTGTCCCCCCGTTTGGATCCAGTCATGGTTGAGGGTGTGGGTGAGGGTGAGGGGAAAGTTGGGCCAAATGAGAGAGCATTCAGAAGTGAAGAGAAAGGAGAGGGTGAGGGAATGAGTGCCTAGTAGGATGAGTGAAATATCATTTGTGCCCTCACTAGATTTTTGGACGTATGTGGGCATTGGACGTGAAGCATGCATGCACATTTGTGAAGAGAAGCTTTTTAGCAGCAAGCACATGAGATTCCTAACCATTGTTCAGGAATGTGTTTGACCAAGTTCAAAGCTCAATAAATGCATATGCAAGTTGGTGAGAGGGTGGATGAGCGTAATAAAGAGTGCAGCAATATATATGTGGTTCTCAAGCTCAAAAACCTCACAAAGCAGAGGCAATTCGATTCTTCACAAAGCAAATACCTAGAGAGCTTGGAGAGGGTCGTGAGTGCACTTGAGGAGTGTGTGAAAGACAACATTAACCTCATGATTTCCTCAATATCTTATAAATCTTTGCGGTCATTTTCCCCACTTTTCATCTACACTTGGATTCAAGCATACAAAGATTAGTTGATGTGTCAAAAGAAAAGATTAATGTAAGGAATGAAGATAATTTAAATTTAATGACAAAATTCTCCATTCCGTATTCATGCATATTTTGAGTTTGCGGGCCAACAATTTTGCTCAATTATTGCACAAAGATATTTTTATGATATGAACCATGAAAATTAATATTTTGATTAATTGGTGAAAAAAACTTGAAGAAGTTGAATGTCATTAATATTCATGGTGTTTGTAAACATGGTATAATCAACCAATGATGAACAACATCCCCACCAATACTCAACGACCATGTTAACGATATTGTACACCGACCCTCAATCCACCATGATGCTCAAATGTTTTTACAATTTTGGAGTGGTATTTAGGAGTTGCAACAAGAATTAAATACTTTGAATATCGATGTCAACAAAGGTTTTGAGTGGGTTCATGAAAGAATCGTCCCCAATCCACCATGATGCTCAAAAGTTTTCACAAATTTGGGGTGGTATTCAAGATTTGTAACAATAATTAAATACCTTGAACATCAATGTGAACACATGTTTTGAGAGGGATCATCAAAGAATTGACCAACTATAACGAATATTTGATAACTTTCAAAATTCTCTCAAATGAAGAAACTCATAATATAATTGTTGTTTTTATTTTATTTTTTTCAATTATTGTAATTTAACTATATTTTTTCATTTTATTTTATTGTATCGTAATATGTTTAATATTAATTATGTTCCGACCAGTCCTCGGTCATCGACACCAGTGACTAATTTTAGACATCGCACACCGGTGCCTGGTAATGGAAGGGAGCCATGTAAGGTGGGCCCTAGACACACTTATCAGGGAATTGGTCAGTCTTCGGACATCGATACCATAGACCCTGACGTTGGAGATCGACATCAGACCTCGCTAACAGAGGGAGAGATAGGACGTCGACGGTCTGAACGTTATAGTGGGCCACGTAAGGTGGGCCCTAGAATTGTCTTAAGTTATCAGTTAAAACATCAGATAAGAGGGAAGCCCAAGTCACGAGGGATCCATGCTCGTGGTGTGTATAGCGCATACAGGCGCGAAACAAGAGAATGATCCTTGGAGACTCTGAAGCCCATTAGGGTTAGGGTTTCCAAGGGAAGTTGCATGCATGACACGTGAATACTTAGGGCACCCGCAGAAACAGATGGCGCCAGAGAATAGGTGCACAAGTTGGTACCCAGGCGACCACTCTGTTATTCGTTGCACTCCAGTTAAGGGAAGTTTTATGTGTCAGATACGCTAAGATTATGTAAATAGCGGCGCAAGGACATTCCCCAAGGAACCCTATACGAGGGTAACAACACAAAGACTGCCGCTATAGTCAACCGGCGAAGCGAGTCAACCGACAATAACAAATTAGGTTAGGGATTTTTATACATTTTCAATATATTTTTTTTAAGTTTTACAAAATTTACAATTTTGTTTAAATCTTTTACAATTATTTATATTCAAGTGTCATTTCACTTTATCAAAATTCATTTTCAACATCTTTGCATGTATCCACAATGTGAGATAATTCATATTTTTTTCAAAATGAGTTTACGAATCATAACGAAAATAATGTTTTTAACCACACACAATTAATATGTACAAGTAACTAACCATATTTTATTTTTATTTTATTACAATTAAAAAAATTGTAATTTTATAATTCAATCAATTAGTTTTGTGAGATTGTTTGGATTGAGGGATAATATAGTGAATTTGTGATGATTGTTTATTGAAATTTGTGAGTGATGTGATAGTTAGGAGATAATTTATAAATTACTTTAAAGGTGTAAAATATAAATTTACAATTTTATCCTTGTCATTAAAAAAATAGTTTACTAATGAGTTATGGTATATTTTTTGTGTAAGTTTAAGTTAATTATTTTTTTTCTAATATATAATATTCATAATTACTCTTATTTTGTGATAAAAACTAATTTTATTTTAAATTCAAATAAATTTATTAAATATATTAAAATTTATGAAAATAATATTTGTTATTTTATATAAATATATATGTTTTGTTGATACTATCATTTTATTTTATTATTTTTATTATTTATAATTATATGTTGTTACTATTATTAAATATATTTAAAATTATTAAATAAATTTATGAAATATTTAAATTTTTATATTGTATGTATATAATTATATTAATAATTATAATAGTAATAAAATAAATAATATTATTAATATTTTGAATAATTATATATTTTAAAAATAATGTACATTTTAAACATAGTAGTACGATAAAATTCACATATTTTCATAAATATTATGAAATATTGACTAACAACATGAAAAAAATTGTATTTATTTTTTATGTAAATTTTTTTCTTTTAATTTGTGTCCAATAAAATAACAACTTTTGTTTATCACTAATAAACTTTAGATGATCATGAAATAGTTTGTGATTACAACAAATAAATGAAGTCATTAATTAGAATCCTAAACAATGTTGTGTCATGGGAATATAAAAAAATTACAAGCATAATAATGTCCAATAACGCATTAAATTTAACTGACTATTAAGATAAGTTCAACATAAAAAATAATAATAACATAATAAAAATATAATTAATGTTCTTCATTGAGTTGAAGATAGTGAAGTGTATCTTCGATTCGGTCAAAACGTGTGTGGATAGTGTTGATATTTTCTTGTATATTTTGAATTCCCTCCCAAATTTGTGTTAACTTCGCCGAATCATGGGGGATTTCGGGTTGAGGATGATCGCCTGCAACATGCTCTTGAGGCAATGAAATATCTTCGTGTTCTTGTCCATGTCCGTCGTTAGGCCTTCCAAGTTGTCACACACCATTGACCTCAAAGATATTCATTTTCTTCATGATTTTTTTTTTCGAAAAAGTTATTCCACCCTAACGTGACTGATGACTCTCTTATCAAGTTCATGTCATATAACAACATGAGGTGTGTGATTTAACAACCATATGGAAGAGGCATATCATTGTCACGACATTTTATTATATGTTGCATGATATAATGAGGCCAATTAATCATTACATTACTTTTTAGGCACCATAAAATGAAAACATCTTCATGAACAAACTACGAGAAGTTGCTCCCCCGAGGACACAACATGTGTACCCATGTGTAATGAAGTAGTTTGTCATTCATAGTCAAACTACCTACGTTTCTTATATTTTGACCTCTTCTCTTGTTATGGTTAATAGGGCTTGTTGACGATCAAAATGTATGTCCTAAGGGATGGTACTAGGGGTTAACAAGAGACCATCATATTTCAGATTCGCCACGTTCATCCAATCCCTATGTCTAATTATAATCTTGTGTGTGTCGATCTGAGTAGCAAGGTAACCCTGTGTCGTTAGATGGAGTTTTGAATAAAAAAAACTCTAACCTTATCCTCATAATATGGTAGTCTTATACTAAGAAAGTGTTGCAATCCTTGGAAGTTCAAATATTCTTGAATCTAAAAATCAGATGTGGCAAAAAATGGAAAATTTAAGACTTTTGGAGGTATGACTGGTCTTCCATGAAATTTTTCCTCAAATGCAACCATCTGACGTTTCGTTTGAAAATACCGAAAATAATCTAAAACACTCTCCCTCATTTTTAGTGGGATCATAGGAACTTCATCATCATTTCGTTCGCTTTTACCCTTACCCTTACCCTTAAGCATTTTTTGCCTCTTCGTGAATAAAGATACCATCGATAGAGAAATTAAAATCTATGATGAAAATGTTACAAAACAATGACAAAATAATAGTATATTTAGCTATAAAAATTGTAAACAACCATTATTAAAATTAAAAATAATAAACACATAAAAAAACACATAACACGTAATAATAAAAAATTTCAAAACATTAAACACGTAATGATATAAAAAATAAATAAAAACAGTAAAATCATAAAATAAAAAACTACACCGTAAACATAATAAAATCTGTAAAACCAATAAACACATAATAATAAAGAAAAGTAAATACATTTAGAAAAATCTAAAACCATAAACACATAATAAAGAAAAGTAAGTACATTAAAAAAAAATCGTAAAAAAATAAACTAAACAATAAACACATATAAAAAAATATAAATATATTTATTAAAAATAGAAACAATAAATATATAGAAAAAAATGTAAATACATTTTTAAAAATTACCACACATAATAAAAAAAGTTCTAAATACATTTACAAAAAAAATACCTGAAGGGTGAAGAGCATTGGAGAAGAAGTAACACTATGATGAAGAGAAGTAAAGAACCACGCCTAAAATGACAATCCAATATGAAAAAAAAAATAAAAAAAATCAAGCACTTTTCTCACACAAGGGAGAATCGATTTTCCTTCTATATAATTGATTCTCCCAAATCAACCTTTTATTGGAAATCGGAAAATCAATTTTGCATCATTTGGAAAAATGGAAAATCGATTCTGCCCCATTTGAAAAAAAATGTAAAATCGATTCTACACCATCTACAAAAATACGAAAATCGATTCTGAAAAATTTTGGAAAAATGAAGACAAACCAGTGCGCTTTCCTTCCTCAAACGAGTGAGTTTTGTTGTTCCTCAAACCACTAATCTCTCGTTCGTTCTGGGCACAAGAGCACAACAAACAAAACTATCACAAACCTAATTTTATATATACACTAACAAAGTTCACTTCACATTCATGGGTCTACAAATTTTTGGTCAAAATAAGTTTTCGGTCAAGATTCTTCTGCAACATTGATAGCACTGAACACTGTAATAAAGAAGAAAACTCATTCGCCCATGTAGAATCGCACCACTGTAACACACTGTAAACTCATTTACATGCACAACAACTCGGAGTGTTTAAAGTGTACAAAAGTATAAATATATTTGTGTCCTCTTTGCCACTTGTAATCCGTGCAAATCTTCTCAGTTTTGTGAGGAGTAAAAAAGTTTCCCACCATGTTCTCTCATCCGCACCCACACTTTCAAATAAATTGATCCAAACACAAACTCCTCTCGCTCGCCCCTCCCTCCTCCTTTATCACACCTGGAAACAAACAATGCCTTAAAGAAATTATTGTGTGTTTTAGTGGTTTATATTGTAACCACTTATAAAATGTTATTTTTTTGTCTAGTTTACTACCTTTAAACTTTCTTTTTTAATTTTACATTTATTTTTTAGTTTCTTTAGTTATTTATATGTGATCCTCCTTCAATTAATGATGTTACATAATTGTTAATCAAATAACTAAACCAAGTTGCATTGGGAGTATTGAAATTGTGTATTTTGTTAGAAAAACACACACTAGTTTAGAAGCCTAAAATGATATGTTCAAATTGTGAATTATTGTTAATAGTAGTGAGATCATTCTTCTTTTCTCTTTGGAAAGTACAATTTAATGGCAGTGGAAAAACCAACTTCTTTTTAAAAATTAAAAAAATCAAAGTGAGCAAAAATAAAATAAAATATATATATATATATATGTTTCAGCCGGTTGACCTGGGTCGTCTTTATGTGTGGCTTGTCTTAACGAGTTAGGGCACCTTCGTTTGCTTCGTCTGTCAGTACCTGAAAAAAGAAGAACAAAGGGGCGCCCTCGCGGCCGTTTGCACTCCGACGATCAAGTCAGCTAGCGAGAAACACCAAATACTAGAAATTGTATGATTATCGCAATGACTGAAACTGTATGGCTAAAACTGTGCTACCCTAATTGTCTTGTGCTCTCAGCGAATGTGCCGTCAAGAACAATTAGGGTTTTGCTCTGTATGTCTCTCTGGGAAAACTAGGTTAAAA
>Ga0123342_1005776_pt1 | contig 17692 bp, 10 predicted proteins | sample Turbeawhitnodule_FD_89960 | JGI IMG/M metagenome (GOLD analysis project Ga0123342, IMG submission 89960) | Root nodule microbial communities of legume samples collected from Mexico - Turtle bean Mexico white nodule | ecosystem: Host-associated > Plants > Roots > Nodule | place: Mexico: Nepantla...
AACTCCTATGAGTTTTTCTTTAGAATTCTTGATGAATGTCCATCATATTGTTCTCTCTTCATGTAGGACTCGAGCAACTCCATTTTCCATTTATAAAGATTCAGTTGCAACTAGTGAAACTGATCCTCATCAGCCAAACTAATCGCACTTTTGGCGCACACTTGGAGCTCGAGCTGGCAGAAAGAAAGGAAAAGGAAAACAATGCAATTCCCGACAAGTGAAAATCTTTCAAGGTACTAAATTTTCAACCTTTTGCTTGCATTTCATGGTTGATCATAATAATCTTACAAAATTGTACTTAATTTTTGGGTGTGTGTTTCTACGTTCATTTGATGCCCAATTTTGGGTGCGTGTGTACTAAATTGTATTAAATATTAGATATTAATGAATAGATGATGTTTCAAATTTCTCAAAATTGCCTAGTTGTTTTAATGACTTCCAAACTAGCTGATGATATCATTTTTTTCTTGGAGTTCTTAAGCATATTTTTTTATTTATTTTGTTTCTTCAGGTTATTTATTACTTTTTCTTTTACGAATTTGATTATAGTGTTTTTTATAATTATAATTTTTTCTTTTATTTTATAATTAATTATAAACATTCAAAATCACTAACTTCAAATTATTTATTTCAGGCGTCAGATACTCGAAGCGGTGATCCATCACCTAATAAATTAATAGGATCAAGGGGATAAACAATGTGTTTTAATTTAAAATATGTACCAACTTTTGAACAATTATGTGTATTTTAATTTGAAGTTATGTATCAACTTTTGAATAATTATTTGTGTTTCAATTTTCAATCATGTATCAACTTTTAAACAATATTATATGTGTTTTAATTTTCAATGCAATGAATGAAGGCTTATAACTTTATACATTATTTCATTTTATTAGTATTTTATTTTTTTATTATGAAAATATATTATGTTTATTTAATTGTGCAAACCAGAATATAAAAAAAAATTATAAAAGAAAGGTGGATAAAATTTATTTATTTAGAATTAAAATTATGACAGTTAAAAATGTCACATTATACCCTACATAATGGTGTCGTAATCTTCTTCAATGAATTAAATTGCGACAATTATAACTGACACTACTTACATATAAAAACCGCTACTTTAAACATAGTGTTAAAGTGGCGGGTGTTGCAGCGAGTAGTGTGAAACCGCCACATTAAACTTTGTGGCGGCCAGTTCTATGACGGTTTGAGAAACTGCCACATGCATATATTGTGACAGTTATAAATGCCACTTTATACGAAAATAACTGCCACAATATACACTGTTTTTTGTAGTGTTTGTAAATTTTAAAATATTTTGTAAAACATCCACAATTATGATGTGCTAAAGAGGAATGTTCCCTCATGAAATTCGATTCAGTGTGCAGTTCCCCTAAGCACATAATATTTAGGTAAATTTAAAAATAGTGTAATTTTGTTTGTTTTTTTCTCAAAGTAGATAATTTTTTTTAAAAATTACACAATTGAGTGTTTTTTAAAATACCTTTCACATGTTGAGCTATGGTATCCAAAAGTGATATTTTTATGAACTTAGCTAGTTTTATATACTTAGAATACAGATTGTAATTTGGACAGAAGAATAGATGATTTTGTTGAAACAGTCGATTAAAATGCTTAAATCATCCATGTGTTTGTATTTTTCTGTATTTTAATCTGTTAGATTATTGAATAAATCAATTAAATGAGATTGTATTGCTTTCCTCACATTTATCTTTGAATGTTAATCTGTTAAATTTCATTTAATCATTTTGATTTGTGACATGCATAGTTGTTTTGGTCTAAAAAAAGGGACCTGTTACATTGTCATTGCTTGTTAGAAAGCTACAACTTTGACCAAGTTTTTTTTATTATTGAATAAATCTCTATTCCAATAAAGTAACTATCTCATCTGAATTAAAATCTCTACATTTTTGTTTTAACTTCAAAACTGTAAGGCAGTTACAAAACCTCTGTCATTCTCACCTAATTGCATGAAAACTATTAATTCAAATTAAAACCAATTGATTGCATAAATAAATTTCTAATTGTATTTGCATAAGGATACTTTTCTCTCTTCTCCTTTTGTAGGGCAAAACGATGGGATAGAAATCAAAGCCTCCATGAACTTGTTTAGAACATAAAACTAAAAGGGTTTTTTTGAGAGTTTATCTACTGGCTTCTTCTTTTTGTACCCCTATATTTTTCTTATTGCGCTCCCACAATTTTAAAAATTCCAAAATTGATCTTGACCTTTTATTTGGAAAAGGGCACCGTGGTGGTGGAGTGTGCTACAAATTCATCAATCATCAATCATCAATCTGGAAACGAATCATGTTGTTTTCTAGATGAGAAGGTGTTCCAGAAGCAAATTGTTAATAAATTGTTGATTTTCGGATTGCTGAATTTGGAAGCCTAATTTCTATTACGGATTGATGGATTTGGAAGATTTACGGATTCCCCAATTTGGAAGATTTATGGATTCCCCAATCTGAAAGATTTAAGGATTCCCCCATCCGAAAGATTTATGGATTTCCAAATTTGGAATGTGAAAAAACCAATGCAGATTCTTGATTCCATAAAATTATCGAACTGCATTGTCTGGAATACTAGATATAAACGATATAAACTGCGAAAATGATAATCCGAGACAATATTGACCACCACCAAAATAAACACCTTCATGTGCTAAGAGATGGAGCAGCGCCGACACTGTTCAGAGATAAATGGAATTCGTGTGTGCAGTTTGTGGGCAAAGAAAGAAGAAGTAGTAGTGTGGTCTTATGTGCATTTTGGGATTTAAAAAATAATAATAGGGTTACTTTTGTCTTTGCATAATATATGGAAGTGCAGGAAGAAAAACATATGGGTGTAGGAAGAAACTGCCTTATCTACTTTACATTTTTTTATATTCAACGTTACACCTTAATATTTTTTGGAGCCCAACCAAATATAGCCCAATAGTTTAACTTTCAAAGCAAATTAGCCCAGCAGTAACTTTGAGCACACGAACTCGCCTAAAAACCCTACACAACCCATTTTTTTTCTAAACTAAAAAAATTAAAAAATATTATATTTTTAAAAGATATAAAATATAATAGTATTTTAACTTAAATAAAACTTATTAATTATTAATTATAATAAAAATTTAATATAAAAGAGTAATAATTATTTTAATTTACTCAATTAAAAATATTAGTTATCATCCTAAATATTATTTTTTAAGTTTGACAGTGAGGATTAATTCATGGGATCATAACTAAAAGTTATTTCTAGAAATCAAATCTGAAAGGACATCTTTAATTATTTTCTTACTAGTAAAGAAAGAGAGTAAACATTTCTCATTATGAGATATTTTTTTAATAACCATCTTTCTCATTTCTAATAACATTTGAAATATGTTAAATATATTTATGATACTTTTAAGAAACATTTAAAAATATATAATTTATAAAAAAAAAATTATTTGGACCCAACTCCCTTACAACATCTCTAACTAACAATTCCATCTAAGATTTTCTACTGTGTTTTTAATAATATTTTACATTTTCCTGTGTCATGTTATAATCCTGGTTTTAGAGAGTATTTATAATTTTATTTTATTTTCATTAAGTTTTTTTTTATGTGAGATTCAAATTAAAATGATATTTTTATTAAACTATTGAAATTGTCCTTATAATTTATGGTATGTAAAACCGACTCATAGAATTAAGGTTTGCATCCACTTATATATAATGAAAGACTCTAATCTTTAGTCGATGTTTGATCTCCAACCTATGTTAAATTATAATTCCATTACCATTATATAAATGGAATGTCTATACAGATATGTAATGGAATGTCTATACAAATATGTAGTGCTTTTAGATAGGGACATGCCACATGCATGCTTACAGGCAAGTAATTTTTTATGATTAAATGAGTTTATAACAATTTTTAATAAAGAAAAATATGAAAAAATATTTTTAATAAATTAAAATTAATGAATGCATGAACTAATTTATAAACTATTTAAGTGAATGGTGAGATAAATAAAGTAAAACTGATTTTCACTAAGGATTGAATTTGAATTTTTAATATACAGTACTAATAGATTCGACCTTTGATTCAGTATATTAATCATTTTGGGTTTAACTTCATAGCTATCTAAATTTAATGTGGAAATATCAGTACACTCTTATGTTCTCAATATCAAATACATCAAAGTATACTAACAAAAAGTCATTGAATTAGATATTACTCCATTCTATTAATATAAGACACTTTTTAATATATTAATATTGTATAATAAAAATAATTTAGTTTATTTTGAAAACAATATTATCAATGTACTAAATTTATTCTCATTACTATTTTTTAATTATTTATTAATAATTATATATTCATAACATTTTATAGACTATACTTTGTTACAAAACATTCTAAAAAAAAAAAGGTAAGAAAACACGTTTGGTTTAATAGGATGACAACTATAATCATTAAATAAAATTAATTTTAAAAATAAAAAATAATTAATTATTATATTAACTAAATTAGATATTATTTTATAAATTAAAAAATTATTAATATCTAAATTAGTTTATATTATTTATAAATAACTTTTAAGTTAATATCTAATTAGCTATTAAGGTTTTATCTACCAATTATTTAGATTTTAAAATTAATAACTATAACATTGATAGCTAATTAGATACCAATTTAAAAGCTATTTATCAATAATAAAAATTATTTAAATATTAATAATATTTTTACTTTCTAAAATAATATATAATTTCGTCAATGTAAAAATTAATTATTTTTATTTTTTTTAAATTATTTTTTATTTAATAGTTTTCTTGTTGTGGATATTGGACTTTTTTTTTTTTTCAAAAATAAAAAATATCCAATATTTGTATTTTATATGGGAACTTTGTAATTATTAATAAATAGGATGTAATATTAGAACTTAAATATAAATATTGTAATATATTTAGTTTGGACACTTATTAATTATAGTTTGTTTTTAGTTCTAAGTATTACTTTATCCCAATTTTTAAATAACTATTTTAATTTTTTTTATTTCTTTGTAATATTATGTTAGTTTACATATTTTATTATTAATATTTCTATTTTTGTTACAATATTTTAATAATTTTATTATAAATATAAAGTATTTATCAATTTTATTGATCATTAGTTTTTATCAAAGGACATTACTGTTTTTCAGTTAAATCTTTTATTGGAGACATATTAGTTCACCGAACTTTATTCCGATCTAATTTTCAAGTAAATCAAGCTTACTTTTAAACTTTTTGCACCTTTTTATTTTTTTAAGTGGTACAGTGGAAATAACAAAATTGATTTATACAACCATTTAAAAAGCTTCAATCTGATAAGTTAAATTAAAAAGAAAGCGGACTAGATAATCATGCATTAAAAAAACACATTGTTTGATAAAGTATTACATTATAAGATTTCTTTACTAGTATAATATTTTTCTAAATTTTTAATATAATTATTATGAATTTACATTGATAATGTAATATACTATATTAATATTTCAGTAAAATTAGTTTAATTTACACTATTATAAATTTTACTTCTATTTTAATTTTTATAAAAATCATTGTATATTCTAATTTTTCATTTGATGACAATGTAATTTTCTCTACATATAAATTTTTGTTCGAATTTTATTCATAGAAGCCTCTTTTAATATAAGACCTAATAGTATTATTTAAAATAAAAAAAAATAAAAGGTTTATAAATAAAATATATACATTTATTCTTTATTTTATTGATAATTTTATTTTTTTGATGATTCTATTGCGGTGCTAGGTTTAGTGTAGCAAGGGAGCAAAAGTCTTTCACAGCATGACAGTGAATGAAGCATGAAATTTTTGTTGAAAAGACGCTTACACACTAAGATTATATATACAAACAATTCCCTCAAATATAAAAGTGGCAATCATAGTGTTTTAAATGTTGTCAGAATGCAACGTCGCTTAGCCACAAAACTCGCACTTAAGCTGTTGCATTCTGTGGCTGAAGTCATTGCCTTGGGACTATGTTTTGTTCTCTGTCTCTGTTATTATTGTTTCCCACTTCATAATAAAAAGAAACAAATAGGGAGTTCCTGTTTCTAAACTCTAATAAAGAATATTGTTACGTCTCAAATTACCCTTTCTTTTCTCACTTACGTGTATAAGTACTACAATATATAATAAAGAACATTATATTATATATGTAAGCTGCTTGCTGAATCGATTCTGAACTAACTTCGAACTCAATAATCTGTAGCTGCTGCATCATAACGTAACGTTTTGGTTACATTCATTTACTATATATATATATATATATATATGAGGAATCTAATCTAACCTAAGATAAGCTAAGAAATTGAAGCCTCGTCAGAAAGAGATTTGATTGGTGTTGGAAAGATAAGATTCTGTGTTCTTGGAAGGGTTTTAATAATTGTGGATGATCATCTACCACCCAGTCTTTATTTAACAGATAGATAGAATATGCAGCTGTTTGTGATGAAAAACAACAACAACATGATTGATGTTGTTGTATATATAACCATGGAAATGGAATTATGAGTTCCTTTTAATAATGTCTCGTGTTTTGTCTCATAACATAATCGGTGACTTTTTCTTATCATGACTTCCAATATATCAAATTAATTTACATTGTTGTTATTGTAACGTGATAGACCTTCCAGACTCAATTGTAACCCAAAAAATATGAACTCAAATATAAACAATTTTAACTATTTTTATCCTAATTAATTTTATCATCTAGAAGATATCATTTAATTAATATACATTCTATTTTCAAAGAGTTTTTAAATTTATGATATAAATTTCAAATAAATAAATTTAATTAATGTATCAATTATTTCTAACTGTAAAAAATATGACTAATTTTGCTTATATAAAACCTTACACTTAAACCTTTTTATAAAAACGAGATAAGTGAGACAAATTGCACTTCCATAGTTTCTTCTCACATCTCCATATTTTCAAAACTATAGAAATTTTCTTTTCTAAATTTTATAATTTTAAATATAAATTTTTGTATTATGAATGGTAGAATTTGGAATACAAAATTTATATTCGAATTTTATAATTCAAAATGTAAAATTTGTATTTCATATTTTAAAATTTAAAATACAAATTTATATTTTAGATCGTACAATTATAATATAATGTATTTTGAATTCTAGAATTTAAAATAAACTGTATTCCAAATTATTTTAAATACAAAATTTATATTTCAGATTAGAATACAATGGAATATAGATTCTAGAATTTGGAACAAATTATATAATCAAATTTTATAATCTAGAATACATTGTATTCTAAATTTTAGAATAAAATTCGAAATACAATTTTTTATTTCGAATTCTAGAATTTAGAATACAACTTTTTGTGTTTAGACCGTGAAAATAAGGGGTTGTTGCGCCGATGGTGTTGGAGGTGGGAGGTATTGTGGCAGGTGTTGGAGGTGAGGCTACTGCGGTGGTGGTGCTAGAGGTACAGAGCTACTGCAGTGGTGGAAGTTGGAGGTGGGGTGCTCAATGGAAGATAAAACACAAAAACTGTAATTTCACTTCTTTTATGGAGGTGTAGGAAGAAGGTATGGGGTGCTGGAAAAAATTGCCACGAAGTGAATTAGATAAAAATAAAAGGGTTAAATATGTTTTTCGTCCATGTACTATAACGCGAAATTACTATTCGTCTCTAGTTGAAATTTTAGACCACATAACTACTTACGGTAAGAAAACTATTGGAATGAGTCATTGTTCTCAAACATTGTTAACTTTTTTTTTACATGACAAACGGACTTCTAGCATAGACTATATTATAATATTATAACATTCACGTCAACGATAAGTTATTGTACATATCAGTATGAAAGTTCAGGTACTAAATCAATTTTAACTTTATTTTTTATAAATTAATTTTTTTTATATAAAAAGGTTTAAAATATTTAAAAACAATTCTAATTGATATTTTTATTTATATTAAAACATGATCTTATAATTATAATAAATATATAATTAATATAAATATGAATAATCACACCACACATTTTTTTAACCTGAAAATAATTTTTTTAACTCGAACAGAAATTTAAAGATAGAAATTTAGAAGATGCCCTTAAAATTGGAGAAAACAAATTTGCACAATAATCAAAAATAGAAAAATGTAATCAATTTTAATATTTAATATTTTCAATACCATTCATGAAAACATTTAAAGAAATAAATACTTGATAAAAATGATTCAAATTTAAAATGTGAAAAAAAAGTTGAGATTTCATCCGATTTTAACTATTATGATTTAATTTTATTAATAATATTTTGTAATGAAATAAAAGAAAATGGTGGAGTACTTGACAAGAAAAGTGTATGGTTTGGGATTTTGTATAATGTTTTTATGCTTTTGTTTAAAACTTTTCTTTTAGAATATAGAGTAAGGTTTTAATTGTCTTCTATTGTCCTTTTGAAATATTAGATTCGCAGGTTGTGCTTGAGGAGTTTATTATTTCTGATGTGGTATTAAGTTGGATAAGTAGAAGTAGATGGTAAATGCATGTTTAGGATGTGTTGTATAAGGGTTAGAGTATCCCTGAAATACTCCTTATTATTTTATTTTTTGTCTTGCTGATAAAAAAATCCCTCTCCCTCCCTAAAACCTTGAAACCTCTCTCTCCCTTTCTCTAGTTGATTGTCCAAACCTAAGATTTGGGAAAATCGAAGGGTCACAAATAAAACACAACACCAAACCAAACAAAAATACTATCAACGTTGCAGGGAAAATTGACCAAACTCTCAACCTTCGGTAAACCCTAAGTCTCCTCCATGGACATTCTCAAAATTTTAAACTCCACCAACTATTCAACTCTTATGTCTTCCACCCCAAAACCCTAAACCCAAAATTCTTACCAAACTATAACAAACACACATCCCCATTTCACAAAACCTCATTACCACTTTACGTATCACACTCCATTGCTACAACATTTCAAACTATGGCGCATTACGACCACCCCACCAACGTTGCAACTCCCTGAGGAAAAAGATCCTCCACGATCATAAGGTAATCTCTAATTAGGTTCCCAACAACCCTCTTTCTATTTCTGGTAATGTCTTTCACTACTAGAAAATCATTAAATAGAAACCAATTTTAAAAAAAAGGATAGTTGTTATATTGGCTAAATTAGATACTATTTTAGAGACTAAAAAAATATCGGTGTCTAAATTAGTTTCTATTATTGATAAATAGTTTTTAAATTGGTATCTCATTAGCTACCAAGTTAATATGACAACTAATTATTTTTGTCTCTAAATTTGGTTTCTATTTAATGATTTTCTAGTAGTAATTAAAGAGAGTGGTGTAGGGGTTTAGGGGGTTTCGGTTGTTGACAATGTGGTTGATGCTGAAAAACAAAGTTCAAGTTTTTGGGTGAATTTGTTTTGTTGAATAAATTGGAGAGTTGGGTTGATCAAGAGAGATATTGAGTATGGTATTGTGATCACTATTTATGTAGATTCCTTTGGAGTAAATCCTAAACCCTCTTTATATCTCCAATGGAATTTACATAAATAATGATCACGTAAAATAATAGTTTACACAGAAAGTTCATTGGACATGGAAAAAAAGTTATTGTCAACTCCTAACAATGATTTATTCCAATAATTTTCTTACTACAAGTATTCTTGTGATCTAAAGTTTTGATTAGGGAATAAAATCAATTTTGTGTCACATGGACGAAAAATATATTTAACCCAAAATAAAATCATTAAATGAGAATAATTGATAAATTAAAAGAAAAAAAATGATGAAAAGAGAGAGAGAAGGATAAATTTTAGAAAAAGGCTAAAGTTGTGATCACGTGTAAATAAAACTTTTTTTAATTTTTTTTTTTCTGTTACATTTATTTTTTCATTTTCTCTCATTTTTTTTATTCCATTCTTTACCCTATCACTACGCTTAGCAATTTTGTAAGAAACACCAAATATTGTTATACAAATGCTAGTAAGGAGTGTACTGAGTTTAGGGAGACATGAAGACAAAAATAAGTGTATTTTTTTAAAGAGGAGTGATTTATTATTTTAAATATTTGACACAATTAAATATTTGGTGTCTTGAATCCATAGTTTATATGTATTAAAAGTTATTTTTAGGAGGGTGTTTTTGTTTTTTTGTGATTTTAGTTGGTGTTGGTTGCATAGATAGGTAGTTGATAGCAAAATTGTTGATTTTGTTTAACTTTGGAGAGAGAGGAGAGATGTGTCTTTGTCTCTATTTTTCGGTATAAAAGTTTGGACTATCCATAAAATGGATCATATTAATTTATTTTTCCTTGACAATAAAAAAACATTTGGAAACTGGAGATGGATGTTCTCCTATACTACTATCCTTATAAAAAATTAATATTTAAAAGATACTACCATCCTTATAAAAAAAATATTCCGAGCATAAAGTATCTTACAATAAGACTCATAAGCACTAACCATACCATTGTAGCAAAATCTACACCTACTCTAGGTTAATATAGATTAAAAGTATACAGGTTGGAATCACTCCTGAAGTGGTTCGCATTTTGTTAAGAAGTGGACTTTAAACCTAACTCAACCTCATAAAACCGGCTCAATAAGGTGAAGTTTGCACTCACTTGTATACAATGAAATGTCCTAATCTCTAGTCGATGTGGGATCTCCAACACATTTTATATTTAATTGTTATTGCCGATAAAAAAAAACATAGATTAAGAAAAGACCAGCCATGTTGTTAAGCCAAAATTACACAACTAACAAAAGGTTAAACAACACAAAATCCAGAAACCAATTAAATAGTACTTGCTACCCCCATACACATAATATAAGGAAAAATGTTTTTTTTCACATCCATACTCATGCTCCACTCTACACCCCAATAAATATTAATATTTTAATTATTTATAATTTTTTTAATTTTAAAAATTATTTTAACATTTTACATTTTGTTTATATTTTTATTAAGGAGATTTTTTAAAAAAAAATTTATTACAAATATTAATATTTTGTTATGAATGTAAGGTAGAACTGGATGTCAAAATATCTTCACCTAATCTAAGACAAGAACTTTGACAAGAACTTTGCCTAGTCTAGTCCCTTTATGGCAGATCATTATTGAAAAACTTGATGAGCTTAGTAGATTTTTTTTTATAATTAATTTTGTTATTTATAAGATTCAAACTTAAATTCATGTTAATATTCAAAATTTGGTTTCTCTCCTTCCAACATAATATTGATTATTTCTTATATATTTAGTACAGTACCGTGCATTTTCTGTAATAAGGAAAATTTATTTATAAGTGGATAAATTTTAATAAGTTAAAAAAACTTCACATTTTAGTTTAAACTATATTTTAAAATGAGTCATAATTTTTAATCTAACATAATTTTATGTTAAGTCGACATATTAATGAGCTATTTTTTTAATCAAAATTGAAAATTAAAATAGATTACAATATATACATAAAAAAATCATAATATATTATTATTTAAAAATTTAAAGTTTAATTTTCAATATGTATTATGTAACATTATATATTTAGGTCTAAATATTACTTGAAAAAATTTATTAATATTTTTACATCATTAATGTAGAATTAAAATAAATAAAAATTAATAAAAATAGTCTTGAGTTCGTATTACTACAAAATGAATAAGAAAAACGATAGAGATTCTTTCTTTTTATATGACAACATAAAAACTAAAATAAAAAAAAGTTAAATAAATGAGTTAACCCCACTGACCTCATAGCTAGCTAAACCTTGTCTTCAAAGACATTGAAACCAAATGAAATGCACTAAAAACTCTTTATTTTTTATTTATTTAGACCACTGGGCTTTTTATTATTATTTTTATTAAAATGGGGTCGTTTACAAAAAAATTACAAATATGGACAAGTCGTTCCAATTTGGCACGACTTTATATGCAGAAGTCGTGCCAACTTGGCACGACTTCTGTCACGTCAACCCCTGAAGTCGTGTCAACTTGACTCGACTTTGTTCACGTCATATATATATATATATATATATATATATATATTATATATATATATATTATTTTATTTTTATTTTTTTTAATTTTCTTGTAAAATTTTCTTATTTGGATATTGACTAGTAAGTTATGTAATGTTTAAAATTAATTTGATACATAATTTTCTAAGGGCGTTAGTTTTAAGCAATAAAAAAATGAATAATTGTGAATGGATTTAGGTTTGACGATAATGTAATATATTAATTTGTTTATTAGATTAATAAAAAATATGAAAAACAAAAAAAATATTCATATTGCAGAACCGAAGGTCACAATAAAAGTAATTGCCCGCACAAACAAGCTTGATAATAAAATTCAATTTCAAGTTTGATTATTAATTTTCTCATTTTCTTTACCTAAGTATTTATACCTTCATAAAAAATTTATTTTTCAAATTAATTTCAAATATTACATAACTTATAATTTTAATTATAATTAAATAATTATAATATATATTTGTTTAAAAACAAAAAAAATTTTAAAAAATATGATGTGGACAAAGTCGTGCCAACTTGGCATGACTTCTACCACGTCAACTTGAAGTCGTGCTAAGTTGACACGACTTTAGGCTGACGTGGCAAAGTCGTGCCAAGTTGACACGACTTATCCCATATTTATAATTTTTTTGACAACGACCCATATTGGTAAAAACAAAAAAAAATGACCCATGATAATCATAAAACCGTTTTTAAATTTAGCTTTATTCTAAACCTTAAATCACAGGGATCAACCTGTTTGGACGATCTCATTTTAACAGTTGTATATAAAATTGATTATATATAATTTTTTATTAACAGTGGATTAAATTATTTGAAATATTTGAGAGATAATCCAATACGTATATAAAAAATATAGTCATATTTTATTAAGATTAAGATTAAAAAAAAAATTCTTATCTAAAAATCATATCCTATTCCAATAAAAAGTTTAGTAAGTATATCAAAATTCTTTTAGAGACCAAAATTAGCACCGCTAATATTTCTATGGTCTTCTAACATAATTTATTTTTAATTAATTACATTCTAGATCTATTTGATGGTGTTTAGACAATATATAAAATTTAAAACCCAATTAATAATGCAAACTTCACCTAGTTTATTTTATCGGATATGCATAACCATGAAATTAATCTTACAATTCAATGAAGTTGTAACTTGTTTGTGTGTGAGTGGTTGATAAATTTGATATTTTGAGTTATTTTGGGTGAAATTTGATATTTTATAATTTTGAACAAATATAAAACTATTATTCTATTGATATATCTCTACATTATCTCACTTTAATTATATTAATCTATTAAAAGGCTATAAAATAGAATAAATACAGGGTAGGTATTGGTAATTGGTTTTGAGTCTCAAAAGTGTTTTGTATGCACACTATTTGGACAAGTATGAGAGAGAAGAATATTTCAATAAATAAGATAAGTAGAAAATCTCATTATACAAAGAGATATCATCTAGAAACATAAAAAGGTAAAATACATAGTACTTTGAGGTAATCAACCAAACAAGAATAATTGACTCTTTTTTTCACATATAAATCTATTAACAAAATTATCAACTACGTTTTAAAATAATTGATTACTCTAACCATTAATCAAATGTAGAACTTCAAAATTAAAAAAACTTTTCAAGTTTTAAGGGATTTTGAAGCTTAAATAAATGGACTATTTTACAAGTTTTTTCCTCTCTCTCTCTCTCTATCTTTCTTTAGTATTCTCTCATCATTCTCTGAAACCTATCCTCTCATTCATCTAAATCTATTCATTTTTATTGATTCATCCTTTCTCCTCTCGATAAAATATAGCTAGTGTTTTAATAAAAATTAAGAATGATTATTGGATGATACTATGTCATACGTCACTCACTAAAAAAATACATCACCCACTCACATAAGTAAACGTGAGCAAGTTAAATAAGGCATTAATTTAGGGCAAAATGAAATATTGAACTATATTATTAATTTTAACCAGGAATGACTGATAATAAATATTTAACAATATCTCATATCAAATATTTCATAATAATATAAATAAATATAAATTTTATTTTTTATAAATTATTTTATAAAATTAAATTAAATTAACTTTTTTTATATTACAAGAAAATCATTAAATAGAAACTAATTTTAGAGAAAAAAATAATTAGTTGTTATATTGGCAAAATTAAATACTATTTTAGAGACTAAAACAATTATTGACATCTAAATTAGTTTTTATTATTAATAAATAATTTTTAAATTAGTATCTAATTAGATATCAAAGTTTTAGATATCAATTTTAAAATCTAAATAATTGATAGTTAAAACTTAGATAACTAATTAGATACCAATTTAAAAATTATTTATTAATAATAAAAACTAATTTAAATATCAATAATGTTTTTAGTCTCTAAAATAATATTTAATTTAACACTATAAAAACTAATAATTTTTTATCTTTAAAATTAATTTTTATTTAATAATGTTAAAATTATTTAAAAACTACAACTGTTTTCACTGTAAAAAAAAATGTGGACCTTCTATATTAAAAATGAAGAACTTGTCTTAAACAAGAGAAAGAAAAAAATATTCAAAACTATTCATGATATGTTCTTTATGGTAACTATAAATTATAGTGAACAAATAATCCGAGCAAGTCGTTATCAAATCACTAATAAATATATAATCTTACTATTATAAATTTTATTTTATAAAATTAAATTATAGTTAAAATAAATATATAATCTTACTATTATAAATTTTATTTTATAAAATTAAATTATAGTTAAAATTCACTTTTTAATTAGAACAAAATATATTAAGTAGTATAAAATATATATGTTAATAAGTCAATAATTGATTTAGCATAGTAAAAGAAACTTTAAAAAAGAAAACAATTAATATTTTCTTCAGAATACTAAATATTGTGTACTTGCATAATATTGGGTTGTAAAAGCTTTTTCATTTAAAAGTTAATTAATTTTGTTTAGTCTGGAACCTTCCACGTATAATTTTGCAGATAACTTTGCACATCACAGATGCGTTGTCTTGGCCTCTGAAATAATATTAATGTCGTCTTCCCAGAGGGTTTCAGAAGCTAAATAATGACAAGACACAGAAAAATTCACGTAATGATTTGTATGGAAATCCTACACGACAAACATACAAAGAAGTGCCATCAAAATAAAAGGCACCATGATGAAAGCCATTCCATTTTTTAAACCTATAATTTCACGTTTTCTTGCTTTTATCTGTTTCTATTATGGTGTTTAGACATTACACTATGACAACTAATCAATATTAATTAGCATGTAATCGTGGCCACAAATAACTACTGTTGCTTTGTTTTATGGTACTTAATTAATGAATGGCTTATAATGAGAAAGAAGCATATACTATATATAGTGATCATTATTGTAGGGGCAATTCAAAAACATTGCGTGCTCCCTTATTGGTCTGAAGTGAGATGAATAGGGAGCTATGTTTTAGCTATCTGGTTCAGAATCATGGCTAGATACATTTTCATCCATTTATATAAGCCAAATTGTAAGCAGGTTCATCGCATGCTCTTTCTTTATTGCCATATAATTGCATTTATTGGTTGTTTGATCTGTGAAATGACAAAAAAAAAGGTTCCGTATTGTTCATGTGCTGATTCATTTCTCAAGATTAAGGTACTCAAATATTCATTGCACAGTCAATTCCCACTATCTTCCTACTCTGGAATAGAACAGTTTGGTTTCTGTGATCATTTTTTGATAAATAATAAAGTATTTCTTTTCTATACTGTTCTCCAATTACAAACAGACATGCATGAAATATATATTGTTTTTATATTAAAAAGTATCTTAAAAATAATATCTACCTTTTTTAATATGAAAAATGTAGAATCAGAAACCTCATTGAATCAATACAATAAGTATCACATATAAAATAAAGAATGGCTAAAAAAATATAATAAGTGAGTGAAAACTTTCTTAATTTGTTGATAATAAGAAAAATTAAGTAATCATGAATACCAATATTAATAAAAAATCAAGATAATGAACAAAAGCAAAATTCAATAACACAATTTTTTATACTTTGTTTTGATTATTTTGAATCTATATCTTATTAATCCAAACAACTTAAGCTGATTTTTTTACTAAAAATATTAAAATATTTAATTACGAGAAAACTATATAACTATAAAGATAAAAACAATTATTTCTTAAAACATATTTTAAGAAGATTTATAAAAGTAATGAACATTCAATTACTTACTTTACACACCAAATAATGGTGAACAACTTTTAAATTCAAATTAAAACAAATTTATTTATGCAATGAAAATCCTATAACATGATCACTCATATTTGATAAATCTTGAGATTTTTTTGTCAACAAAATTTAATGTGTAATATTTTAAGAAAACTCTTTTTTAGAAAAGTCGGTAGCTCTCTTTTCGAAAATGTTGAAAGGTGTTGAGAAAACTTGAAGGCTTCTCTTTTTAAAGTAATTTGAAAAAAATTATGATTACTATCTAATATAATCTACTATGTTCGAATATAATCAATTATTATATTTTTCATTAACTCAAAAACCATTTTAAATCAACCTAATCAATTATTATTAAACATAATTAATTATTTGTGAATGTAATATTTTCAGAAAACACTTATCATAATCGATTATTTCTTGAAATAATCAATTATTTTTTAAATAAATGAAAACCAACACTACAAGAAAATAACAATTTAGTCATCGAATTTAGCGACTGAAAATTAGTAGTCACAATTTGCAACAGAAATAGCCACCAAATATTCGTAGTGTCAGATTTGCAACCGAAATAGCGACCGACTGAATTATTTATCATGTTAGTTAGTTTTGTGACCGAATCCGCGACCGAACATGAGAGTGACAAAACCATTGGTCGCTAAAGTGGTGGCTGTTTCAAATAAATTGCGAAAAATATATCTGCAACCGAATTATTGACCGAATATGTTTATTTTTTAGCCACCGATTATATTTCGGTCGCTAAATTTTATTGCTTTTTTCTGCCACCGAATTAGCCACAAATTATGTTTACTTTTTAGCCACCGATTTTCTTTTGGTCGCTAAATATAAATATTTATTTTGGCCACTGAATCAACCACCAAATTTATTTATGTTTTAGCCACCGATTTTGTTTCGGTCGCTAGATATAATTGTTTATTTTTACCACTGAATCAGTCACCAAATACGTTTATTTTTTAGCCACCAAATTTCTTTTGGTCGCTAAATATAATTGTTTATTTTACTACTACTACTAATAATAATAATAATAATAATTCATTTTTATTTTAAAAAACTATACAATGATCACACACACTTTTGAATATTAATGAGTACTCATCCGTTTAAAAAATAATTAATTGTATTACTGATTTCTTTTTCTATTTAAAAAATATATGTCAAATATATTTGTAATTTCTTAAATTTAAATAAAATTTATTAAATATTGTTTTTAAAATATCAGCTTAAATAAAAATTCTAAATAAAATTACATAACAAAATATTATTATTAATAAAATTAATCCTTTAAAAAAAGTAAATTACGCTATATAATTAAATTTAAATAAAATGATCTCTTTAAAATAACTTTAATTTTATAAAAAT
>Ga0123342_1005777_pt1 | contig 17691 bp, 8 predicted proteins | sample Turbeawhitnodule_FD_89960 | JGI IMG/M metagenome (GOLD analysis project Ga0123342, IMG submission 89960) | Root nodule microbial communities of legume samples collected from Mexico - Turtle bean Mexico white nodule | ecosystem: Host-associated > Plants > Roots > Nodule | place: Mexico: Nepantla...
AATTATATTAATAATATGAATATAATTTATTTTATTATTATTATTAATAATTATATTAATAATATGAATATAATTTATTTTATTATTATTATTAATAATTATATTAATATGTATAAATTATGTTAATAATAATAAGTATAATAAAAATGATAGTATGACCAAAAAACTTGTCTGGTCTAGTGGTTAACTCTTCCTCTGGGCACTGGAAGGACTTGGGTTCGAGTCTTGGTTGTTGCAGTTTTCTTGCAATATTAATATGGGGCAGTTTTGTACATTACTCTTATTCAATACATCATGTAGTAGTCACATTCGAATAAGTTTGTTTGCCAAATTAATTTTATCACTAAAATGTTTAACATGGAGGTTCCCCAACAACCTCCAATTCGTAGTAAGTACAAAGGGACAATAACATTATCGATGTAAAATACTTTGTTGTCCCAACATAGTTGGCAATGGTTTTTCTCTACAACCTGAGTAAAATGGTAGAAAGTTGAGATATTGGATCATCCTCAACTTCTATCATGTCATCATAATTTATTTTATAACTAAGGTTCGTCCAATGTGTGTCTCAATACAATATTTATTTTACATAAAATTAGTAAAATAAATACAAACCAAGAATTACACCTACATAAATACAAAAAGAATAATTTCATACAAGTAAAATGCTAAAAATCACCATACAAATGCTCACAAAGAAAAAAAAATCAATTTTAATGGCTACGTCGGGTACTTGCCTACAAACACAAAGACGAAGGGAAGACAATTTGTGACTGAGAGGTAGGAGTGGTGAAATCGCGAATGAGAAAACCTCAAGCTTGGTCAGAACAACAACAATGATCAATGAAGGAACTTTAAATAGCCACAAACGATAACAACAATGGTGGCATCGACATGATGATGCAACCACAATGAGAGTGAAGCAGTTATGGCACAGTGAGGAGGCTACAAGTTCAATGAAAGGAAGGAGAACGAAGAACAGTTCAGGCGCAAAATGAAAAATGAAAAAGAAAGAGATTTTTATGAACTTTTATGTCTATAAGTATGAATCTAAGGTAAAACTAGATATTTATGTTGTGCTATCAATGCAGTCAAAGTAAATATCTAGTTTTTAAGATGAATCTAAACTTGACCAATGAAAAATAGTTTCCGAAAATTTCAAAATTTCCTCCAGTCATTTTAACTTGGGTCCTCATTAAGTTCGGTGTAGATCATAGATGTAGAAGATAACTTTTCTACTAGCAAATCCAAGGAGAAAAAAATAACACTCTCTCTTAGAAATAGGAAAAATAATTATTAAGAAAACCTTATGAAAGAGAAACTATTTTTTCTATCTTAATTTTTCTATCAAGCACCAAAACAATAAAAAAAATGAAGTGATTTTGGTATATCTTACAAAAAAAAATGTATTACTTTTATAACAAATATAGTAAGTACCAAAGTTGAATTCCCTTGACGTAAGACTTCTCTTCCCACTCTTATTTCCACATGAAAGCCTTGAAAACCCATAATTGTCAACACTAATGAATAACTAATACCAAATCAAATTATCCAATACCAACCTATAAGATTAATCTATTAGTCCATTAACATTACACTTAATTTAAGTAGTATTACTTATGTCCTTGTCAATACTTTTTGAGGAATCCAATTTTATGTTTTCATTAAACTCACTGTCAGTGGACTTAGTGAAGCCAGGGCTAATATCATCAGGTCTATATGTTTCATTTTTGTAGAAGGAAGGCCTTGGAGGCAATTCAAGACTTTCAATCATCCTTTCAAGCATCTCTATGACCTTGTTCATTGAAGGACGATCACTTGGATTTAACTGAATACACCAAAGTGCTACCAAGAACATCTTTTTCACTAGAATATTGTCCTCTTCTGAAGCATCTCTTATGTCAATCTCTTTTTCTTCTTGAAATTGATCATAAATCCAAAAGGGAAAATAATGTTGACTTGAATGCTCTGCTTGGGGATTTGAGTTCCTCCTCCTACTTGCCATTTCCATTAAAAGCATTCCAAAACTATATACATCGGCTTTATAAGATACCCCACCCACATTTTTGTAAAACAACTCTGGAGCCATATAACCCAATGTTCCTCTTGCTGCAGTTATACTGACAACATCATCAATTGTAGCATGTAGCTTTGCAAGTCCAAAATCTGAAACCTTCGGAACAAAGTTCTCATCTAAAAGAATATTGTGAGGCTTGATATCAAAATGCAGAATTTGTATATCACAACCTTGATGCAAATAGGCAATCCCACCTGCTATTGCAAGAGATATTTCATATATTTTTTCATAACTTAAAGGGGTGTTTTCTTCTTTGGAGAAAATGTATTTATCCAATGATCCATTTGACATAAATTCATAAACTAGAGCACGCTTTTTTCCATCAACACAATATCCAATAAGACGTACCACATTTACATGATGTATTCTTCCAATGGTAGCTACTTCATTCATGAAATCTTGTCCATTATCATTGGATTTGTTCAACATCTTTACTGCTACATCTAATCCACTTCGAAGTTTTCCTTTATATACTGTACCAAAGCCTCCTTGACCCAATTTCACTTTGAAACCTCGAGTCATTTTTTTTATTTCTCTATATTCATACCTAATGGGATTTAGATGGCTATCTAGCAAGAAATTTTCAATATTTTCATATATTGAGAAATGTCTTCGTCGCCATTTGTAGATCAATAACACAAGAATAAGTACAACTCCAAACAGACATCTGGCAGCCAAAAATATTGATATAACGTTTCGTCCTATGAATATTCCTCCATCAAAATATTGCAGTCCAACTGGCCTGTCCAATTGTTTCGTGCTGAATGTTATTCTGCTACCTAATCCTACAAAGATATCGTCCTATGAGTAAGAAGTAACAACATATGCTTGGGTCTGATTCATAACTTTGGTTAAAAACATAAAAACTAATGGAATTTGTTATATGATGTGAATTCATTTTTTAGGAATCACGGAGAAGGATCTTACCATACATAACGCCTCTCAGATAAGCTGAAAAACAAAAACAAAAATAAAATATCGCGTCAATCCAAGGCATGACACACGTAATTTAAAAATAACTTTATAAAACGAAAGAGCTGACTATTTGACTTGAGTTGAGAAAGATAAGCAGAAGAACTATAATGGTAATTCTATCAAATACAAGTTACAAAATGTTTCTTATCATAACCACTATCAAATAATCACTAAGTACCATAAGTAAACAAATACCCCCAATTGATTACAGCTTATTAGATCTGTATCCAAAATATTGCTAATAAAAAAAACATAAATGTCAAAACCGACAACATTTTTAAATTGTATGACTTCAATATTATGGCATGCTTTTTGCTGCAACAGTTGGTAAAAAGGTTTGAAATACAGGGTATGTTTAAGTAATTTTTTCATTATTAAGAAATTAAGAGTAAAAACATAAAATATAATTCTGCAAATTAAAATTAATTTATCCATAATATAAATATCATCTTTTAAAGAAATTAATATAAGTGAGTTTTACTTTTGTTTTCTATCTATAACTCTTCTATCAGTTTGTTATTTTCTCTCTAATTAATCTTCTTCAACTCGTTTTTGTAGAAGAAAGTAATGAGTTAAGTAATAAGTTTGAGGACATTAGAGATAAAGTTAAAGATGAGATGAGAAAAATAACAATTACATAATGTGGTTGAAAGTAATATCAAATACTCAATTAAAAGAAATTGATTAGTCAAATAATTTTTTTAATAAAAACTTAACTAAAGATACTCTAATGTATGATATATTTAAAACTTAAATAAAAAATAAACAGAAATAATTACTTACCTCGAATATAGCCCAAAATCTGTTGCCATTGTTCTGAAACACAGGAAAACAACAGAAATAATATGAAAATCACAATTAACCTCTTATTTGTATAAGTACGTAAAAATCACAATTGTGAGAAAATTCACATGACAGTATTTAATGATGTTCATGATTTTGGTTTTAATTTATTAACATAGCAGAAAGGTTACTATAGTTATGCCCAAAGGTTTTTATTGCTGTGAGTATCATTATTATTCTGATATGAACCACTGTCCTCTAAATTCTGATGTCATGCCATTATCACATTTACCTCACAACCACCACTACTGCTGTGGATAAACTATTTTTCGTTACCACGAGTTCATCGCCTTACCACCGCCAAAGAAGAAGTTAATTTGTTGAAATAATAAAAAAGTGAATTAGTTGAATTAATAAAAAAGTAATTTTAGTCATTCATATTTAGAAAAACTAATGTAATTGTTAATACAATAAACAGTTTTAATAAGTTTATTATATTTTATATTAGATAGCTTAAAAGTTATATTCATTATAATTTTAAAATTTTCTATATGGATATTCTTAAATTTATAACTTAAAATTAAAAATTACTAAAAGGTGGTACAAAATATTTTTTATTTCTATAATATTGGTATATTATTTCTCTTTATCTTTAATAATCTTTTTCTTAATTCTTGGTTCTTAGTGTTTATTTTTCCTTTTGTACTGTTGTACTGACTTCGTTAATTGAAGCGAGTCATCATTTAAAAAGGCATATGATAAAAAAAAATTCCAAAAATGGAATAGAAAATTCAAAAATATTTCAGAAATCATTTAACGATGCAAAAATGAAAGGGCTAGCTAAAATATTTACAAATATTTCCAAGAACCAAATATATTTAAACCAACTAAATACAATAATTTTTAAATTATAGAATTAAAATTCTCAAGGTTGCACTTCCATATTTTCGTCTGACAACCCATAAAAGACTATTTTGTTCTTAAAATAATATTCTGAATTTTATAATTTAATTTTTTTTATTTATATATTTCGGATTGTAGAAAGTATTATACAATCTATATTACAAAATTCAGAAAATATTTTCAGGTCCAAATCTTAAACCCTAAACCATAAATACTTTACAAAAATTATATAATCCAAAAATATTTTTTAAATTTCAAAATTCAAAATGTTTTTTTTTTAAAAAAAGTCATTTTGGATTATAGAATTCAAATGATATTTTCAATTTGAAAATACCTTCTAGATTATATAATCTCCGAAATTTTCAGATCACCTATATCTCTGGTATTTTAAAAAATATGGAGTGTCACAAAAAGTTATGGAAGTGTAATTAAGAAAGTGCAGGAAAAAATAAACCAGAAAAATAAGTTAAAAAAGCCCACCATGACTATTGGTGAGCCCAAGAGAGAAAAATAAATAGACAAAATAATAAAAATAAAAAAGGAACACATTCATCAATGGGAATGACAAAATAGGGAGGGTTGATCCAGTTACGCACGGGCCAAGTGCGAGGCAAAGGAGACTGATCCACATAACCAATATATTTTAAAAACTTTAGAAATTTCTTTTTCCACCCCAGAATATTTTCTTGTAGTCTTATATTTTTTAAATTCTATATATTGTGCAATCTAGAATATTGTAAATTTGAAACAAAAATTTTAACTTCTAGATTCTATAACCTGAGAAGTCTTTTCACATTCCAAAATTAAAGGAAAAACATCAAATAAAAAGTCAAAGGATAATTTGAGTATTTTTTGAAGTATGAGGTGTAAGAAGAAAAGTATAGAAGTGCACTACCATCAATCTATAATTCATAACCCCTTCATGAAATATTTAATAGTATTTTTATCTTTATGAAATGCATAAATTATTTAGATTTCAATATTCATCAAATGTTATACACAATAGTTAGACCTTAATCTCTTTTATAATAAAATTTAAATATAATATATATATATATATATATATATATATATTATTTTATATTATTTTTTAAATTAAAATAGTAATAATATGTCTACATGTATTTCCTTAAAAAAGTGTATATATTTAGTGAAACATTTTATTAATCAATTTATTAGTACGATTAAAATTCATATTTCATTGAAAATAGGATCATTTGATAATGCCTATGTAGTGAAAATAATATTGTAAGAACATTTTCATAATTCATCTAAATAGGAAAAAATTAACTTAATAAAAAAATTATTCAAAATTTATTTTTATTAATTTCAGAATATTTCTTATACAACTGGCCTACAAGTCTGTACTAGTTCACATATGAAATGAGTCAATAAAATCAACCACATTTTCTACCTGAAACGGACTAACTCAATTCACATTTCTAGACCAATACGAGATAAATTAAGTCATCCCTATCCATCAATTGTGTAAAGCTCAACAATAAATGAAAAATGATAAATTAGTTACTTTTCTATAAGAGTTATTTTAGAATTGAATAAAAAAATCTTGAATTAATAATTAAAAAATAGTATAAAATATAATATGTATTTTAAACTTAAAAAGATCATAAAATGTAATAATAATAATAAGGAATAAAAGGATAGAGAAAGTGGATAATACCGCATTTATGGGTGGTGTGGTAGGCGTAATGACAGTAATGCTTCTCACACTCAACTTCTCCCTTGGATTCATTGATCACCTTACAGTCGGTCCCCCTTCCACATCGATCCTCGCAAATAATAGGCAACCACGACAACTGAATTCCCTCACTTATTAAGCCACGGATCTCATCGTAGCTACTATTCAACTTCGGTATCCGCTCAAGAAACGTAATCTCCCTTAGATCGCACGTGTCCTTCCCATCACACTTATGGTAGGTAACATTCTGCTTCGGTGTCCAAACCGTAGCCACCATCAGATAGCACCCAACCTCGATGTCGTTCACACTAAACTCATAGAAGTCTGGTTCCAATACAGCGTACACGTGCCCTCCGCTGCTACATCGACTCATGTCCACCTTAACATATCGTGGATCGTCACTCACAGGATTCACGCAGTTGAAGTACCCTATTCTGATAATTTCCCAGGGCTCATAAGTGAACGGCTGTGATCCGAAATCATCAGGGCCAATTGCTGTCGTGAAATTGCGATTCGTTAAGAAATTGCGAGGGATGAAGGAGCAATTAGCGTACTCGTCTTGACCTGGGTCAGTAACAACGATTTTGTATCGCTTGTAGTCGATATCTCGTACATGGAATTTTGCCGAGAACACGGTTAAGAGTGTGGCGTTGTTAACGCAATCTAACTCATACCTTTTGTCGCCGCAGTGACTTGGGTCTCCTTTGAGGCGAAAGGGGTAAGATATGTTGTGAATTTGGGCGCATGAGGAAGGAGGACATGGTGTGTGTCGCTTGGCGATGCAGTAATCTGGTTGAAATAGGAGAATGATTGTAGCAACTATTGACAGCAGGGTGTGCGCAGAGCAAGAGCAGCTATTCCAGCCTTCTTTTTCCATGCTTTCAAAATATTATGAAAACATGTTCTCCCTTCCTACTCCATTTATTGCCTCGCATTTTGAATTAAAAACTGCCCCTCCCTTCATCCACTTTTCTCCTTGTTCATACTTTAGTTTTACTCTTTCCCACACCATTATACCATAACTAATTTCCAAATTACTATACGAAAATGTGTTGGGAATTAGTTCACCCCACTGTTAGGAGATTAGGATTCATTTTTGTCGGATTTTATATGGTTACGAATCATGTTAATTTTTACAAGTTTAATTCACTTATACATTTTAAATCTATGAAGTTATTAATTATATTGTAATTTTGAAGAATATATAAAAATAAATTTAGAAAGTAAAAACAAATTTGAAGTCTATTAAAAAAATTGATTAGTGTACCATAAAAAAGGAAGCTTGTAAGAAGGAGGATTGAATTGTAATTTAATTAAATTTGAGAAACTCTTTGCAAATATAATTTAATTGACGATATTCAAATGAATTTTTTCAAACTATAACTCTTTCATATGGTGTATCATGTTGGATGCAAGGAGCTAATTTTTCTCTTAATCATTCGTCTATTATATTCTATCAGCGATTTTTACCAATGGTTATATTGTAATTCTTGTGTTTAAAAAATAGCAATTGATGCACGCTTGATCTAACTTGAAAGGTTGAAAAGAGGTATATTTTCATAAAATAATTTTCAACAAGTTTTGTTTGATGGAATAGACAAGATGTATCAATTATTCCAACAAATATGACCAAATGAACTTCCTAAGAGCACCGTGTCTACCAATTTCACCACAGCGGCTTACTCGAAAGCATAATACCTTATTTTATTCTCAACTCTTTTAATCTAAACAGTCAGATCAAACGTAGTTTTTGAAAATCAACTGAATCACTTGATTAACATATTTTCTTGTTTACTTTGACAATTAATCAAGTCATATATAGTTCTTGCATATGACCAACTTATACGGAAAGAAATACAAAAACTTTTTTTTAAACATGCTTTGATAAATAACTTAGATTTGTATTATCACAAAGAGTCTCCTTCTTTGGTTAATGCAGATGATAATAGTATGCAAAGTAAAAAAGATAAGGAGAATACTCACAAAAAAATTATATGGTTTGTCTGTCATAACACAGATTACATCTAGTTTTTGACCAACAAGTCAAGTTCAACTATGAAAATGAATGTTGAGAAGTACACTAGAGTGTTCTTTGGGCTCGTAGCTACTTCTGGATAATCTCTTGATCACGTCACTTCTGGCTTACCAAGTATTTTTTCCTCAAGTCACTCTTGACTTAATGAGTATTCTTTACACCTAGCCACTCTTGGCTAACCGAGAATTATTTTGGGTCGCAACCACTCCTAGTTGGCTCTGTCAAGGAGTTTTCTTTCGCAAGCCACTTTTGGCTCAACTTAGTATTATTTTTCCTCTAGCCACTTCTAGCTAACATACAATGATTGTATGCTTGGATGATCGTCTGATCATCTTATCTAATTATTGGAGAATGATAGTGTCTCACAAATTTAACGAATACACAATTTAAGCTTTGCAAATCATCTTACTTTCTAGGATGGGTAACACCTTTCGAGGTATACAATGGATAAGCTCTCTCTCCTAGGTAGTTGGATAAACACTCTTAGTGCTTTTCATGAAATTTTTCTAGATCATAATATTGTAGCAGTGTTCCTACTTTAAGCTTGAGGGTCCTTCTATAAAGTTGTGAGGTTTGCTCTATCATTTTATCAACATTTTGGTATGGTGTAACGTAAACTCTATTGACTTAGAAGAGTACTCTTAATTTAAACAATGATTTGGCATGGCATATCCTCTCTTTTCTTCTTCTTGAAGAAAAACTTTTAAATAAGCTATAGAATAATGTAGTCTTTGTTGTTATAACCATTGAGGAGCTCCAACTTTTATTCCTATCCACTTTGCGTCTGACAAGCCTTAATGTGATTGTTGCATTTAATACATATTTGATTTGAGCTTCTTTTTTCTTTTTCACAATGTCCTTGATAACTGACAATGTTTATCTCCCTATGTAGCATAGCCTTTTGCACCATTTCATGGTAAAAGTGCATACCGTAGGCAGATAACTAGGTCAAAGATGAAAGACTTTTTTGTGTCAGGAGGTTGATGAGGAAAATAACTTCAGGTCACATCCCAAGAGATCTTCGATATTTTTTTTATATTTAATCTTGAACATATCTATTTGAGAAACAAATATTGTAATCATAGAATAAGTGTATAGATATTTATTGAAGTATGAGGTTAACTTAGTCTATGTGTACCGTCTAATGTTTAATATTGTTTCATTTGTTCTTATATATGTAACTTATCATAATACAATACAACATAATGCTGTATCATATGTCAAACAAAACACTTGTATCGTAAATGATATGTTGTTTTCATACAACTTGTCTTACAAACAAAGTATGACTATGTTTTATACTTAGTTATTTTTAACATTTAATTAAAATTTTGGGATGTTGGACTTTTGCATTAACATAAAAATTTGTGAAAAGTTTTCAAAAAATTTAAAACAAAATTCAACACTTCAATGTGTTTCTTACCTATTTTTCACAAAGAAAGGCGACCAACAACCTTAACCTACCTTTCCATTAGTTTTCACAGATTTTTTGAGACTTATTTCTCAAAGATTTTCCCAAGAACCTAATAAAAACTTACTTTGATCCATTTAAGAACCTTTCTAAGTCAACTAACAATCCTTCCCCAACATAGCTACGGCTAGCCGAAATCAATACAAGCCATAAAGAAACCATAAACCAACCAAGAACTTGAGTATTGGAAGCATAGTTTGTTGTTGATCTTTTGTTGCATCTTAAAGCTTGAGTGGACTTTCTTTGACAATTTTTGAGAACTTCCCTTGATCAAATAATAATTTATTTCTTTCTAAAAGGTTTAGTTCATTGGATGCGAATTGAAATGATTACTTAATTCATGTGGTATATATATTGGTGTAGTTATTATGTTTAAACAGTATAGATCATCTAGTGTTAGTGTTTGTTATAACTGGATTAGGAGGTTTTGTAACTAGTGCCATGTAACATTATAAAGTCTTTAATAAAACATGTGTTTTTTTTTATCAGCAAAGAATAAATAAAATAAAATGAGACACTTCAGGGGTGTCCTAACCCTTATACAAAACCCTAAAACCAAGTTTCCTAGTACCCTACCAACTAGGAATCCGACAAACATTACACTACAAATCAAAGATAAAATTCCAGACAAGATACAAAAACCCAACACATATAGTTACCTCACTCCACCAAATATGTCACATCCTCAATCAAGTGTAATAAAACATGTGTTAGATAACTTATAAAAAATACAAGAAATAAATTCAACCAATTATATGTATTTATAATCATTAAAACTTTATCAGAATTGATCTACTATTTTTAGACATATTTAATCATTCAGTCTTAATAAGGTATGATTTATAAAGACATCTTTTTCTTTCCTGTGATATATAGATATGACTATTTTTTTTTAAACTTTTATTAATATTTATTATATTACTTTTTAATTTATTTCTATAGTTCAAATTAAAAGGATCTAAAATTACAAATTAAGTAACTAATGTTTCATTACATAAAAATATATGAAAATTATATATAAAAAGACCTTATTTTTGCAGTGATTTAAATTGATGAATAGCAAAAATTAATTTATAAAAATAAATAAATAAAAATTAAATTAATAATTATTAGATAAACTACTTTAGATAAAATGACTTATTCAAATAAAAAAAGTATATACGAATTTAAAAAATAAATAAAAGTATTAAAATTAAAAATTAATCATTTCAGAAAATCTAAAATTATAATTACATAATAATCGAAACTACAAAACTCAAAATAGATATCAATTTCTCTTTTATAAAATAACTAAATTTGTAATAAGATTTGTTCAAACTGCATTTAACTCTAGCACCGAAGTCAAGATCCACAAGTCAAGATTGTGTTGTAGGCAATAATGTCAGTGACAGTATTTGACCTTTTCTACGCAAGTGTTTGGGCGGCGTAATATAGGAAATTAATTAATTTATTTTTGTTAATTTGAAATCCTTTAGAACAAAATGAGGTATTTGATAATTAAAAAAATAGGAAAATTTAAAAAGTATTTTAAATAATTAAAATAATAGAATTTAGATTTATTAAGAAAGAAGAGAAAATTGAAATATAACTTTCTTTATATATATATATATATATATATATATATATATATTAGAATACTGAATTATTTAATATATATGAAATAAATATTTTTTAAATAAAATTTTACTTTTAAAAAATTTCAATTACTTTATCAAAAAAATTGGAATATAATTAAACTATTATATTTAAATAAAACATCTAGAAAGTGAAACAAAATCCATTATAAATAATAATTCATATATTTCAATTTATTGAAATCCTTGAAATTCAAACACGTGGTATAGGTATGTTGGACTTTTGGGTTAGGATATATCTTTTAGCACTTTCGTTTCTTATTCTTATATCTTGACGTTGGAAAAGTTCAATTTTTTCATAGTAAGAAAACATTTTAGATTGTGTAATTGAAAATGTATTTTATAGTTAAAAAATGTTATAGTATAATTTAAATTATATTTTTGGAATTGAAGATAGACTATAGAATACACAATCTAGAATGTGTTTCAAATTATATAATGATTGTGTAATATAAAAATTATTTCATTATACAATCACAAATATGTTTTCACATTGTTTAATTTTAGATCGTAAAATTTAGAATACATTTTCATATTATAGTCCATAAATGCATTTTAAGTTATGTATGTAATTTGGAAATCTAAAAATGTATTTTGCATGCTATAATTTAAAATACATTTTTAGGTTATGGTACATTTTTAGATTATAGGATCCATAAATCTAAAAATGTATTTTGAATTACATATTATGGAGTATATTTATGGATTATGTAATTCATAATGTATTATCAAATTCGAATACAATATACATAACATAAACAACACAAGATTAACTCGTGAATATAATAGAAAATATATGTTCTATCCTTGGATCACACCAAGAGGAAACCAACCAAATCAACTCTTGAACACTCAAGAGGATATAAATTGGAAACACTCTAGCAATTCAAAAAAGAAAGATGTTACCATAAACAACACAACACAACAAAAGCAACACAAGAGTATTGTTAGAATATATGGCTAATAAACAAGAGGGGGTGAATTGTTTTCAAGAGATTTTTGTAATTTTCACTATTGTTTAAGTCAGATTGAAAATTTCATCAAATTAAACTAACAGAAATCACTCTTCAATCGGTTGTAAAAAGAGAAACAAACATAAAAACAAAATATAAACTAGTTGTTATGTTTATTTAATCGATAAACAGAAAATAACAATATAGTAAAATGATAAAGATAGGGAGAATCACACAATGATTTTATAATGGTTCACTCTTAACCAAGAGCTACATCTAGTCCTCAGCACATCATTGAGAATTCACAAAACATAGAATCAAAGATTACAAGAACTACACACAAGAGCTTTGTTCCTTGAATCTTTCAAGAAAGACAAACTCTCACAAACACAACAAAAAAGCCAGAAAACCTGTATGGATCTTCCTAAGAACAGAATACAAGTAAGAATGAAACGAAATCACCTAAGTCTATTATAGAGTATGAATACAACAAAATAAAAACTCAGGAAAAGCTTATTCACACAATAGAATGATCCAAGGTGAAAATATTCTCCAAGAACTTCAAAGACTCTTTTGTTGCCTGTTTTCTTTTAAGAATTTTGTTACTTTTAAAATGTTCAGAAAACACCTTTATAATTTGTCTTCCCTAATTATAATTTATTGTTTTCTTTTAAGAATTTTGTTACTTTAAAAATGTCCAGAAAACACCTTTATAATTTGTCTTCCCTAATTATAATTTATTTTCATTTGTAATTGGGTTGATTCAAATTATGTAATTTTCCAAATTGAGCTTTTGAACAGATTCATATCAAGTTCCTATTACGTGAAACAATGAGAAACAAATTTCAGCTTAGAAAAATATTAACTTGAAAAATATAAAGGATATCATCGAAGTTTATATCACTGTGTCCAACACAATAAGAGAGCTTTTGTCAAATAAACCATATTAAAGAATTTAATGGTCTATGTAGAGTATCAAAGAGCACATACAAATTATAAACTGAGTAGATAGATTGATACACATTAGGGAGGTAGTCAAACAAAGAGCATAAAAAAAAAAGTACTACATGAATGTTTCATTCCTCTAACTTGGAACATTACACATTTAAAGTTTTACCAAAGTTTACAAATATAAGTGATTAATTAAAACACATAAATATGTAATTCTCTAAAAAAAACATGTTATTTCACCGCACTCAGCCATTTCATCCAATCTTTTTGAAACCCCAAATACAGACCCATAGCAAAGAAACCCAAACCACATAACCACTATTTTTAGGAAACATGGTACCCAAATCTATTTCTTGACTATCTGAAGTCAACAACATGGGGTCTGACTATTGTGTTCACTTACTTGAACTATAGGGGTATGGTCAATGTGGGATGGGCAGGGCATGGAAAATATTTTTTTCAAAAATATCTATGGAAAAATACTCCTTCAAGGACTCTCTTAAAGCTCTAGAAGCTGATATTCAGTATGCTAATACCTTGACATTGGACTATCTAAGGGAAAGTGACAGAGGATGCTTTCAGTTCTATTTTTCTATTTCTTGTTCAGTGGACTGATTACGACTTGGTTGGTGCTCTAGGTTTGTTGAGAGTTCTAATTTATGTGACTTATGGAAACGAGAAGAATACTATGCCAATATATGAAAGAAAAGCTAGCATTATTTTATTGTTGAATCAAACCATGTGTAAACTGAAACACACATAAATATAAAGTTTTCTCTCCAAACACATGCTACTTTATTAATAAAAAAACCTATTTTAAGTTCTTAAGGTTATTATTAATAAGAGACAATTTTGAAAACTACAACTAATCTTAAAAAAAACAAAGTTAAGTGAATATTGATCCATACTTATACTACAACAAGTAATTTCATTTTGTTATATCATTGATTAATTAGTTTTTTAAGTATCCAAAAATATTTTAAAATAAGAAAGATTCAAACCCATATTCATATAAAAATGAAAGCAGGTACTGCGAAAGGATATCAATGGTGGACGAAGATGAAGATTTGCTCACAATATATATTAGCAATCAAAGAATTTAATGGTCTATGTTTTCTCTTAAAGACAAGGAATTTTAAATTCAACGGGATTTCAAAATTGACAAAACAAGATAGATTATGCAATTAAAATCAATCAAGCTTTCATAAACAATGGAAATGCATAAAAACACCACACACCAACACACATTAACAATTTTTGGAATCCAATTCAGAAACCAAACCAAGATTCACTGAAATCATCAAAATCATAATTGTTGCGACAACTAATGATAGAAATCATCGTGAGGAGGGCGTCGTTCAAGTCGGCAATAATGGCAGACATAACCAACGACAACAATGATAAGTGTTAGGTTTTACAGAGAGTTTGTGCGAAAGTGAGACAGTTTGTGATGAGAGTGTTTGCACGGAAGGGGGGGGGTGCGTAAGATTGAGAGGGTTTGGGGAGAGTGAGGGTCTGTGTGATTTAGAGTTTGTGGTGAGAGGGTTTGCATAAGAGTGAGGGTCTCTGTGAAGGAGAGTTTCATAGAGTGGAAGAGTGAAGGGTTTGTGGAGAGTGAACGAGTGAAGGAGAGGGTTGTGGAGAGTGAGATTGACAATAGGGGAGTGTGAAACAATGAAGAGAGTTTGTGGAGAGTGAAGAGGGTTTGCGGAGAGTGAGAGGTTTTGTGAAGTTTCCAAAGTGTGAGGTTTTCGAAAAAAATTGGGAAAGAGGAATGGTATGGAAGGAACAAAAACGTGAAAGATTGTATTTTGAAGGAGAATTGTGACGGTTCAAAATGACAGATTCTGAAGGATAATTGTAGTAGTTATTAGTTATTGTATTATACGAATAATTGTGACAAGTTTTAATAACCGTTATATTAAAACCGCCACTATATACATGATTTTTTGTAGTAAAAATATTTGTTTTCTCCTTAAAATATTGAGTATCTTAAAAACATAAAAGATTACTTAGAGTGATTTCCTTCAAAGGTCGATCACATGCAACTCATGCAATATATATGTTCCGAGCAGTAGCTTGAGGTGTTCATCTCAATTCCAAAAGAACACTTTTTGGTGTAAACTTGAAGGAACTACTCCTACCCCATGTAATCCCAATAACATATTAAAGTTATCTTTGGAGTGCAACACAACGAACATGACAGGTCAAATATATGACCCAATTGTCACATTAAGGCAAACCATAACTTCATTCCTCAAGGATTTTATGTTGAAATCTAAAACAATGATGTTCTTGAGTGAAACATATGGTTTCAATTTCCTAAATCGGTTAAATAATTGAAATGGTAGAAAATATTTCATTTTCAAATATTCGTTAGTAGATATATCACCACATTCAATTTGATATATGGCCACATGTTCTAAAGTAGATTTAACTATTTCTCCTGCACATTTAGTGAATTTGGGTACTTTATACCCTCGATCGAGGTATTCAACTCCAGTATTATTTGTAGGAATGGAGAAACAAAATAAGGTTGATTAAGTTGCTCGAATTCAATTCCTTGTTTGTTTATAAATTATTTTAAAGCATTGGTTACTCTATGTTGATTTTAAAGCATTGTTTACTCTATGTTGATGAAATTGTTCTTAGTTTAAGTAATTATTACAGATATTATTTAAGCCTAATCAAGATTTTTTTTTTCAATTGTTACAATATAACATTAACATTTATAACATATGGATTATCCTTTTGATGGATCCTATTGTTTGTTCCATAATTACCCATGTTGATTTCTTCTCGAACTAAAGCTAAAGAGCCTCACCTAACTTAACCATTTGGTTGACCAACATTCTAAAACTATTGGGCGTGGATTGTACTAGTGCATTGAGGATAGTTATAATTCGTTGTGATAACATGTGAATTGTGCTAAAATTGCTATGATCCATTTATTGTCTTAATACTTCCAAGTTTCACTCGATATACCAGTGTTGGGGTTATCATTATTAAGGTTTTTATTATAAGCCTAAGTTGAATTTTGACTCCCATTGAATATTAACCTATGATTATTCCTATCATATAGGTATTCTACCAAGGCAAATTTCCCAATAAGATCTCCTATTAAAAAAGTAGATTGATTTATTTAAGTCGACGTTCCTACCCCAATGTTGGGATAAGAGAAAAAAAATTAAGTAGATTCCACTCAAGTAATTACCATTGAACTACCCAACATTATTACTATTGTGGTTCGAAAATCATGTTATAATATATGACCTTAAACAAGACGGGGTGAATTGTTTATAAGAGATTTTCGCAAAATTTGAAGGTATAATGAAATTCAATGCCGAATTATAGAGAAAAGAATCAAGGAAACAAATACCCAAAACTGTTTTAAGATGTTATCAGAAAAACAATCGATTGTTTCGTGTTTTTATCAGAAACAACTTAAAACAGATATATGTGAGATCAGGGAAAGAGAGAATCACACAAACAGATTTATACTGGTTCACTCTTACACCAAAAGCTACATCCAGTCCCCAGAAACCACTAGGTACTCCACTATGCAATCAAAACCAGATTACAAACATCACACACCAAAGTAGTGACCTTGAATCCCTCAAGAAACACACTACCTTTGGCAAACCACACCAAGAATGTTGATCTTGAACACCTCAAGAACACACAACACTCCTTGGAAACACAACTACAGAAATACAGTAATCAAGGAAGAAGGGAATAAAATACACCTGGGTATTATAAAGCTTAAAGTTCAGAATTACAACCCAATCCTATTCCACACACTTAAGAATGATCCAAAGTTCTTTCAAATCTTGGAAAAACTGTTTTGATAAACTCTTTCTCTTACTTCAAGATTAGGAGCATAAAACCACCTTTATATAGACCAACCAAGTGGTCAAAAGCATTTAATAAAGGAGTCAAGTTAGTTAGGATCATTTAAAACATATTAAAACCACTTAACAAAATTGTGTTAAGGTTTACAAGAAAACAATCGATTGTTTGTTGAAAAAATCGGTTGAATTGACCTGACAACAAAGTCAAGCTTTTCAAAACCTTTTCAAAAACTGCTAAGGTAAAACAACCTGTTGTTTCAAAAAACAACCTGTTGAAATTTTAACAGCATTTTAGAAAACTCATCTTTTCAAAAGGTTAAAGATTCAAATGAACTTGGATCATCTTAAGGAGTGAATTA
>Ga0123342_1005778_pt1 | contig 17689 bp, 8 predicted proteins | sample Turbeawhitnodule_FD_89960 | JGI IMG/M metagenome (GOLD analysis project Ga0123342, IMG submission 89960) | Root nodule microbial communities of legume samples collected from Mexico - Turtle bean Mexico white nodule | ecosystem: Host-associated > Plants > Roots > Nodule | place: Mexico: Nepantla...
GCTCGATTGGTAATTCTTGGCAATCATCAAGTGGAGGGTTTGGATTACAACGAGACGTTTTCTCTTGTCGTAAAGACGGTAACCATTCGCACAACTCTAGCAGTAGCAGCCGCAAAAGATTGGAAGCTTCATCAGATGGACGTTCACAATGCGTTTCTCCATGGTGATCTTGATGATGAGGTTTATATGAAACTCCCTCCTGGCTTCCAAGAATCTCAACCAGGGGCAGTGAATATTCTTTCAGTTATATCTATGTATTATATATAGATACCTCGTGTAAATCATGACGAAGGTTGTTGTTATAAGTTTTTAGAGACTAAATGTGTATACATTGTGAGAAATCATTCACTTTACTAAGAGAGTAACAATTGAGTTGTAATTTCTAAAATTCTTCTTGAAATTTGGCACGCATGCTTGTAAATATTTCTTATTTTTACATATTTAGTTATCATTGTTTGTTGCACACATTAATCAATTAAATAAGGAGGTTAAAAGAAACAAGTTGGATGACCTTCAATCAAATGGATCACTTAGTAGTTGACTACTTATTTATTGACAAATTTGTTGTTGATTTGCAAGCACAGACTTATGCATTCTATTCGTGGAGTATAATTATGTAGGAATTTGTATCACTAATAAATTTTATTAGGAGAAAACTAGAAAATATGCATTCATATTACTTTTGTTAAGAAAGTAGAATTTAAATTTAACTTAACCTCACAAAATCAACTCTAAAATATGAAATTTTGCACCCATCTATGTGTGTGTGTGTGAGTGTGAGTGTGTGTGTATGTGCGTGTGTGCGTATGTGTGTCAAGTTGTACAAAATGTGACAACAATAACTATAGTAGAAGAGTTACAAGATTGTGGTCCCTTTTATACAACAAACTTCAATTGAATTAGATGATGAACAACCACTAAGTAGTCAAACTTTTTCAACATTTGTAAGCCCATTGCATTTTATTATGCATTAGACTTACACATATTGTTACTTATAATTTAACATGACCTAACCCCAGTATTTAGGTAACCGAAAAAAATCGTTACAGGATTGTACATTGTGGACCAATACATTTTGGACAGAGTTAATTTAAATTATCACCTATTGAATAGAGCAATTTGTACCTAGTTCATAAATAATGGTATCTCGTGAAAAAAACTAATAAGTTCTAAAGTAAAAAAAAAAAAAAAAAAATTAGCCTAATAACATAAATGGTAAAAACTGGAACAAAATTAGCATGATCATTTTAATAATTCAATTTTGGAATTTTATAGTTTTAATGACACGCACTTAGGAAGTTGTTTGGATAGTTTTGTTTGGTTTCAAGGTACTAGAAGTAGAACCAACATTGTTACTGACATAACATGAAGGCGATTATAGAGTCCTACAAAGCATTTGATGAGATTTTAAAAGTTGTGTCAACGTCAAAGTTGATGAAGAAGACCTCCAAATTATAGTTGGAGAAACTTTTTTGTGGGTTTTGTTTCATTTAATGTTCTTAGAGTTCTTTTTTTGGTCTAATGATCTAGTTTACTTCATGTTGGTTATGTTAAACTGGTATAAATCTAATCCTATTTTGGACATTGTAAATGTATTTGATATCAAACTTGGTTATTTGCCTTTATTTCAATATAAGACATGTGGGCCATAATTGTTGTCAATCACAAAAGCATTTGACTCACAAACTCCTTTATTTTTCAAAATCTTTTTTATTAGTTATTATAATTAGAAAAAAGACAAGAAATCACAAACATTTTTCTTTTTACACACTTTAAGAATCATACAAGAATTTCGTAAAAGAACGTATAAATATATTCATTTCAAAGAAATCGTTGTAACAAATTGAATAAATTCGTAACAACAATAAAATATGAGATTGAATCATGAGTTTTCAAATACTTACTTTTCATTAATTATATACATCCAACCATTACAAAACAATTTATATGAAGGAACACGAAACAATTAGTTTGTCCTAAACAACCAATCACTTCATTTATCATATTCATCCTATCACATTTCATATGCATTAACCCTATTACATTTCTTAATATATACAAACAAAACTATTATGCTCACCATTCAACTAACTACAATAGATAACATGAGATATTTTGCTTTCATCCTCTTTGTATTTAGTTACTTTTGCAACTATCAAATATTCTTCCTATGCTTCCAAAATCATTCTATCAACTTCATCAATCTTCTCATCATTCAAATTATCTCACTCAAAATAATTTTAATGCACATTCTTAAAAAAAACTAGTTCAAAAAATAAACAAAATGAAACACAATATTAAAAAAACCTAACTTTACCTTCCACTTTGGACACCCCCGAAAACAACCTTCCTAGGTTTCTTGTGTTTTGAGAAGTTACAAGCACTTTTTTATTTCAATTAAAGTACTTATCCACCTATGTATAATGAGTTATGTCGAGTTCATTGGCATTCTTCCATCCATCGACGACCTCATGTAACTTTAATAATTTTGTTTGTCCACCTCAACAAGACCATATTTTGATCTGGATCTATGAGTCCATAAAACTCATTGGGATAAGTAGTATTATTAAACCAGACAAAGCAACAAAAAGACACTAATATTTTCATTGTTTAACTATTTAACAACATGAAAAAACTATCTCTCCCTCCTCTCTATCTATTTAAGGGATCAAAGGTCAAAGAAGAATTAAAATAAACAAAAATAAAAACATTTGTCAACTCGTGACCATATTTTGATCACTTGATTTTATTAAAATACTCAAATAAAATTCACTAATAAAATTCACTTGATTCCATTAACAAACACATAATTAAAATGCATATACCTATTATCTAAGAGTATCCATTAAAGATAACTATTTAATATCAATCACATACTTCACCTACAAATATCGTATTCACCTTATATATGAATATTATTTAATATGATTTGAGGAAAAATAAGTGCAATTTTTCTAATTATAAGTTCAATTAAATTTAACAATTCCAAATGTGTATTTAAATAAAAAAAATACATATCATTTTGTTGAGAAAGGAAATCAAAGAGAACTATAATTAAATAGAAAATTATAATTAAATACATAATTTTAATTACCGATTTTAGTTTACTAGGTATTAGAAATAATAAAGAATTCTTGCATATTTATTTCATTATCTCTTTCTCTTTATACACTATATATTTTATACAATCCCCTCACTTGTTCAATTTGGATTTTCACTATTCTAAAATGAATATTTTAGGTTGTAAAATAAACATTATTAATTTTACGAGACTATCAATAGCTAATATCAGGTTTACACATATCAAAATATTAAATGTTAATTTCTTATTATTATTTGACCCAACCCCACATAATACTTAGCTCCTATTAATTTAGTGTTAGAAAATAAGTTAGATAACTCTAACATGTGCTTTTATTAAAAAATTAAGATAGCATAGTGCAACTTTACTAAAGTACCCATTGTATTATTGATAGTGTATTTTAATATATTACTTGTTTTTGTTTAATAAATATATTATCTATTTTATATACTAGACATTTTAATATTTTCACATGGAAATATATTATTATTTACATTTTGTCTTCCATCTTTTTTTTCTTCATTTTAGTAAAATTATTACTGGAAATTTACACTTTGATTCTTGAAAATAATAAACACTCACAAAAATGATTAATTAGGAAACTTTAATAACTTTTCATGAGGAATTAAATCATATTTTTATATTGACAATCATTTAAAATCTAAAACATTTAATACATAAATCCATTAAATTTTTTTTAAAAAAATATAATCTTGGATGTAATACACACACTTAGTTTTTACCTTCCAAAACATAATTATTCAAGTTCTCAAAAATAAATCCCAAAATAGATAGTTAGATTCGTTGTCAAGATTCAATTCATGATTATGTGTATGAAAAAGCTCTTGAGATATCATATCACTAAGTCTCCAAAAGAAGAATTAGTTTATGTGTTTCAGTTGAATGATATTGCAAACTAAATTAAAATAAAAAGGAGTGCAAAAAGTAATACCTTCAGAAGAAGCAAAGCAACATACTTTCAATAGGACTGATACAACACCAGAACATTATTGAATAATCTAATGTCCAAACTCATTAAATTAAGTAACTGGCTTTTCATGTACTTAAAAACTGCATATCATAGAGAGCAAAAGACATAAAAAAAAATGATATATTGATAAATGGTATCAAAAGGACAAGCCAACAACCATATAATCTTCTTGTATACCATGTTAATCCAAATGGACAACCAAATTGACACAGAACAACAATGTTTTGGGGCTTAAAGATTCACTCATACCTTTGCAGTAGATTACACTATCTTGTTTACATTTTGTTAATAATTATATTCAAAAGTATAAAAACATGATTTCTATCTGATTAACAATACAATATTTTTATACTCAAAATAGACAAAACATTTGATCATGATCACTGAGCTCTCACAGGGTAAATTTGTTTATTTGTAATGTTGGTTTTAAAGACCAAACAATAGTTTTTTTTTCCAAAGGGAATTGGCACTTAAGGAGGATCAAAGGCATAAACTTTTTGCCCATTCCAATATCCCATCTCAAGTATTTGGGAGGTTAAGAGTATCTCTAGCTATACTCAAACCCTTTTTAGAGTAATTGCTCAAAATGCATTAAGGAGATGTCAGAGAAAGTAGAAACATATCAAGAAGCCAATAAGATTTCAGTAAGATAACCAGAAAGTGGCTTGTTGTGCCCTTGACTTGAGCAATGATCATTGGTGAATTAAAAGCTGAGAAGGTACAATTCAGAAACTTCACAATGATTAGTTGCTAAAGGCACCCTTCACACCCTCAAGGCTCTCCCCCAAGGACGACCTGAAAGGTAAACAAAAAATAATGCTTAGACTAAAAACTTCATCCACACATGCCATGTAGCTCTCTCAGCATATCAAGGTTCAATTATGTTAGCATTAAACTCAAAGTCGTCATCAGTTTTATTTTGAAATTGAATAGCCAATAATTATTATCTTTAATTCTAGTTTTGAATGTCATTTATACTATGATTTTAAATGTAATTTATAGTATAGGTTTTATGTGAGAGAAAGTAGAATTTGAGAAGTCTATTGTGAGACTACTTAGAGAGATTGTATTTTCATTTGAAAAGCAACAGTGGAATAAAAGTTATATTCTCTGTTCACAAGAATAACTTGTTCTGCTTTGTTTTCCCTTTATTTTGTTGTCTACCTTCTATTCCTCAACACCAACAAATTATAATAAGTTTTTTAACATGTATATACTGAAAAGGAAAATAAAATTGATTAAAAAGGTAAACATGAATCAAACATGTTTTCTTATTTAACTTCAAACCAATTACTCTTATTGCCTGTCATCCAAAAACCTATATCAACACTACAACTAGAATCAATGACACTTCAAATCTCTGTCCATTTTACCCAAAACGAGCACTGTAGAAAAGAAACCAATAAATTTTCTAGCCTGAAGCCAAGGATGATGTTAATCTATTGTTTCCACTCTGAGCAAAACATTCAAGTTCTCATCGACAACCTAAAAATATCTGTTAAATTTCGCCAGACAGTTGAAGTTCTTTATTATAATAATTATCACGCATATATTGCTGTTACTGATTATACATCAACCCAAGATAACTTCTCAACAAGTGCTGGTAGGAGAAGAAAATGAAAAAGTAAAATGAATCAAACTTCTTTTTAAGTTAGAATCAAACTTCTTTTTAAGTTAGAATCAACTTATGCACTTCAACATTTTTAAAAGCTTCACTGTTTATCTACTCCAAAAGTTGAAGTGCATAACTTGATTTTAACTTTGGGGGAAAGTTTTATTTATTTTACCTCCCTTTTTCTTCTCTTATAACTGTTTATGAAAAAGTTTATCCAGATTGAGACTATTATTTTGCTTATTTTACCTCCCTCATCAATGTCCCTTGCCAATCTGGCCTGTTCTTGCAACTATAAATAATTCCCTCTGGCTATATCCTCTCTGCACAAACATATCAGGGTCCTTCAATTTATACTAGCCCTCCAAAATCAGATAAAACTTCAAAGTAACGATATATGACTTTCCTAAGAAACAATGATCTTCTGAGGTCCATTTTTCACTATCCCTACTTTCAATAGTCAACGTATCAACACATGAATCCCAACCAAACAATAAAACTAAAGTTAACTAATAAAAGTGATTCATGATCCAACTTATTTACTTCCCTAGGCTCTCTGTTGACTACTTGGCTTAATCATACAAGCAAATTATGTGTCCTATTTACAGATTTGGGAATTCAATGATATGTTACAATAATGGAAAAAGGGCCACAACTAAATGTAAAATCAAAGTCCATGCACTGCAAAACTTCAACCCTTCCAATATAAAAAATTCCAAGCATCGAGTTGCACAAACTATACGTACTTATGCATGCAGTATTTGTACTCTTGACTGCGAGTTAAGTCTTTTTCTCCCTCTTCAAGCTACAAGAAAAAAAAAATTCAATTCAATTGAAAAAGGTATCTGAACTCTATTGAAAAAGGTATCTGAACTCTATTGAAAAAGGTATCACACGAAGAAATTTCCTCACCGGGTCACTCTCATAGATGAGCTCATAACAAGCTGGTGAAAGGCATCGCAGAGCACAATTCTCCCTTGCTATCGCTGATGATTTGCACGACCAACCCCACAACCCACTAACCACCAAAAAGAAATAATCATAAATGTAGATCAATAGTTTCCAAACATCACACATACTCTACAAAATTCATTAAATTTCCAAAAAAAAAATCCACCCTAGAACACCAAACAACAACAACAAAGAATAGCACTGAACTAGAAACAGATATGGTTCAACTATAATGGTAAAAGAAATGAGTCAACAAGGATGAATATGTATCAACAACAGTTGCTGAACATCACAAAAATTCTACAACCCAATTAAATATCCACGAAATAAGAACCAGACCAGAAACAGCAAAACCAAGTGCACTTGACTATAGATATCAGCATAGCTGTGAACACGCTTTCAATTATAATGGTAAATAGGTTAATAACAAATTTAGTAAATATACAATGTAGTCCTGAAAATATGTTACTTGCTATGGTCCTCCAAACACCAAAGTTTCTGTTTATACAAATTAGTCCTCAAAATTCTCAACTTGCTATCAAATTCACTCTACACAAATTGCTGTCAAATTAACTCTTACCAGATTCTCAAACTGCTATCAAATTCACTCTACCCAAATTGTCAACTTGCTATCAATTCAGTCTACCCAAATTCTCAACTTGCTATTGAGTTCACTCTACCCTAATTCTCAACTTGCTACTAAATTCACTACCCAAATTGTCAAATTGACATCAAATTTACCCAACACAAATTATGAACTTGCTCTCAATTTCAAAGTCACTCTACCCAAATTCTCAACTAGCTAACAAGTTCATCCCTTTGGATACGAATTTTGCATAGACAAAACTTTTGGGACCAATACAACAAGTGTAACATCGTTAAGCATGAAAATGTAATTCACTCTAAAAGACATTCTACAACCCAATTCCTTATATTTTTTACGAACCCGTCGATATCAGCGTAGCACTGCATCTTGTTCTTCCTGACTTCGAAATCCTGCCAGATACCCAGATATTAAAATCAGTCGAAAAACGAAAAGGGTAACAGAAAACACAAAAAGAAAGAGGGATAGAGGCTTACGGAGATTGGGTGAGAAGACTTGGCAAGGAGTGTTGGGCAAAAGAGTGAGGATATTAAGAGAAGAGATAGGAAGAAATTTGGTGTCGGAATCAGCATTCTGAAAGTGATTGTTATGTGAAAATCAAAGAACAATGAAACAATTCAACTTTGATGAGAAGAACCAAAGCTAAATCAATCATGCAGTGACAGTGGCTAAATGCGCTATTCCTCAAATCAGTTTCACATTAACAACATCTTTTGCAGTACAATGTTTTACCCATTATGTAGGATCATTTGTAATTATTAATAATGAAAAATTTTCAATCATTTTTTTAGTATACACATTTTTAATTTACAAAAAAATACTTATCATCTATGTACCACACACACGAATACAAATACTCTTAGACCCATACGTATAATTTTTAAAATGTAAAACACGGAAATACGAATTTATATATTATATAATTATAAATTATATAAATTGATAATAAATATTTATGTGGATAAGTATGTTTCAGATTTTGTTGGAAGCAAGGAAGATGATTTTCATGACTAGTTCAAAAGAATTTATTCCTTATTTTTATAATTATAATAAAAATTTATACAATAAATTTTGAGTTTTTAGAAAATTATTGTATTTATCCATTTTAAAATGGTGTTAGAATTATCAGAAATTCAATAAATATTTTTTGAATTGAACATTTCACCAATAAGAGTTCTTCGAGTGTTATATGAGTGGCGACACCAATACGTGTGTCTGATCCTCATAGTTTATCATAAATGATAATTATTTGTTATTTTAATAATAAAAAAGAATTTTTGTAACCATTTTTAATGCATACATTTTTATCAATACATTTTATAATTATCTTTAATTATTATGTAATTGCAATATTATAAAAGTTGATAAAAATATTTCTTTTTGTAATTATTTGTTATTTTTTATATTAATTTTTTTATAACTTTATTTCAATAATTATTTTATTTTATGTTAATAAATATTGTAATATCTATTTTTTGAGTTTTATTTTTATTTTTTATTACCATAAAAATAAATAAATACACAACAGTGTAGATAAGTATTTCCAGTAGTTATTATAAAGAAGGGGTACTATAGTATATTACTTTACTTTCTTTTTAGATATTAGTGCAGATTAATATGATACATTAGTCATATTTATAATAAAATGGAAAAATTAAATATGCCAAATACATGATTTTTGTACTATAACGAAGGTGTGATAAGTATATATGAAAATTATATGTTATAATAATTTATTTTCTTTTTCTTTAATATAGAATTACTTAAAATTGATATTTTTTTAAAATTTCTTATGTTTTAATTTTACATCAATAAAAAAACTAAACTTAATTTAAAGAAATTCCTTATAAACATTATCATCGTAAATAAACCTAAGTACATATTTCAACTTAAAAGAATTACAATAAAGTGAAAAAAAAAAAACAATTCTTAGTGAAATACCACTTTGAAAAAAAAAATCCTATGCATACATATTAAAAATAACAAATGATTTGAGGTGGATGTATGAGATGTACAAATTGATTGACTCTTTTTTTTAAGGATTGTCAAGTTTTTTTATGGTTAAAAACGAATAATGGTTCACCTGCAGAATACTTTATGACGCTCAAGTGAGTGAGAGTTTAAAAATATGAGTAATAAATGAATGAGAGATATTGAGTTTGAGAATAATACTCATTGTGGTGGTATTTATAAGCTTTTAAACCTGTAAAATATCTCACTATTATGGCTGAATATTAAGTACTTTTTATACTTGTTTTTCGTCTATTTTTTCTATATCCATTCCAAAATCTGTAAGTAATGTTTTAACCCATCCTGATCGATGTCAAGCCATGATTGATGAAATAAGTAAGGTTGACTTAGACTTAAATCTCCTCTTACTTAATAAAAAAAGATTAAGATGAAAAAGAAAGAAGGGGCACTAAGACATATGGGGCATTGTTGTAAAAGAAATTGAGAATAAAAAAACTCAATTTTTACTAATGCATGTTATTCTTTCTATGCTCAAAGAAAAGAAGTAAAATTTATACATATGGTATGACCTATAAAAGCTCATAAGGTAGCCTTCACCCAAATGAGGTCCTATGAGTTTTTCATTTCAAACATATTTATCAGTCAGATAAAGCTCATTACAGAAACCAAGATATTAGAGATGAGTCAATGTAATAGAAGAAAGGAAATGGTTTTAGATAATAATTGTATACAATTTTATTGAACAAAGTTTATTTACATGCATCTTATATAACCTTTGACAGAAAAAATAAAGTTTTTATCAACTGCCAGTTTATATCTAACATGGAAACAGTTTCAATCCTATGTGTACAATCAATATAATTCTACCATTCTGTGTAATAGACTTGATGAGCAATGGCTACAGTGAAGAACTTTGAGCCTTTTTCTGGAACCACACAGCTGCAATGGTCACAAGGGAAGCATAAACTGAATTGGGTATCTTCTTCACCAGTTTCCCAACACCTGGAACACCCTCAGTGGCTCTCTTTGTTGCCACTGCCACTGTTGGTGCTACAACCAAAGTGACAATAAGTTTTTGGCTAACAACAGTGAATGTATCAGCTGTCATTTGCAGAATGAAATCAAAGAATTCTTCACGGTCAATATCCCCATCAAGGTTGATATCACAATTCTGTAAATTGTTATATGAATCACACTTTTTAGTTCCAACACGCTAATAATTATAATATACATGAAAAAAAAGAATCAAATGTAGCTGAAGTATTATGACAATTTCTTTTTGGTATGAACAAAGTTGTACTTTTACCTTTAACATAGTTTAGCATAAACAAAAAAAAAAGACCATTTGAAGAAAAATGAAAAGGTGCCTCTCAATTCCTAGCACATGATAGATTTTGCCTCTTTGTTGATTCTTGTTAAAAAAAAGGGTAAATCAACATAAATCAAAATAGTTAGCTTCTTGCAAATAAAGTAAAGCTTTAATGGGAAATGCAGAACCCCTTTGATAATTTGCATGAAAGGCATGTCCAGCACAATTGTTAGACTCAGAAATTCACAAACCAGAGTGTCTTGTGCACTTCTACAAAATAACAGAATTTAAGAATCCGCATCACCAAAACTTACATTTGTATTCCAACCATGTTCATGGTATTGAAACTTTCCAGTAGCACTGCTGAATCACTCTTGACTTATCTTTGAAATGTGATGTGGAATGAATTCAAGTTTCCTAAGGTATTTCTGCATGATCTTCACCCAAGGAAAAGTTTATCTTCTTTACTTTACCCCCATTCTACTAACGTGATTTATGTATTTGAAATATGTTGTTTGGTTTTCACTTATCATGCAGATGATGCAACCTTACACAACAATACTGACAAAGGATCTTATTACATTTCCCCTAAGATGTATAACCACACTGATAAGCTTCTTAAGTTAGAAATCAGTACCTTCCAGGCAGAATGATGATCAACATATCAAAGATACAATTCAAAACATTATAAGCAAATTGTCAATGTTTGAATCCATCAAATTTCAAGATATTTTCCTTGTGTTCCAATACGACAAATATTTCACATCACTTAAAAATACCCTCCTCCTCTAATAAACAAAGACGCCTTTTAACAAGGACAAAACCATGATAGAGCATTGAACACCAAAACAAACAATACTTTGAATATAGTGACCTTATTGATACTTGCAAAATTGAAGTCAACACACTTTGTGGCTTGTAGTTAATGTTTTGTGATGTATTCCCATCCATCATCGGTTAGAAAATAGTATTACAATTTATGACGTCTTTTGGGATTGAAAACAAACCTATTCACTGAACACTATAGCACACAATTAGTACACAACTCAAACCACACCACAAACCATGGGCTTTGAACCAAAGTAGTCAGTTATGTTATCCTGCCCACAGATTATAGTCTGTCATACACGCTACAAGTCCCTGACATTCAGGCAATGTTTGAGTTGATGAAAGAAGATGGAGTGGAATATTTATTGCATTAAGTTGTATGAATTGGTAAGATGAGTATGAAATATAAAGGAAATTAGTGCGACCTATTCCATCCTTTTTTTATTCTCCCCTATTTGAGAGAGGAAAGAGAATATTTTTTATTATATCTTAACATATCTAAAAAAAAGAATGGGTATATTATTCCATTATGTTCCATAAAATCATTCTACTCCATTTCATTCCAATTCATCTCTTCCATCATCCAAGTGACACATGATGATAGAATGGTCTTTATTTCCAACTGTCGATCATTCCCTCACAAACCCTATGTAAATTCAGAAACATGAAGATTTTTCATAAACACAAACCATTACACTTATGCTAGTTTAATATTAAATTAAGAGGAGAATTATTATTTTTTACATAGTTTGAGAAATTGGAGGGCAGAAAGCGTTTGCTTGACATTGGATAATAGCCCTTATGATCTAATTCTATTAATTGTCGAATTGCAACCACAAGTGTTTAACAATGGCAATTTTACTGACTAACTGATAGGACTCCTAGGCATGTGGGTCTAATATACTAAAATGCCCAGAATGTGGCAGGTCTACACTAGGAAGAGAGTGCGACCCAGAAGAGAATGAGTTAGTGAAGGGGTGAGCTGGCATGAGGGACATGTAGTGAGGAGTCAGTGAGGGACATGTAGGAAGTGGGAAGAATTAGGCTGGATTATAGTTATAAATCTGATAGGAGAGTATTCTTCTCTATGGAAAGAGTCTTGGACTCTTTCTTTTCCTTTCTTGTAGAGTCCCTGAGTTCACTAAGTTCTCGAATTAATAATATTATAGCCTCTGATATTCCTTTTTCTATCACTAACAATGTCTATAGACTGCAAGTATTTCCTCCTTCCAAGTTACATGTTAGGTTACACATAGAGGAGGAGTTAGTTAGAATTAGAATAGTCATGAGTTAGTTACTTGTTTTGCTAGTTAGATATAAATAAGAAAGAAGGAGAGGGGGAGGGGTAGTATGTAATATTTTTGTAGATTGAGCCTTAGCTCTTTGTGAAGGGGAAGCCCTTGAAGGAGATAGTGCTCTCCTATTTCTTGTTCTTTTCTTTCTATTCAATAAAAACCTTTCTTTTCTTCTCTTTATAATTCTTGGTTCCTAACATTACATGACACACCTTTATGTACAAATTTCCCAATTCACTTAGACCAACCCAACTAGTTAAAATATACAATCAATGTGAGCACTAGTGAAAACAAGGAGGCATCCTTTCATCTTCACCCTTCAACCATCAAGTTTCTGGTGCTCCTAAATTTTATATAACTTTAATAGCCACGAAATCCAGAATGTTGAAGTCCTTCTCAAATTGTATACTAAGATTCATTACTTGACTTCCATTTTGAGATATGTTGTAATACAATGATGATTTATATATCTTGACTTGAAACATGCTTTAATACAATCAGAATTTTCATTTGCCATTTTGAATTTCTCTCATTATCACTTAAACTTTCACCAAGTATGCACTTAACCATAAATACATCTGACATGGTTATCTCTCAAATGAACCAAAACTCAAACAAAAAATTTATTAGATGAAGCAGGATTCCTACTGGTATTCAAACTCTCCTTTGTTATCATGATGGAAAAACCAAATTAGTATTCTATTATTAAAAAGATAAATTCATTCAGTACATAACATGACTATAACAAAAAGCGCCATAGCTTAGATTCGTTTCCACTGTGCAAAACCTTTACATATATAAATAAATAGTTTGATCTCATTATGTTACAACAAAGTACCTCTTTGACTTCTTTGACTCTGGCTTTTGATGGAGGGTCAAAATGGGGACCAGGTATATACTTGTTGATATCACTATAACATAGAAACAGGTCTCTTTTAGAAGAAATAATCAAATTTATTCAGTAGTTGAAAAACATATCATCAAGGCCACCAAAATGTCAAAAATAACAATGAAGCAGCTATCTTACTTGTACACAAGTAAAACAGCAATATACAGATCTTGAAAACTCAAGTTTTCAGTTTCCTTTTGATTCTGTACTTTGTCAAAAACTCGATCTGTTATCTTTCTTATTTGCCTTTTCCTCCACTCCTTACCTGTGTAAAATGCAAAGCTATTAAACATTAGCAATTGAGCACTGTAATTTGACCACACAATTATGTGCTACTTTTAATATGCTGTATCTTACATAAGCAAGAATGTCATGTCCAGTTAATGAAGGCATACAAACTGAATTGCCATTAAATCCAGTTACCACACGTTCCTGAAGAGTGAAAGTTTTCAACCATCAAAAAGTGGTTTTATAGAAATACCAATTATGCTGAACAGAATAATTAATAATTTAGGGGTTTGTGTTAACAGTTAAAAGTTTGAAAGATTCTGGAAGTAATATCAAATTAATATCTTCTGCCTGAATTTAGGCTACTTTTGGTTTAGCTGTCAAAAATCACTTTGTAAAATTCAAAAGTGTTCAATTCCTGGACGGAGACCCTAATATTACAGCAACTTTTCTTGCTCTCATACTTTCTTAACCATTTTCCATGTTTCCCATCTATCATTTTCTCTCTTAAAATGGTTTTTTTTCTATCTTACATCTCAAGTTGGGTTACATAACCAAATCCAAATATTTATTTAGTCTTCCCTCACTCTGAGCTTTCTTGTCCTCTAATCTTACACATGTAAACTTCTCACATTCTGGCCATCAAATCACAGCCTTTGCTGTACACAGGGAACAAATGATGTCACTGGCCACAACGTATCCCAAAAAATGGCATGACTTTAAACTTCAAAAGCACAGCATCAAACACCCCCAAAGCATGATTCAACAAATAAACAACCCCTTTAATGGGATTTACATAACTTCCCAATTCAAAAGCTTAATTTCCAGCAGAAACCAAACATAAGGGTTTTGAACAGCTTGAACAACCGTCTTGTTACTACTTTACCAGAGTTATCAAATATTCAAATTAATCCACACCCCACTTGAAAAGCACAATCATTTCCTTCAAAAATACCATATTTGGTACAGCATGAAACCCCAACTTCCCCAATTTCATACTTTCTTCCATAGCACAACACAGCAATAAATTCAATCACCGTGAGAGAGATAAGTGGATTTATACAGTATAAAAAACAAATCTATGTTTCAAGTTTCAAGCTTTTGATCTCTTGTTATTATTACTATTAATTAATATTTGGTTCACTATACAAACGACCCTTAATTGTGGGCACAAAAGGGAAATTCCAAAACAGAGAAAAACAAGAAGAGAACAAATGAATGAAAAAGGTTGAGGAACTCAAAATCAGAAAATGGAAGGAAAAGAGAAGGTAAAAACAAGAACAAATGAGAAGGGACACAAGGAATACCATCTAACTTGTCAAAGACTTGTCCCATGGTGTGATACCAACCAACTGAAACAAGGTTACTCTGTCTCATTTGAATCTTTGTCTCTATGGTTGTGGTAATATACCAAAAGAAATTAATTTCGATTGAAATAAAAAATATTTATTTGAAACTACATCTAACTTGATAAATAAAAAGTGAAAATTTTAATACAAGAAAAAATTTAAGAAATCAAAATAAAATATTCAAAATATTAAAATTTATATTAAACTAAAAAATATAAAAACAAGCGATACCAAGGCATTTTGGTCCAAAATAGATTTTTCATAAAAAAAATTGACTTTGTCACATACAATTTTCTCATTTAATCTTTTTTTTAAAAAATAAATTCTGCGTGAAATTCTCTTACTTAATAATTCTTGAGTGGGTTTTTTCTTCGTAAAAATTAATTAGGAAACTTTAAAATAAAAGTTCATGATGTTTTGTAAGACTATAATTATAATTAGGTAAAAAAGATTAATATCATACACATTTTGTATTAAACTAATTATTACTTACTTTTACGATTGTATTTGTAACTCTTAAAAGGCAAACGTCAACCATGGAAAACTATAAAAAAAAAATTATTATATTAAATATACCTACTTCATTTTATATTTATTTTTTAAAATGAGTAATAACATTTGATTTAGTATTTCTAATTATTGTTTGAGTACACTTATCAAAATTAAAATGACACTTAACATTATCAGAAATTGATATAGTGGCATCAAAATTTTAGACTTATTTTTTTCTGAAGTTAGATATGGCTAAAGTGATGTTGATAAATTCTCATATTCATCAATTATTTTGATTCAGTTCAATAATTTTAATGAATGGTTTATTTGTTTATCATTAAATTAGAAAATAATAAATTATTTATACGACAAAGCACTTTATGATAATAAAAAAATAAGTTAAGCGTTTTATGATCTTGACGTGAGAAAAATGTATAATTCAAATATTTTAAAGGTTAAATTAAATTATATATAGATTGTATACAGCAAATGATAAAAATAAGTGGTAAAATATTAAATTTCTAATACTAGCTTTTTCTTATAATAATAAATTTTTGAATATATTATTGAAGAGAAAGTACATATATTTACAAATCTATTTTAATTAATACTAATTTTTTAAATCTATACATGTCTTTTAATTACCATTTTTATTTCTTTTACGAATAAAGGTTTATATTTATTTTATTAAATTCATTATTCCAACAAATTTTAAGGATATATTTCAATAAAAAAAAAAACTCAAATAGTAAATCCATACTTTTCGAATTTAGTTTTAATATAACTTTTTCATAGTATCAATAATTAAAAATGATTTTAAAGATAAATTTTAAAGTATATAAATAAATTTCACACTATCATTTTATAAAATTGAGTTACCAAAAGCTAAAATTCTTATGAGTGGAAAGTAATTTTTATATTAGAAAGGATTAGACTTAAGTCTAAATTTTAAGATTATATCATAATTTATTTAAACAATTACTTTTTGATAATTTTTGCTTAATTTTTTTTTTGTAAAACTTTTTGCTAGTTGTTTATTGTTTTAATTGATTTATATGTAAATTTTAATTATACATGTACATGAAACATTTATTTTATGTGTTTATGTGATGAGTTTTGATTTGATGAGTTATAAACATAGTTATTTTAAGGGAAGAAATATTATATTGAGATGTTTAGGTTGTGTATTGAATTAGAGATATTTTGACTATTAATATTGGAATCACATAGAACAAAATATCAGGGGATGAGAGTTGAAGAAGATTTATATGACCTAGTATGCAGTGTGAAAAACAAAACTTTGTCTAGTAGGTCATAGGGATTTACCCTACCACATGAGAGGAAAGATGTTCTATCATGTAGCTTTATTGTAGTGAAAACTTAGTGAAGATAATATGATTGGTGTAAATCTTTGAGTCTAAATCAATCACATGTCTTCCATAAGTAAAGTCAAGTATTTGCGATGTATGGCATGAGAAATAGCTAGTTGGACTGAGAGTTTAACACTTGATTTAAATTAAATGATTGAGTGACTGAATATATGAATGAGAGGTGATTGTTATGTGTGTGTGTTTATGATTTTACCTTGTCTTATATCAACTATGATGATATTGTGTTACATGGGAGCAGATAATGTTAAAGGAGGAAAATCTCAGTAGATATAAGACGAAGATATATAAAACGATATATATATATATTATATTTTTGAATAATAGTTTTATTGTTGAAAGTATGTAAATATAATATTATTATTTATGAAAAGTGTAACACCCCGGAAAATAACATCTAACTATTACAATACAGGTTCTACATATTTCTATACAAGCATAAAGTTTTTCAAAACATTCCTAATACATGATTAAGACATATAGAAATACAAATATTTACAATATAAGTTTCAACATCAACACCTTAAAGCTCTTCAGATCCTTAAACAAACACATGTAAGATCATCTGCTCATGTATGTAGTACAGTCATCGCAGTTCAAACACAACAAGAAAAGCAAGGGTAAGCTAGTGAAAATAGAATTTTATAATATACACAATTAAATCAAAAGAGAAAACCAAGTTACATGATCAATTTCTCAA
>Ga0123342_1005779_pt1 | contig 17685 bp, 14 predicted proteins | sample Turbeawhitnodule_FD_89960 | JGI IMG/M metagenome (GOLD analysis project Ga0123342, IMG submission 89960) | Root nodule microbial communities of legume samples collected from Mexico - Turtle bean Mexico white nodule | ecosystem: Host-associated > Plants > Roots > Nodule | place: Mexico: Nepantla...
ATGCGGCTATATAGCCGCATTTATATTTCTTGATTTACAAGTGCGTGTTGATCAAATGCGGCTATAAAGCCGCATTTATAAATTCGAAATAGCCGCATTTGTTTTATGTTTCTGCACTAGTGTTTGTTTCTTGTTCTTCCAAGAGATCAAGTTATCACCAATGGATACACAATAACTAGAAGTTGATCTTCTATCAAATGGAGATTATACCTAATCAACATCTGAATAACAAACGACTTTAATGTGGTTATTATGACCATATAGCAAACATTTTCCAGGAGAGTCTTTAATGTACTTCAGTATACAAATGACTTCATTCCAATGATCTTCACATGGAGAATTAAGAAATTGACTCACCACACTGACCGTAAAGGAAATATCAGGACGAGTAACAGTGAGATAATTCAGTTTTCCAACTAATCTCTTATACTTCTCGGGATCTAAAAGAGGCTCCCCTTGATTGGGTAGAAGTTTGATATTGGGATCCATGGGAGTATCAACAAAATTCAAATTCATCAACCCAATTTCCTCCAAAATATCCAATGCATATTTTCTTTGAGAGATAACAATACCAAAATTCGATTGTGCTACCTCAATCCCCAAGAAATATCTGAGTTTGTCAACATCTTTGGTCTGAAAGTGTTGACAAAGGTGTTGTTTTACTTGTGAGATGTCATGGTGATCACTGCCTGTAAGAACAATGTCATCAACATATACTACAAGATAGATACACCAACACTCGAGTGACGATAAAAAACTGAATGATCTGTTTCACTGCGATTCATATCAAACTGTTGAAAAACATTGCTAAATTTTTCAAACAAGGCCCTAAGAGACCGCTTGAGGCCATATAAGGATTTGAGAAGACAACATACCAATCTAGAAGACTCCCCGTGAGCAACAAAATCAGGAGGTTGCTCCACATAAATTTCTTCCTACAAATCCCCATTAATTATAAGAAAGGCCTTTTTGACATTCGGTTGATAAAGAGACCATTGTTGAAGAGCAACCATGGCTATGAATAAGCGAACATAAGTCATCTTTGTCACTGGAGAAAAAGTATCACCATAGTCTAAACCAAAAATTTGGGTATAACCCTTAGCCACAAGAGAAGCTTTGAGACAATCAATAGTACCATTAGGACCAACTTTGATAGCAAAAATTCACCCGCAACCAACATCAGATTTCCTAGATGGTAAAGGAACAAGTTTCAAGTTCCATTAATTATTCTAAAGCGCATTCATTTTATCAAGCATGACTTACGCCAACCAGGATGAGCTAAGGAATCACCTACAAATTTTGGAATGGATACAGAAGAAATAGACGGAAGGAATGTATAAAAGGGTTGAGATAGTCTATGGTAACAAATGTGGAAAGGGATTATAAGTAGAACGTATACCTTTACGGATAGCAAAATAGGAAGATCAGGTTCAACTGTCAGAGCCGGAGGGGGATGAGGTGTTGGCACTCGAAGAGAGTCATCTAATGGACTATGAGACGTTTGACGACGACTATACACCTGAAGAGTTGGCGGCGGTGATAATGTTTACGTGCACTAAGCACAACAAGAAGAATATTAACTTGATTAGATAAAGACATAGAAGGAGAAGGACAAGACTTAAAGTAAAGGGAAGATTCACTCAAGGTGACATCTACTGAAATAAAATAACGGTTTAGAGAAGGTGAGAAACATTTATATCCTTTTTGTGATCTAGTGAACCCTTAAAAGACACATTGACTTGAGAGATAATTTATCAAGACCAAGACTAAAATTAAGAATAAAGCATGCAGACCTAAAAACTTTGGGAGGTAAAAAGTGGAGAGGGTCATGCAGAAATAAAATAAAATGAGGAATTTTGTCATCTAAAACTGAAGATGGCATGCGATTAATGAGATAACAAGCACTAAGAACAACATCACCCTAACAATGTTGAGGAACATCATCATAGATTAAAATAGTACGAGTTTGTTTCAACAAGATGTTTATTCTTGCACTCAACTACCCCATTTTGTTCAGGTGTATAAACACATAAAGTTTGATGAATAATACCATATTAAAAGAAAAGAAAGAATAAAGTAAATTTCTTGTGTATATTAAATACATAGGGATAGGAAAAGAAACATATATGGACTAAGTCCATTACATAAATAAAAATATCTACAATATCTGATGATAATATCTAATTATATTTAACAATTTGTATTCTAATTTTAAAATAAATATGCATATGTCTGGAAAATATTTTACTTGAGATACTTTATTTTGTGAATTTTGTAGGAGCTGAGGTTGTATTGATGAAGTTTATTTGTGAGCTTCAATATTTTTTCAGTTTTCATTCTACTTTGTGTAACGTTCATTTGGTAATTTATCACTTCTACTGCTTTTTCTTTCTAATTTTTTTAGTTAAGGTTGCTTGTACCAGCAAGTATACGAAAAAAATCACTTCATATGTTCCAAGTGTATTTTTCTTAAATCCACAATAAACATTAATCAACCTTCTTAAGTACTGCTGAAGCTAATCTTAGTTTGTTTCTTGTACGAAGAATTATACAGATATTCATAATTCATGGGGTGAATTAAGTTTATACCTCTTACATTTTAATTAATATTCCTCCATCCACAATCAAACAAGAAGCTCTGTACTTTTTAAAATTATGTCTATACTTCTCTGTTAGTTTTATGAACATATTATTTATATAAATGTGTAGATATTATACTGTTTTTAGTATATTATTAAATATTATAAACTATATAGTAGTAGTATCGTTTTTATTGAATTTATATATAAAAAATATATAGTATTTAATAAAATATACTTATAAAGAAGTTTATTCTGTACTTATCTATTAAAAAATAGCATATTGTTCACATTATTTATTTAAAATAGCTTATAAAATGACTAATGAAAAATAGTAATTTATATTTTTATTGTTATAATTTTCTTATACTTGTTTTGTCAAAATTATAGGCTAATTTAAAGTTACTTAAATCCTCTTTTAAATTATTTGTGTTATTTCAAAAGTTGAAAATAAAGAAACTGTAAATAATTTTAATCAACAAATTTTCAATACCAACAATTGCGTAAAATTTGTTCAAAAATATTCAACTAAATTTTAAAAAGAAAAAAAAAATTACCCTTGATAGAGAATAAACTTATAGATAAATCTGTATTTTTAATTCGTATTTGTCTCGCCACTGAAATTGAAAAAAAAAAGTAGTAAGTTTCTATTCCAAAAAGAAATTATGAAAAAATCGTAAGTATTTACAGTTTAACTGATCGTATGAATTTTTTTATGAAATTTTAATAATGCAGCATACAAATAGAATGCGTAGTTTTATTCTATAATTATTATTACATATCAATAAGATAAAATATTTATTATTAAATACTAATATAACTATCGACAGTAATTTACCATATAAATTATTTTTAATTTTGAAAATAAACATGATGGTATACTTTAAGTATAAAAAATGTATTGGGATCTATTTAAAATGTAATATAGCAATTATACTGAATAAATATATATTTCACATTTTAATTGATAGCATTAAATAAAAGAATAAGATAGAAAAATCATCTACAACTAAACGAAAAAAAAATTGAGATCCCTTTTCCAACTTTGGAGGCATAAGGGGTGGAAAAGAAGTTAGAAAGAAGTTTCAAGAAAGTACTGAGTACAGCAGCAATGGACTTTGAAATTGATGTTATTTTTGAGGTCTCTGGAGGGATCTCCTTCTCCATTGAAGTTAATCGCTTCGAAACAATCCGTGAAGTCAAAGAGAAGATCCAAACCATCCACCATATTCCCATTTCCCAACAATATTTCGTTTTCAATGGCCAACATCTCCAAGATCATCTCTACGTTTATACCACTCCAATCCTTCACCGATCCCGCATTCATCTACTTATCACCACCGCCGATGCCGCAAACCTTGCGCCTCCTCCGCCGCCGCCGCCGACTCCACCGCCGATGAATTGCCATTCTTTTCCGGCACAACCGCTGCTGGAGCGGCAACCGTCAACACTTCCGAGCACCAAGATGCCGGATAACGCATCGGTAACGCAGCGGCGAATGACGACGACAGTGACGTTGAGCCTGAAAATGCCAAAATCCACAGATCGTATCCGTATAGAAATGGACAGAAAGGACACCGTTGGGAAGCTGAAGGAGAAGATTGCGGCGCACCAAGACATGCAAGGTGTGCCTGTGAATAGGATCGCGCTGCAGTTGCATTCAAGGCGCCAGGAATTGAAGGATCACGTGGCTCTGCAAGATTATGCGGTTGTAGAGAATCCTGAGATTGATGTGTTCTTGAAGCCGCCTCTTCCGGTGGCCGGTAGCCGCAGAACGCATCCTGGGAAGCTGAAAGTGAAGGTATTACCGATGCTAACAAAGCAGAAGATCGAGATAGAGGTGTTTCCTATGGACACGGTGTCCGTGTTGAAACCGAAGCTGGAGGAGTTGCAGCGGATGCTAGGGTTCCGTCTTCCGGAAGGTAACGGTTATTTTTTCATTCACAAACAACGAGATATGCATGAAGACCAAACATTTCATTGGCACGGAGTCAGTGACGGTGACACCATTGAAACTTTTGATGGATTCATTATAACAAACCCCCAATCTTAATTCCATCTCTTTAAATCTTAATTCCTTCTCTTTAATTCTTCTATTAAGAGAAATGCTAATTTGAGAAGTGCAGAGCCTCAAATTTACAATTGTAATGTAAATAACTTTACCTCAATCTAATCTATTCACATGGTCCACGATTCAACAACAAAATGACATTAATTTCAGTGCATCAAAATGTGTAATTATTCTCCCTCCAAATATAGAATAAATTTTTTTTAACACTCAAATATTTAAGAGTTAAGTGAATGTAACTAGGTTCAAAGTATTCTTGTTCACCTCCAAATAAACCACTGAGATCATTTTTCTTAGTAATAATACCTTCACACCATACACATTAAAAATACTCATTTCATCTTTTCTTTTCTGTTATGAATTGAGTATATGCATTCTGATATTTTTACTTTAGTAGTTTTTCTTTTCTTTTCGATTTAATCTTTTCACTTCAAAGTAGTGTATGAGTTCCTTCGTCACTCAGAATGTCTCAAATATGATTTGGGTATCAGCCTTTGCTTTTTCTATGACTTTTATTGTTGATTTTCTTTTGGGCAACTTTTTTTTTCCTTATACTAAATCATTAATAATATATATATATATATAAATAAGTAATGAAAAAATGTTTACTTTTGATTGTTTGATGCGATATATACAACACATTAGACATAAGTACAATGGTAAGTCACCTACCAAAAATAGTAACGATCCATGGTACCATACCAAAAAATAGACAAGTTTATATCATGGTGTTACATATAAATAAACATATACACATTAGTTAGGATATCATGTATTTCATATGTAAAAGCATGATTTTGACTTAGCTCACTTGATCTCTTTCTTAACAATTATCCAGTTGGAAATTGAATTCATAACTTTGGCTTCGATATCAATTCTTGAATCAAATGCTTACCATTAAAGTTATGGCTCATAATCATGGTGTAACTCGTTCTACTTAAGATTGTAGCAACCTAAGTACTATATGGTTTAATTATGATTAGACTCACTAATTACAACCTTGAGATAATTTATGTCACACCAATACCTGTCATAGTAACAACTCGAAAGTCAACACAAAAAATGCAATGTCATAACTCCATCATGACCTTTATCAAATGAGAGCGTAGTGACTAATATAATTCACCATAATGAATTATTAAAAGAATATATTATTTCATCACAAAAATTGACTTAAATGATAAATAGTCAACGCTGACTGGTGATTATCGTCCATCTTATATCAATAAAAAATATGACTCTCCATGACTGAAAGCTATGATCTTTGTGTCAACTCCCTATAAAAGACGTTATTAGCATCAATTAAACCCGCACTAAGATGAACATTACATATTAAACATTAATTAGTTATGAGAATGTAGCATCAACTTAGTGGACTAAAAGGTTATAAAATTTAATTATTTTTTAATAAATAGAGTTGGCTTAATTAGTATTTGTCATATTAATTTAATTTGTGTTGGTTTGATCGATGCTAATGACCGTAATTTAAAAAATATATATAATTTTCATTTATAATAAAATAAAATAAATTGAAAAGATTTGTAGTAGATGAATGAGATGGGAAAATAACTATGAATAAAAGAGATGAAAGATTTTTTATTTTTTTTTGAGTTCTTAAAAAAAAAAAAATTGATCTTTTATTTTATTGCTTACGTTATTTTATTACTTAAATGTTCCCTAACTTGTGTTTTCTTATTATCTAGCTCATATAGTGGTTAAAGGAAAATTTTGGTTTGACATGGTCTTTTATCAAATCATTTGACAATTAATTTAAATAATAAAATATTCTATTATAAATAAATATAAATAAAACTAAAATATTATAATAAAATAATTATTTATGAAGTTGTAATGTTATTAAAAAAAAGAAAGTGTCAAGCTATCATGGTGGTACTTAAAGGTTATTTCTAATTTCATTAATTAATTTCTTATCTTCTTTTATTTGTGAAATAAATATATAATATTCAATTGTAGTTCAATAAATAACCGCAAAGTTATGAATGTTACTATTATATAATGTAATGGTGACATATTTTTTTAACTTCTAAAACTCTAGGATATATGATGATCTTTAATTACTTAACTCTTAGGTTGTTTATTGTTAGTTTCAATTTATGTGTTTATAGTGTATACATTTTTTAAAACATATTTCATTAATTTTAGTGTATAAAAGTTTGATTACTTTAAATATTCTATTTTTTCATGAGTATTTTATAATATTTATATGTTTTATTATCATATTTCTGCATTTGGCTGAGGTTTACTAGATTACATGTTAACAAAAAAGGAAAAAAATGAACTAAATAAATTGTACTAAAAATAATTTGTAATATAGATGATGGTTCATTCCAAAATCGTCGTCTATATCACTACATAGACGACAATTATATATATAAAACATTGTCTATAAGTGTTTTTTACTTTTTATTTATTTATGTCACGCTAGAGATATAAATTACAATTATATAAGTATAAGTATAAACAACAGATTCACTTAAAATTGTCCTTTATTTAAAAATTATAGAGGACAATATAAGTCGTCGTCTATAACATGGATGTTTAGACCACGATTACAAATATATCAACTCGAATGTTGATCATTTATGGGCCTTTTTATAAGCATGAGTGTAAAGTAAAAAAAAATCTGTTGTAAAATAATAATTATATTAGTGCATTAAATTATGCATTACCCAAAGTGAAAAAGCAAGACATCAATCCCTTCCAAATCCATTTAATGCAACAATTACTATCCATCCCAAAAATAATTTATGTCTTAAGGTTATTTTATCCCGGGTAAAAAATGAAACACTCCAAGACAAATATTATTTATTTAAACACAATTCCACTAAAATAATCTTATTTTCTCTTAACTTCAATACATGCAGGTCAATTTTATTAAAAAAATGTTTGACACGTGTTAATTTTTTCATATAGAAAAACTTCGTATTGATAAAAACTTCAATAACTATATTATTAAGTCCTATTATTTAAATAAAAGTATCTATTTTGGGACACATGTTCAATGTTGGAACTGAAATTATTTGAGGAAAAAGGAGTAATTAATTATAACTTGTCCCTCAGGAACTTTTTTGTTTAGGGAAGTTTAGAAGTTTTCAGAAACCAAAGCACAATAATGATGCCTTTTTTTTTTATCAAGAAGATGGTTTCTTGAATGAAATGAAATTTATGGGAAATGACATCAAGATCATGATGCCGATTTGGAACGTTTGTTAGGTACAGTTACAAATTAACCGTCTCACTTCATAGCGAGTGGAGGGATTTTCTTAATTTGCACCCATTTACTCACTTCTCAACAATAGCCGTTATAAATGGATGACGACGGAACGCTGTTGCCGCCGAGGTTGAGGTGGAGAATACAGTACAGAGGCAAGAAGACGGTGGATGCGTCACTGACACCGTCACAGCAGACGCAACCTACGACGGTGACCTCGCCGAGGGAGTGGTCGACAATCGTGCTGAAAGTGAAAGTGCCTGCGAGGAAAGAACGTGTTCCAATAGAAATGGACGTCAACGACACCGTTATGAAGCTGAAGGAGAAAATTCTAGAAAAGAAAGGGATGTACGCCGTGGGAGTGGAGAGAGTAGTGTTGCAATGGCATAAAGAGCACGTGGAATTGGTGGACCGACAGTTGTTGAAGGATTTCGTAGATTTCGATCAACGTGAGATCGATGTGTACTTAAAGCCTCCGCCGCGACCGCCGCGGACGGTGAGGATGAAGTTGTCGGTGGTGCCGGTGAACTCGAAAGAGAGGATAGAGGTGGAGGTTAGGGCTGAGGAAAGCGTGTCGGTGTTGAGGCAGCGGATAGAGCAGGCGCACCGGATGGTTAGGTTTCGTCTTCCCACTCGCGGTCGTTATGTTTTCATTCACAATGAAAAAACGATGGACGAAAAAATGTCGTTTCGTTGGCACCGTGTTAAGCACGGTGACACCATTCGCATGCTCGATGGGTACTTGGTGAAAAATAAGAACACCCTCTCTGGATACATGATGCAAGATCAAAACGACGTCGCTCAATATCGTTCGTGACGACAAAGATTGTTGCCAGCTATTATTTGGCGGGAATGTTAGTGTTTCTTGCATAGAATTGTACGAGTAATGTGTAATATACAGTTTAACTGAACTTCGAAAATGAACGTTGGATCAATAGGTAATGGTAATAGTCGTTTTGGAGCAATTTTCTTGATAATAAAATGGACAATGATACACAAATACCTATTATAAATACTTCTTTTTCCTTTCGATCTCTATCTTCCTAACACATCATATATCCTATAAACCTATAATTTTGTTTCTCTCTAAGTGTATCTAAGGTGTTGATCAACATTTTGGGTATCAATGAATCATTTTCTGAATAAAATTAGGTTATTGGTTTTGAATAGTAAGGACTAATGTTGTGTTGAGGTGTAGCATGCAATGGAAGACAGTTCGAAGCTTCCAGATGGACTGAATCTAGTACACTCCAACAAAAAACAAGGTAATTCGCTATTTGAAATGCTTTATGGTAGTTCGCATGCAGAAAAATTGCCCTAACTTCTTAATAATATCATTTCAAGTATGTAAATATAACACGGTATTATCTTATTAACACCACTTGAAATTTGATATTAGACATTCTTTTAGGAAGCAAATATTAGACATCTTATTAACAACATCTTACTAATTTTCAAATATTTCACGCATTTAATTTTACTTCTAAAACTAGTTGAGAAATATTTCAATATTTCAAAAGACAAAAAAAAAACACAAGATTAATTATAAAATTATAAAAAAAATTATAGTATTTTCATAACATATCTATGCGTAAAAGTAAAAATTCTAAGATTTTTAACCCGCTCTCTGATTAATGTTTACATACAAAATCTCACAATGCTCCTAAATACAAATTGAAAAAACATAATTTACTCAAATAATTTTTTTTGTGAACTTATATCAGACACCAGCGATTAACAACTTATTTCGCCTGCTTTTAACTCCATTTATATTTCCGTCCCTGTATTCAATGTCTAGTTAATCTTAAGAAAAAAAAATGTATATATATATATATAGTAAAAAAAACGTTCATTGATTGCAAAATACTGAATAGCAGGTAATCGTACTTTTTTATTTCAACATAAATGAACGTATCAAAGTCTGATTTTTATTAACATGAATAAGATTACGTTATATTTCATCTCCTATTAAGCCCGTCTTCATTGATTGGGCCTGACCCATTTTCCTTGCGTTCCTTTCTTTCTTTTCTTCTTCTTTATAGGTATTATTTTCTTAATTCTACCCGAATGTTTCCAACCTTTCCTCCATCATTCTGTATAAATTTCTCTATCATTGTTTTTAAAACGTTTATAACCCGTGCAATGCAGGAAAAGAAGTGTAAAATATTAATTATTTAGGAAGTATTACTAATATATTAATAAATTAATTAATTATTAAATAAATGTTAATATATAAGAAATAAATATTCAATAAATATATTAAAATTAATATAAATAATATATAAATATAAAAATACACATAAATAAATAAATTGTTGAAGTATCATTAAATTGACACAAATTTTTAAGTAAAATAAGTATTAAACAGTTATGTAAAATAATGATGATTTATCTTAAAAGGCGAATAATTTGAATTTTATTATTTAGTATGTTAACCTCTACTTCAAAAACAATCTTATCGTTTTCATTTAAGTCACTTATTATACAAAAATTCTTCTATCCCGCTTTAAGTTTTGTTTATTTAATTGACAAGTTTTCTTTTATTATTATGTATAAAAATATAATTTATAAAATAAAATATATATATATATATATAAATGTAAATGTAAATTAGAAAATAAATAAATTAAAAAGCAAATAGTAATAAATAAGAAATAAATATATAAGAAAATGATATATAAAAAGATGGTAAGAAAAAGAGATATTTTTTATTGTCTTGTGTAGATTTACATCAATCACTCCATGTATAGAAAATATATACAAGTGTATCAAGACTTTCTCTCTCCAAATTACAAGCTAATTAGGTAAGGATCCACTAATTATGAGATTTTATCATTATTAAATTAATTGCGTATAATATCGTACAATAATTGTATACAACAATTACGTATAATTTGATAGTTAATATTTCCTTAATACTCCCCTCAAGTTTTGGTAAGTGAAGATATGAAATCCCAACTTGTGTCGCAGCGTCAAAAATTGTTTCTTGCCCCAATGCCTTCGTAACAATATCTGCAAGTTGTGTTTTGGTACATATGAAGTGTGTTGATACATATGACGTGTGTTGATACATATGACGTGTGTTGGTACATATGAAGGACTGATTATCCTGACTTGTAATTTTTCTCGCACAATGTGACAGCCTATCTCAATGTGTTTTGTGCATTCATAAAATACTGGGTGAGTTTGTTGCTATATGTAATGCCGCTTGGTTTGGTTGTCACAAAAAAGTTGAGCTGACAAGTTACATGACACCTTTAAATCCTGCAACAAATATCGCAACCAAACTATCTTCAAACAAGTAGTCATCGCACGGTATTCTGCTTCCGCAGATGATCTTGATACGTTTGTTTGTTTTTTTTACTTCGATGAGATAATAGAACATGGCATTTTGCACATCTAGCTGGTGAGTAAACCAATTTCTGGTTGTTGCAATGGTGAGAAGACACCTCAAAGTTGTTAATTTTGTTGTTGGTGAAAAAGTTTAAAAATAGTCAACACCTTCAATCTGAGTGTACCCTTTGCGACAAGGCGCGCCTTATATCTGTCGACGCTCCCATCTAAGTTGTACTTTATTTTTTAAACCCATTTGCATCCGATGGGTTTCTGCCCAGCGGGTAACGGTGTTAAGGTCCACGATTGATTTAGCTGCAAGGCGGAAAGCTTTTCGTTCATTGCTTTTTGCCAATTTGAATCAAGGATAACTTGAGCATAAGTGTGAGGTTCTTTGGTGGCTGTGATGTTAGCAAGATATGCACTATGTGCAGAAGAAAATCGTGAATTAGAAAGAAAATGATGCATAGGATACATGGTTCCATTCGGTCGGTCTTGGGTTGGTCAAATGATTGGCTTGGGATCCCGTTACGCAGTCTTGAAGTCATGAAGGTGGGGTTGATGTGCGACTGGATCGTCAAACAAGAATGTCGGTTGGAGAAGGTTCAGTAATGGGTGCTAGACTTCCTGGCGTGGGAGAAGAAGGCTGGTCTGTTGGAGGTTTAGGTGCATTGTGACAAGTAGAAGAAGAATGTTGATTTGTTGGGGTTCAGGTGCATTATGACGAGTAGGAGAAGAAGGTTGGTTTGCTGGAGGTTCGGGTGCATTGTGACGAGTATGAGAAGAAGGTTGATCGAGTGAATGTTGGACAGGGGTGGGTAAGTCAATGTCAATAGTGGGCAAAATACCTTGGAATGGAGGTGATGATTGCGTCTGGGACTGTTGGCAGGATGGGAAAAAACTTTCATGGAAGATGAAATCCCGACTTGTAAAAAAAGTGTCTGCAACTATATCAAATAATTTGTATGTTTTTTTATTGAGAGGATAACTAATGAAGATGCATTGTTGAGCACGCGAATCAAATTTTTGCTTAGGTGAAACAACAATTGCATAACAGAGGAGTGTAGACACAACTGCTTTGACATTCAATACCTTTTTTGAGAAAAAAATTACACATAGAAATAAATTCCAATCCGTTGTCAACGCGGATGGTTTGAATAGATGCCTGAAATTGATTTTGTGCAAAAGTAATGAATGATTCTAAAAGATGTTGGGTTTGAGACTTGTTATTCATAAGAAATAACCAAGTACATTTAGTATAGTATTATAGTGAGAAAAAAACGTTTTCCAAAATGAGTTGAGGTTTTGTGAGGACCCAAATGTCACAATGCAATAGATGAAATGGAGAATGAGATTTTATTGTGCTTAAAGGAAATGGTAGCCTTGTTTGTTTAGCTTCGAGACAAATACTACAATTATTATGAATGAGAATGAGATTTTTACTAATAGGTAATAAGGAAGATGCAAGTTGTAAACACCCGGAGAAGGATGTTTGAGGCGCTTGTGCCATAAATCAGGGTCGGTCGAAATTTGAGATGCGTGAGCTTGGTTTGGAAGAGGGACATGTAGTATAAGTTTGCGTGTTGTTTACCCGAGCCAATCATCCTCCCCGTAGCCAAGTCCTGCAAAACGCAACCATGTGGAGTAAAAACGACACAACAATTTAGTTTAGTGAATTGGTTATCTTACTAACGGACATGAGATTTAAATTAAAAGAAGGAATGCAAAGAACATATTTGAGAGTGATATTAGTTTTAAAAAAAATTGATATATATATAAAGAAAATTCTAAGTACCATCAATTGATAAATGATACTAATATCAATGACCATAATTAAAAAAAACAAAAACATACTTTATATTGAAAGAAAAATCATCAAGAGTTATCGAAAAATATACTTTATACGACATAAATGTTCCGTTCTCAATACATGATATCTAGATATATTCAGATTTTAGGAAAAGTTACCGTAATATGACACATTAATTCCTGGAGAAACCAGAGTCCAAGAGTCAAGCCCATGAGGCCTTATAAATAGACAACCACCCCAGGGAGTATCTCAACTTGCTTTTTTACATACTCACTAGATATACAGAATTTTATGCTCTTACTAACTTGAGCGTCGAAGAGTAATCGCAGGAGGAGTCCCCACTCGTTCTCTGAAAGCTGATCTACTGAAGCTTGAAGGGAGGCCACCAGAAGCTCATCTGGATTCCGACCGACTTCGAGCCGGCGAGAACAAGAATCTACTATGATCAAATGCATTCTTGGTGGTATATATATAATATTCTCTTTTCTACTTGTTTTTGGTATTTTCGTTTTATGCTTATTGCTAGATTCTATCTGATCAATGGAGTCTTGAGTTTGATCCTTAAAATTTAACTGGAAAGTATTTTTAAGGATCTGAAATAGACGAAAATACTTGACAACTTGTAATGCTAGGAATAAATTCCAAGTTATTAATTGCATCATAATTATGTTCATAAAGCTGAATGATTTGTTATATATAAGAGGAATAAGTGTTTGAGAAATCATCTTATGAATTTCATTTGTGAGGAATCAAGGTAAATGACTTTAAATTACAGCATCAAGAATAAGTAGTTTTGAGTATTATATATTGTATTATTTCGAAATACAAATGACTAAGATAGAAGCAATTCAATCCCAAGTATATTTATCTATATTTGATAAGTTAGTTTCGTTACTTGTTGGATCAAATCTTAAACTTTAAGTTATTTATGGTGAAATCGTTAATTTAGTTGTGAAGAAGTTCTCACATTTATTTTCTATACTTAATGAGTTTTATAACAGAACTTCTTAATTAGAATTGTTCATGTGGGTTCAACATTCGTACTTTAAGTTGTACTATATTATAGTTGATTCGGTATACTTGATGGGATAAATTCAACAATTATGTGTCATATCATTACTAATTAATGTTGTTAGTGGAAATTTAACCTAAGGAACCAAATTATAGATTTTTTAAAAAACTTAGAGACCAAATTATTATTTTTTTAAAATCACAGTAATTAATTAAATATTAACCTTAATTGTACAGACGAAAAAGATAATTATACATCTCTTTTATATCACCAACTTCTCTTCTTGAATCAATCAATGGTCCTATACCTACTAGTGATGTCAAACTCAAATAAATTACTTATATATATGTGTGACTTTTAGATAACACCTTTAAATCTATTTCACCTTTCCACATTTCCTTCGGAATGTTTCAAAAAATGGCACCTATTAAAAACTACACAAATAATATTTTAACTAAAAATACTGTATATATTTAGTGAAGTTATTTAATGTAATGATAGATAAATTTAAAAAAAATTATTTTTTAATATAGATATAATTAGTACTTTATATTTTTACGTATCGGTTAGAATGTCTATGAAATCATTTATTATATTTTATGAAAATTATAATCGATGAAACAAATACAATTATTTCTGAGGTTTTTTTAGGCTAGCAGGTTAAAGTGATTTTTAATTAAAAAATTTTAAATTAAATTTAAATATCAAAGACACACTTGATTCAGGTGAAATTGATTCACAAAATTATATTTATATAACATATTTTATTTTTATAAAATACAAAATAAAGTAGATTTTGTTCATTATGTAGAGTAAATAAATATAATAAATTATAATTATGAAATGTTCTTAAATAAAATTTGTTAAAAGACAGTTTAGATGGTAAAATATAATACAGTAAATAAAATACAATGATAACCATAAAATAGAAGTTTAAATTGACAAAAAAAATCAAAAACAGTTTAGAAATTAAATACAATTCAGAAAGTAGAAAGTAAGAAAAGTAAATGATTAAGGATAAAAAAAGTAGAGCGGAAAAATTAAAAACACATGAATAAGAATACAAGTATATTCAGCTTTTAAAATATGATTTGTGAAGTAATTTTATAACTACTTTATTTGCACACGAATTGTATTAGGCTTCTTTCAACCTTTTTGAAAATATATATTAAAAATGTACTTTTAAACTACAATCATCTTTTTTAAACATAGAAATTTATCTCTAATTTCTTATATTTTTAACACGAGTAAATGTATCTAAAATATGTAAATTTATAGTTTGCATCTTCTCTTCTTTCATATACAAAGAAAAATGGATGACGTTTAGAAGATGAACAGTTCCAATTCTCTTCTTTCATATACAAAGACAAATGGATGACGTTTTGAAGATGAACAGTTTAAAAGAAACTCTATTGAAAATTCAAATAATCCAACGCCTTTAAATAATGTTTGTTTAAGCCTTGACTTTTTTTTTTCTTTTTTTAAATGTTAAATTTTGTATTGTATATTTATAATTTCTAAACAAAAGCACCATATATGAACTGATTGAAAACTACTTGTCTTCTAATTTTTTAGAGTATTCTGTGTTTGCTTTCCACTTCTGTCCTAATCAGCTCGACGAGCCTAAGCTTTAAAACTTTTTAATTTGACTACAGAAAATGCAAGTTTTACTTTACTTATCTTAAGTTGAATGTAGAATTTTTTTTTTCTAGACTACGTGTACTTTTAAGCGTACGCAACTCGAGTTTATAAGAACAAAAATTAATCACAAGTCTATTTTAATTAGTAACCATTTGAAATGAAAAACTACCAAACACACACGGTATCAAAAGATGTAATAAATTCAATGAAAACTCCAAACAAAAGGTATGAAACTTATTGAAGGAAATTCTGGTTATAAAGTGAAAGCACCATTCATGATCAGACGCAAAGCTTCCGTTAACGTTGTTCCTTATTCTGATTATGGGATGGGTGCCGTTTCTTGCATGCTTCTTTTCTTTCTCTGTGGTGTATTATCTCAAGCCAACGCCCAGTATCTCTTCCAATCCTGTGATAACAGCAACGGAAACTACACAGCCAATAGCACCTATAACACCAATCTCATCACCCTTTTATCCAATCTTTCTTCCAACACGGAAATCAACTATGGTTTCTACAACTTCTCTCATGGTCAAAACGCAGACAAAGTGAGCGCTATTGGATTGTGCAGGGGAGATGTGGAGCCAAATGAGTGCCGCAGTTGCCTCAAAGATGCCGGAGGCAATATCACACAGCTTTGTCCAAACCAGAAAGAGGCTACTATATATTATGACAACTGCATGTTGCGCTACTCAAACCACTCAATATTTGGGGTCTTGGACATTTCTCCTGATTTTTATATGGCAAACCCAAACAATGCAACAGAAGTGGTTGAGTTCAATCGAGTGCTCGACGACTTATTGAGGGAACTCAAAGGCAAAGCAGCCTCCGGTGACTCTCGTCGTAAGTATGCTACGGATAATGACACAACTATGAATTTTCAAACCATATATGGTCTTTTGCAGTGCTCCCCTGATTTGACTCAGACAGACTGCAATGATTGCTTGGATGAGGCTATCACACGAATACCAACTTGCTGCGACGACAGGAGAGGTGGTAGAGTTGTTGGACCCAGTTGTAATATTAGATATGAAAACTACCGCTTCTACGAACAAACCACGATAATAGACCCAGAGACACCACCACCATCCACAATTAACACTTCCACGATAAAAGGTACTTATCATTATATTTAATTGCTAATAGCCTAATAATTACAGTTGAGTTCGTGATCCCCCTTTATCATTTTCCTCTCTATGCTGTTTTTACTGTCCTTAATCCTTCGAGTGTCTAACACGGCAGAGGATTCTTGTTTTTGCAGAAAGTAGCAACACAACAATAATTGTCATTGCCGTAATTGTGCCTGCTGCTGCTGTTGTTTTGGTCACCTGTCTCTTCCTGTATTTAAGGAGGAGGAAGGCAAGGAAAAATCTTGCAGGCAAGTCCAGTTATCAATTTACTCCTATATATATATTGTTAAAAAAAATTATAACGGACAAGATAAACATATAGGATCTGTCATAATATAGAGTAATTCTTACTATAAATAATAATTGAACTACATGGAATATCAAACAGGTCTGAATATGAAAATCTTCGATAAGTGTAAGTCACATATTTTGAATAGAAAGAGGGAGATGTAAACCTTTTATGTTCTGGTTTCAAAAATTATAATTTAGAGTAATTTGTTTCCCTACAGTAATAATTGAACAGCATACAATCTATCGAATTGACAGAATATGAGAAAATTTCAATAATTCAAAGCATGAGCAAGTCACGACTACTTTGAATAGAAACAGGGAGTTGTATGCCTTTTGTATTTTGGTTTAAAAAATTATAAGAAATCATGAATTCACAGAGAGCGGTATTGTTCTTCGAACATATTCGAAAAACTGACTAGTTCAAATCCGTTTCCCATGTGAAGTTAAAGAAGAAGAAGATGAAAAGGAGGAGGATGAAATTAACATTGTTGAGTCATTGCAATTCAACTTTGACACAATACGAGTTGCTACCGAGGACTTTTCTGATTCTAATAAACTTGGACAAGGTGGATTTGGAGCTGTTTACTGGGTA
>Ga0123342_1005780_pt1 | contig 17684 bp, 7 predicted proteins | sample Turbeawhitnodule_FD_89960 | JGI IMG/M metagenome (GOLD analysis project Ga0123342, IMG submission 89960) | Root nodule microbial communities of legume samples collected from Mexico - Turtle bean Mexico white nodule | ecosystem: Host-associated > Plants > Roots > Nodule | place: Mexico: Nepantla...
ACAAAAGCAGGCTCAAACTCAGTGACCTTATCTTCCTCTTCCATGATATTCTGCATAACTATATCACTAGAAACAATGCTTATTATTTTTGTTGATTCTGAAACATTCATGTCTTCCACAGGTCGGAATTCCTCATGGTTCAGATTCTTTTGATCCTCTTTTGTATTGGTATCTGACTTTGTCTCCACAACATTTATCTCATCACTAGGGTCATTTACCTCATTCACTGGAGATTCTACTATAACAAAAGAAGGCTTAAACTCAGTGACCTTATCTCCCTCTTCCATGATATTCTGCATAGCTATATCACTAGAAACAATATTTGTTGATTCTGACATATTCCTGTCTTCCACAGATTGGAATTCATCATTGTTCATATTTCTTTGATCATCATTTTTATTGGTGTCTGGCTTTTCCTCCACAATATTTACCTCATCATTAGGATCATTTACCCCATTCACTGGAGATTCTACTGTCACAGATGCAGGCACAAACTCAATGACCTTATCTCCCTCTTCCATGGTATTCTGCATAACTATATCACTAGAAACAATGTTTATTATTTCTGTTGATTCTGACACATTCCTGTCCTCCAGAGGTTGGAATTCATCATGGTTCAGATTCCTTTGATCCGCCTTTTTATCGGTGTCCGACTTTGCCTCATCATTTACTTCCTCCCTATGATCATTTATCTCATTCACTCGAGATTCTACTATCACACAAGCAGGCACAAGCATAGTGACCTTATCTTCCTCTGCCATGATATTCTGCATATTTGTACAATCACTAGAAACAAAACTTATTATTTCTTTTGATTCTGACACATTCTCATCTTCCTCAAGTTGGAATTCATCACGGTTCAGATTCCTTTGATCATCTTTTTTATGAGTGTCTGACTTTGCCTCCACAACATTTATCTCATTCACTGTAGATTCTACCATCACAGAACTAGGCAGAAACTTTGAAACCTCTTGCCCCTCATCCATGGTATCCAGCATAATTATACATTTATTACTAACCATGCTTACAATTTCCACAGGTTCTGAAACATCGCCTTCTTCATTAAGTTGGGATTCATCAAGGTTCAAATGCCTTTGATCCCCTCTTGGTTTGGTGTCTGACTTTGCCTCCACAACAGTTACTGCATCCCTGGAACCATTTACCTCATGCACTAGAGATTCCGCCATCTCAAACGTAGGCCCAAACTGTATAACCTCACCTCCCACTTCCACGATATTTTGCGTAATGATACAATCACTAGAAACCATGCTTGCTTCCTTTGATTCTGACACAATTCCATCTTCCACTAGTTGAGATTCATCATGGCTCAGATTCCTTTCATCCTCAACTTTATTGGTGTCTGATTTCTGCTCCACTATATTTACCTCAATCCCTGGAGACTCCACTACCTCAGAAGCTGGCACAAACTCTGTGTCTTCATCTCCGTCTTCCATGATATCTTGTATAATAATACATTCATTAGAAACCATGCTCATAATTTTTGTTGATTCTGACACATTCCTATCTTCCACAGGTTGAGATTCGTCATAGTTCAAATTCCCATGATCCTCATTTTTACTGGTGTCTGCCTTTGCCTCCCCAGCATTTATCTCATCCTTGATGCCATTTACCTCAATCATTGGAGATTCGACTATTTCACAAGCAGACGCAAATTCTCTTACCTCATCTCCCATTTCCATGATTTCCTTCACAGTTACACATTCGTTAGAAACCATATTCATTATTTCCACTGTTTCTGAAACATTCCCATCTTCCACAGGTTGAAATTCATCACGGTTCAGATTCCTTTCATCATCATTTTTATTGGTGTCTAACTTTGCCTCCACAACACTTACCTCGGCCCTTGCACCATTTACCTCATTCACAAGAGATTCTACAACTTTAAAAGCAGGCACAAACTTCATGGTCTCATCTCCCTCTTCCACGATACCCTCCACAATTATACTTTCATTAGAAACCATGCTTATGATTTTGGTTGGTTCTGACACATCGCTGTCTTCCACATGTTGGGGCTCATCCTGGTTTAGATTCCTCCTATCCCCAGTTTTGTTGGTGTCTGACTTTGTCTTCAAAACATTTACCTCATCACAGCTAGCCTCCACAGGATCAGTTGGAAGAGAATCACACAAGTCAACCAACACATCAGTTGAAGCCCTCTCTCTTTCATGTGCAACAATGCCAACTCTATTCGACTTTGATCTACATGTGATGATATCATCACCTGTTGATATTTTTGTATCCTCATGTGTTCTCCAAAGGAAATGTCTTCCTGAACGTGTTCTTCGATTGCATGCAATGACACGTTTCTTCAGTGGAGTTTCATTCAGCTTCTTTTGTGAATCAACATTCAGTTTTGAATTCCTTTTTCTACCAGATGCCGTGAAGCCAGTTTTGGTTGCGGTCAACTTCTCACTCTTACTACTCTTTCGTTTCTTATCTTTCTCCAAGCAATCAAGCTTATGACTTCTGTAGTAGAATTCAACACAATCAGCAGTTGTCTTGTGGTCAAGGAAAGAAGCAACTTTTCTAAAATCTTTTCCAAATTCTTGAAATTTCTCCAAGTAAATCTTTCTCTCCTCTGATGTCCAAGGGTTGATCATAGCCCGTTCCTTCTCAACGGCCACTGGATCTTCAACCACCCCATTTCTAGATTTAAACATTGAAACCATTTTATCCTTTTCATCCAAAATCAATGGTGGCATCTTCAAGATACTTTTCTTAGCTTCATTTTGGGATTCTGAAAGCAGTTTGCTTGTAAAATTTATCATTTCGGATGTTGGAACCAAGCTTAGCTTCTTTCCTGCTATAAAAACAGAAGGAAACCAGTAAAAAAATGGAAGTATAATTATTATTACAACAAAACCCTAATTTAGAATAAAACAGCTATCCAATATAAATGTCACGGATCCATAATAAAAACAAGTAGTTTATACAAATTTATAGAATGTTGTAGCTACACGTGGAGAAAACTAGGTGAAATTTTTACCTTAAAAGTTAAGAAATGTAACTATTAGTTTAGAAATAGAAAAATGTAAACACTTAAATACTCCCCCTTTCTTTTTAGATCGATATTATTTAATTTTTTTATCAATCCAAAAATAAGAATAATTAATATTTTTAACTTAAAAAAAAATTAAATAAAACAAAAAAAATACGAAGCTTGATAAGGAACTAAAGATATATATTAATCTACTTGTATTCAAACATATATTTCTATTTAACCTTTCTTCTAAATCCACCTTTCACTATCCAACAAGTAATTAATTCATCTTTTTTTTTTTAGTATTTTAACAATTTTTATAACTTCATATCTATCATCTAGCTGCTCTCATTCACGCGATTACAACAATTTATTATCATTATGATCAATAACAAGATACATCAATAATTTTGGATAACTTTTCACTTTTAAGATTTTCACTTTAAGAATTTTTGTGTATATAAATCATAAATGATTTATTTCATATCTATAATCTTCAATAGCAAAGTGTCTATGACAATATGGGAAATTTGTATTAAAATGGTGTAATTTTATATAGAATATATGAGAATTGATAGTTTTGAAAATACTATGACAAAAATATCATTGAAATATAACATGACTTCATTCTTCTAAAGTTATCATCCAACTAGACAATTTCTAAGGGAGCATTAACAATAAAGTCGTCACGTAGTAATGACTTTCGTTCAATAAATTTTTTAAGGAAGTTGTGTTTACTAAACACGACTTTAATTAACAAAAAAACATTAATTAACTAAAGTTGTTCTAAAGGGTAACAACTTCACCAAGGATTGAAGGAGAAAGTAGTATGTATGTATAACGACTTCAATACAAATTCAAAGTCATTTGTTGTTCGATGACTTCTTTTTAGGATTATAATCCAATTATCCAACCAAAGAAGAAAAAAGATATACAAATAAAGAGGACTTTTCTATCAGAGTCGCTTTTTGTGTCTCTGAATACCTTCAGAAAATGGCTAATAAGTTCAGGATATCCATTATAAGTAATTGGGGGTAATGAAATTATCATCCACCATTATTGTTGTCGTGGTGTCAGATTCAACCCAATAAGCACCACAGGGAACTTTTTCCGCTCTTGATGGACATGGGAAGTTTCGTCGTTGGTGTGCCACCTATGCCTCAGATCAAGGCAACGGTGGAGATTGAAGACCACCATGGCCAAAAAAAATAATCCACACATAAGCTAGTGCATGCATGGTGACCATGAAAGCTGCCAACCTCCAAGCAAACCAATACATGTTCAAGCTTTGAATTCAAAGAATTGGTATGAGTCTTTGAATCATGATGATCTACCAATGTAATTCCTAACCACTTATAACGCATTACCCAAACATTCCAAGTAGTTTTACACTTAAAGAACAAATGACTCATGGATTCCTCATCCTCTAACCCCTTAACCTCCAAATTCACTCTAGTTACTATCCTATTTACTAAAACCCTCAAAGTCGAGACTTTTGTTGAGGGTAGAGCCTTTATTTTCCAAAATATTTCGAACATTGAGTTACTTTCCCCACCTACCTCATCCTTTACAATCATATAAGCCGATCTAATCGAGAATAATCTCATCCCTCCCCCTCCAAACCCACCTATTGTGCATCTCCTTAACCAATTTCTTGTTTTCCAATAATCTCTCCAACTGTTCCACTTGACTCTCACTCAAACAAACTCCTTCTCCATACCAAGATCCATTTCCATACTTTGTTATTCCACTCCATTGCTTGATTCATCTTTAACCCTTTATCCTTAGCCAAAGAAGCAGTCTTGAAAATTTACTTTTTAAGTCCTCATTTTCTAACCATGCTTCCAATTTCTCATTTGACATTGTCATCAAATTCGACTTTCCACTTCCCTAATTTTCATATCGCTTTCATATCCCTCCACAACAGAAAATTCTTATTGTTATTATCTTGAACCATAAGATTCATCCAACCTCTCCATACTTTGATTATAATATGTCTTCCATAACCCCGCTTCATATAAGTTTATTCTTCATATCTATTTTTCAATGAGAGTGACGTTAAACAGTCTTATATCTATAATTCCTAACCCTCATAATTCCCTTAATTCACCTACTTCCTCACATGACACCCATGCTATTTTCCTCTTCTTAGTAGAATACCTTTAATTGATTAACAACATTTCTTAGTTAATCAAAGTCGTTATTAATAAACACGATTTTCTTATATTTTTTTTGAATAAACATAATGAAATTATATGATGACTTCAAAATTACTCATTTACTCCCATGAAAATCATTTTCTTGGATGACAGACTTCAGAAGTAAAGTCGTGTCATTGAAATACGACTTACTAATTTTTATAATATTTTTTAAAGTTATCCATTCTAATAAATTGTAAAATTACTATTTTTAGGTAATTGGGTGAAGCAATAAACAACAAATACATAGTTCGATCATTGGAGTAACTAATATAGGTAAGGAAACAAATTGCAAAAGTAATGTCATATTTTTAGCAAAAGGGAAGTGAGAAAGAATGTCTTACCAGGGAAAGGAAAACGATGACGAGTAGAGGATCGATTCCTGTGGCAATCACTAGTGATAGTTCGCAGGCTCGACTCAAAATTGCTATAAGATGTTGGCGAATTTTTTCTGAGAGATCGTAAGAGCATGTCCTTTTTCCATAGGTGATCCAAGGCTTTATATTTATTTATTAAAACTTTTTCCTTAAATCTACCAAACCATGCTTTCTCCGCAAACTTTTCCTTTATGACTGCATTTTCATGGGAAAGTGAGCTACTGCACATGACCTTGTGACATTTTGTTGGCCAAAAATTATCAAATGCTGCACTTGATCTTTCCACTATTTCTCTATTGCAAGAAATAATTGTCTTACACAAAGTATCTTCTCCACTATCATGCAAGTGATCAAGAGAAAGAGGCCTTTTCTCTATATTAGAGGGTGCAATTGGCAATGCCTCTGGAATTTGACCAGATTGAAATTCAGATTGCATTGTCTTCAATTCATTTTCAAGTGAACTGATTTTTGTCTGAGTCTCCTCCAATACTTTAGAAATGATAGTTTTCCATATCAGCACCTTTGTCACTGCATTGGATCCTCCTAAACCAGAGCTCAAATCCGAAGACTCTAGCAACTTAATAACAGAAGCAGATAAAATATCAACCTTATTATGGTCCCCAGTTGCAGTTTTTGCATGTAAAATATCACCCACACCTGCTGCAAAGCAAAACCTGGATTACTACAAACAACTAATACATATATAGAAGGACAAAAAATGTGAATTTCCATACATAATATACATTCCAACTCTTGAATAAATCTGTCTCACCAGATATCAAAGTTCTATTTATTAAAATTCTATATATGATAAGGTAAACCTCCACAAATCAGATGACATTACATTATTAATAATAATAATAAACACTTCTACTTGTTAAGTTTTCTTTCTATATACAACTTTCTTTCAAACACTAATATTTTCATTTTCTTTCATCTTTGCATATCTAGTATAAGTACATGAGATATAGGAACATGTATAATACAGAAATGAACATTTTCCTCTTTCATGATTATTTCAAGAAATGAATTAAATCCATATTATTCCTAGTCTTTGCATATTTATTAACTTTTGTAAACTTTTTATATCTATATATACATCTATTCAAAAACTGATCTAAGGTCTACTAGAAAAAGCACCAAAGAGAGCAATATACCTGATAAGGAACTGCATGAAACAGAAGTTGGAGTAGAATCAACAGCAGATGTTGAACTTACACCTTCAACATCTCTTTTCTTTTTCTCAAACTTAGCAAGTCCATCACCCCAATTCAACCTAGGCCTCTTCCTAGTCTCTTCAATCTCATCACTACCTTCCCCTAATACATTCATGTTCTTGTCCTTTTCCTTTCCAGTGTCTCCATGATAGAATCCTTTAGAACGACTCCATCTCTTGACCATATTCAACTGCTCAGAACTCTCCTCCTCATTGTTCTTATTGTGATCATTATGGTAATGTTGTTTTGCATACTGAAACATTCTCCCGGTGTTTACAGGATCTATATGTGAGGGAGGGTTTAGCACGTTATCAAAGTGTTTCTGTGTAACATTTTCCCAGAACTGGGGTCTAGGGTCCCTGGGGGCTCTAGTTTTTCTGCCATGGGACTCAGAGCCAGAGGCATCAACACCAGTCAGTGTTTTGAGACCTATACAGAAAAAAAAAATGTTGATCACAATGGTAAATAGAAGAAGAAATAGAAAAAAATCTATACACAACAACAGAGGTGTGTGTATTTTTGTATTCATAGATGAAGAAAAAGGTATGTGTGATAACATATAGTATATTGAATCACTGTAAATATAAGATTTAATACTATACAATTCACTATTTTAAAATCAAATTTTCGACATATTAGAGTGGAATATGCTTTGTTTAAGTATGTTTAAAGTTTATTTATATTTTATGTATATGATTGAAATAAATTAAATATAATATTGATCACAAATAAATACTCATATTTACCTATGTATATACTTGGGACAGCAACAATAATCCATGTATACCTATGCATCCTTACCCTTAATAATTACCTGTACTTTATTTATATAAAACTTATAAACATAAAATAAATATTACAGCAATTGTTTATAGAAACCTGAACTTTACAATAAAACTTCGGTCTAATCAAATTTAAAGGTCTTAATTTAATAAAAAATAATAAATTTCTTACATTATACATTTACAATGCATGTCAATGTAGCGCTTAATATTATAAAATGTTTTTTATAAATATTTTTATTTAAAGGGCATCAAATAAATATAATAAATTTATATTTTTAATAACTAAATATATTTTTATTTAATGTATATTTTTGCTAGAATTTGTAAACATTTAAATTTTGTAGCATAACAATAAAATTACTAAAGTTAGGGGTGTTCGTGTGTTGGATTAAGAGAAACTTATTATTCAACCTACTAAAAACATCATATTAAGTTTTATATCTTTTTTATGTTAAACTCAATCCAACTCAACCACTAAGAGAGTTCTGGGAGGTCCTGTGAATGCCTTGGCAGCATCTGTCAACACAGACTTCCTGCTGGAATTTTGCATTCTATATGGGTGATGCAAGCTGGTGGAGGTGCTGCAACCACAGTTTGGACTAAGGCAACACTGATGTTAATACTTCGGCTTTTTGGTGCAGGTGTTTTGGTGCTGCTAAGGGGTGTATTACTGCACACAGTTTTTGTTTCTTTCTTAATGCAGGTTATCATGTTATACAGGAAGCAAGTGAAGGGTGATGTGAGTAAAGGTAGCCAAATGGCCATGGAAGTGGATTGGCAGCAGGTCCAGGCATCACTTTGGCATTACAATTGCTGTTTAAGTTGTGCTGGTCCTAAGCAATGGGAAGGGAGGGAGTTTTTATACATCTTGCTGTTAGTTTTATAAATTTTCAGCACCTACCTTGCTATCAGGTTTATGTCTCTGCTGGTGTTTTGCAGAACTGGTTTAAGATTTTTGAGTTAAAAGGGGTGTATCACTTAATTTTGTTTTGCTTGATGAATACTTAAATTATGAGTGTCTTTTTTTTTTTTATAAAGGTTGGAACACTAAAAAAAATTGGTTGGATAAAAATTTTAAAAAACTATTATTTTTGTTAAAAATTATAATTTTCAAGTATTTACTTTAATTGAAAAATAATGTAATCTTTATAAAAATTATCTTTTAATTATATATTTTTAAGTAATTTAATAAATCAAGTCATAATAAGTTTATCTGTGGGATTATTCATACTAATATCATCACTTGACTCGTAAAAGGATTTAAGTTTTTGACCTAAACCATCTTCATATGAAAAACAATCTTGTTTGGAAAAAGAATATAATAAGTAGGTATGGTTTGGACGCTAAGGAAACAAAGAAATCATGTAGTTTTCAATAATGACAATCTGGATGCAACTGATATTTTTTACATAACTCAAAGAAATGTCTCATCTACTCAGATTGGTGTTTCCATTCATCTTATGTGCAAAAATGTTGGAATAGGTTAGTTTAAAGGATTGGTTACATGTTATGTTTTGCTTGCTCTGTATGGTGCTACTGCCTTTTTCATGTTATACATGTTAGAAGTTTGTCCCTGGAGCATATTACCTTGCTTTTGTAGGGAGAAACAGTCCTCCATAGGAAGGAACGAATTGTAAACTTCTACAACATAGCAAAACCCACAACATGCTATACTTGTTAATGATAGTTAACATAAATATAGGATGTGTTGTTTATTTTAGTACCACATTGAATTTTTGTTTTTTACAAGGATGGAAGTATCCTCAAGTACTTCATTATTAATTTTTTTTTAAAATTTGATCAAAATTGATTTAATTATAAATAAAACTTAATCTAATTTAATTGGATTAGATTATTTAAGATTGGTCATTGATAACCCACCCAATAAAAATCTTAATTACAATATTGTAATGTAAGTATCTATCAATTATACGCATTTTGTAATCATTTCATAGATCCATCTTAAAGAGCATGTTACAAATACCATATTGCTAAACATTTTGAATGCACTTTATCAAAATTGTATGCATTTATACAGTTTTGATAGGCACTTCAAATAGTGTAGTAGTCAAGATTTGTATGCAGCTAATATATCTCTATCTAATTAAATACTAACTAATGTGACTGATTGATTTATAATTAAATTTTACAATTCTGCTATGGATGGAATCTAATTGATAAATTTAATTAACCTAGTTATACTTTTTAAAATTATTTGACTATATTGTTCCTCTATTACAATCACATAAACTGTCCAAAGATCCTAATACAATTTTTCTTCTTATTTTCAATTTTGTAAGTGTCTATGAATTGATAAATGTACAAAAGCAATGCTACAAACAGTTTCAAAAAGAATGAGTGGATGTACCTGACAAGGAACTGTGACCAACAGAAACTGGAGTAGCAACAGAAGCTACACTTTCACCATCATCACTCTCAGTTTTCTTTTTCTGAAGCTTAGAAAGTTCCTCACCCCAAGTCAACCTGGGCCTCTTCCTTGTTCCTTCACTCTCACTCACCCCTCTTCCAGAATAGAACCTTCCATAACACTTCCATTTATTAAAGGGCTTCAACCCCATAGAACCCTCCCTCTCATACTTCTTATTATGATCATTATCAACATAAAGTTGTTCTGTACAGTGAAGTCTTTCTGGAGTATTCATAGAATGTGCTTGAGAGGGAGATTCTAGCAGGTGATTAGAATGTCTATTGCTAGCATTTTCACAGAACTGGGGTTTGGAGTCTCTAGAGTGTTTAGTGGTTCTGACATAGGAGCCAGATCCAGAGTTATGGCTAGGATCCTCCAGAAATTGGTTCCTAGCATCACCACCACCACCAGGTGATTTGGAACCTATATAGAAAAAACAAATGAACATGTCACCCATGGGTACAAAGAGAAAGAGAAAAGAGAAATATATGCAAACAAAGTATGAATTAATTATCATACCTATAGAAGAAGAAAAAAAAATCTGATAATACTCACTTCTGCAAATTAATATATATATAAATATGTATATATAATATGTTGTGTATATGAATGACTAAAATAAATACCATTTAATTATCCTATTTTCATATATAATAGTTTCTTAAATTTCTTTTATTTAAATAAAGAAAATATTTAGTTCTTTATTTTTAATACAATTTTAAATAAATTATCTATTATATTCATTAAAAAATTTCTCACCAACCAGTTTTTAGGTCATAATAAAAATAAGGGTATAAATTTTTTATAATATTTTTAAATTTTAAAAATACAAATAAAAACAATATTTTCTTTATAAAAAAGCATGAATACTTATAATATTAATATTAAAAAAATATTTTTAATAATTTTCATTAAATACACCTTTGACTTGACGATAAGATATATGAGTTGTATACTGTGTTATAGTATCATCTCCTTGTTCATATTTGGAAAAAAATGTACATATTTGTTCTACAATATTCCAATTTAACTACATTATAAGTTATCCAAAAACTAAATTTGGTTCATAGTTTGGAAAATAATTGAACCCTTTTTTGTTCTTGTCAAAGGAAGAGATAGAGATAGAGAATGGTGTGTTTACGTTTATTTTTTAATTAAAAATTTGAATATTGAACATTAAACAAAGCATAGACTTTATAATAATTATACAATTTGATACTTATATAATTTTGACATTAGTATTTATAAAATCTAATTAAATTTAACCAAATACATTTTTTATCCACTCAGAATTAACAAATTTCGTTATATTAAATTATTTTTAAATATTAAAACAAATAATGAAACTAGTTTTTGATACATAGTTAAAATGAAAACTAGCATACCCTTATTACTCATTAAATATATTTAAAAAAATATTTGTTTAGTTATTGTTGTTCATAAAATAATTAGAAAGTAATATAATTAAAACAATAGAATAAAGTTAATAAAAAATTTAATGCAGTTAATAATTCTCAATAATATAATACTTTCGCATGTATAACTTTTTCTCTAATATTAATTATTAAATATGTTTATTAAGTACAATGAATAATTATTAATTATATATCAATGACTAGTTTTGAAACAAAAGAAGGTTTCTTTATGTTTATTATTTAATTTTATTCACAACTTAATAATACAAATAATATACTATTGTTTTTTTTTCAAATAAAAATGTTTGTAATATAATAAAATGTTAAGAATTTTATGGATTTTGTAATAGTATTTTTTTATCCTAAATTTTAATATTTAAAGCAAATGGTGATATGATAATTTCAAACCTCCTTAAGTATATTATAGATAGAGAACTCACCACCACCATGAGCTTGTTGAAACCTATAAAATCCATGGTGTCTTGGAGGAAATTCATTCCTCTGGTGCTTCTTTTCCTGTAGAAACCTTTTTGTTTCCATGTGGGTTTTTGAGGCATAGAAGATCAATGATAGTATAATTCAGCAGTCCACGAGAAATCTAAACACACAATTAAATCAAAATAGAATTTAATTAACACAAAATTTCTTGGTATTAACACAAACTTTTATATTACTAACACCAATACCTTTAAATCTTGTACAAATCTCTTGAAAATTTTGATTGAAATTAAAATAATTAGAAAGTGGAGAATGATGGTAAAGAAAAAATTAGTCATGAAAGGGAAATAAGAAACACATAACTAACTTTGAAAAAAAGAGGGATAAATAAAAGATTAGAACTCACCTTGAGAGAGACAGAAATAAGAGACACATATCTAACAAAGAGAAAATGAGAAATGAAAGAAAAAGAATGTTCATCTTATAAGAGAGAGAAAAGATGAAAAAAAAAAAACACACGTTTTGAGAGAAAAAGACAAAAACATATATTATAAAAAAATGATGAATCATAGTATGGGCCACCTTTACAGGTAGTCTATAATGTATCACACTTTTAAGAAAAAAATACTTTTTCAACGGTAGATGCATTTGAGTCTCATGATAAGATCTTATTGCAAACCATACTAGATTATATGCAACACTCAAACAATTTGTTTGAGTCAAACATTAAATTGCAAACTAAAGGAAAATCTTCAAATTGAAAAAGTTAAAGCTTGAAATCCTTAGAGTTCTCAGAGTTTATTTTTCTAATCTATATTATGATTATTTTCCTCTGAAAATTGAGATCTGTATCTATGTTTCTCATAAAATTTTGATTGTAATTAAGATAATTAAAAAGTGGAGAATGGGATGACACAAGGCAAAGTGTTAATCGAGAAAGAAAAACAAGAGAAAAAAAAAACTAGTAGATGGAAAAAGGAAAACAAGATATAAAGATCTCACCTTTAAAGAAAAAACAAGAGACACAAACATAACAAAGAGAAATGAGATAGAAATAAAAGGAAAAAATTTAGTTTAAGAGGGAGAAAATGAACAAAAGATAGAGAACTTTGAGAGAGGAATATACAAAACAAAAAGGGATACTAAAAAAAATGAATCTTATAACTTTATAATTGTCCTACAATGCACCACCTTTTTCACCATCTATCAATGTTACTCTTGTGACATCTTAAACAATATTATGTTTGGCTTAATTCTTGAATTATGAACTTGTGCTTGAAATCTTAGAGTGCTCTAGATTTGAATTTGTGTTTTTCAGAAAATTTTGCTTGCAATTAAGATAACTAGAGAGAATGGTAGATGGGATAATAAAAGGAGAAAGTGTTCTAATGGAGAAAGAGAAATGAATGCAAAGAGAGTTAAGTTGAGAGAGAGGAAGAGGGATACAGATCTCACCTTGAGAGAGAAGAATAAGAAACACAAACCTAAGGAGAAAAAGAAGAGAAATAAAACTCACTCTAGGAGAGAAAGAAACTCAAATAAGTATAAAAAAAAGGGGTGAATGTTATTGTGAACCACCTTTTATAGGTGTCTATGATGCACTACTCTCTTCTCACATTGAATCTCATTATGATATGTTATGCAAACCACACCAAATTGTAAACAAAATTTGCTTGACTCAAACCTTGAATTACAAACTAAAGTTATAATCTTAAACATTGAACTTAAGCTTGAAATCCTTAAAAGTGTTGAAAGTTTGTTTATTTGATTTTTTTTTTTTGTTTTAGCTCAAGAATGTTTAATAATTAATATAACTAAAGAGATAACTTGAGAGAATGGAAACATATGCCTAACACAAAGAGAGGTAAAAAGAGAATTAGGAAAAAAATGTTATGAAATAAAGATAGAGATAATAAGACACAAACATGCACTAAAATGAGGGTAAAGTTATTTTGGACCACCTTCAATCAATGCCATTCTTGCTCCTAAGCCACATGGATAATTGAGTCATTAAAGCCATTTAGCAAATTTCATCAGTTTTGTCAATCTTTCTTATGTAACCCCTTTTTCCTTCACCTGCCTCCTCCTTTCACATGCCAAGTCTCATCACTCCCTCTTGTTGCTACTTGCTACTCTTCTTTTGCATGAATGTTACTTTAATATCAAGGTTGTGAATCCCTATGATAATTTATTTTGTTTTTGTTATTTTTACTTTTTTAAAATTAAACTCTGCTATTGAAGTTATGGAAAAGATAAGATTTCGTTTTGTTTCAGATTTGAGTTGGCTACAGATAAACATGTAGAAGGATGAAATGAGTAGGATTAATGATGTGTTGAAAGGGATGAAAGAGCATACAAGAGTCATTAATAAAAATCATAAATTTAAGACTTGAGTCTCATAAAATTTACTAAAATATATACACATAAAATAAATTAAATTTAAGGCAATAAAATGTTAAATAAAACCATAAATTATAGAAATAAAAAATTATTATTTTTACATTCAAAGAAATTCTAATGTAAGAGAAATATCTCATATATACAAAAATCATTTCCATTAAATAATAATAAAAATAAAATTTAAATTAAATATTTTATCAAAAAAAGAATAACTAATAATTTATAACAAGATTTGAAATATTTTATTATCATTAAATGAATGATGATGATTTTAGAATTGTATTTTTGTATAAATATTATCATTGTGTTTAAAATATATAAATTAAAATTTAATAATATTAATTAATTAATCAATTTTATAATATTTTTTTATTTAATTATACTATTATTTTTGTGATTAATACAATATTAAATATTTTTAAGTGAAAATGTAACATACCATTATAAATTATATTTTATTAAATATATCTTAGAACCCCTTCCAGTAATAATTTTAGATGTGGGGTGACAATAGATAGAAGAGAAAGATGGTGCATGCATATTATTTATGAAGGTGATCCTGAGCATTATTTAAAAAAATAAAGTTAACTATGAGAGACAATAGGTGAATCAAGTTTATTTAGAGTTTAACAAAATAAGTTTTTTTTAAAAAAAAATTCTATCCTTTAATAAGATTATTTTCCATTTAACTAATATTTTTCCCTTTCGAGATGAAACTGACAACACAGCTAAACAATGAGTTTTTTTGATTGAATTAAAGCAAATTGCATTGATTTTCAATTTACCAAACGTCTATGTAGCAAGTCATGTTTCTTATGTATAACGGTACTTGTTAATTATTTTAAATTTAAATAATGTAAGTTATAATTGAAAAATAAGAGCTTGTATATTTGAATATTAGTATTAATCAAGTCGTTACTCTGGTGTGTTACATGTATATATGCAAAGTCTGTCACTGCAAGTCTGATTTTATTTTATTTCAAAACAAAATGAAAATCTTCACTCCCCATATTGGATTTACGTTTTGTGAACAAGAGAATGCATAAATAATTGAATTGATTGCTATTTTCAACTGTGCAATTAATTTAAAAGTTTGTGTAAGTGTTTTAAGTTTTTTACCAAATAAAAAAAGAGCAAGTGATATAATTGAATCATACGAGAAATGTATAGTCCTTAAGTACTACATACCATTATCAACACAAATTTCAGTCCACTTATTAAGAACACCATGCAATATAATTAGAAAAAGAATAGATGGAATGTGAAAGGGCTATGGTATTCAAGATCATAAAATATTACTCATTTTAGTTGTGTTTAATCTCTTCAGATTATATAGATCATGAAATCATAAAAGCAACTGAATTCTGAGAATCGTTAGATTTCATCTCTTGAATATCATTAGTAATAAAGTGTTTCAGAATCGTCAACACTAGTATACCAAAATGGGGAGGGTACATTAATTTTTTTTATAGGCAAGAAAAAATAAATTAATATGAATTACTTTAGAGGTGACTTAACCTTCTTTATACATAATTATAACACAACAATTTCTCAAAACCCCTTCTAACCTACCTAATCCTTATAACCTTAAAACAATAAACACCCCAGCCAAAAGAATAAACCTTGCATAAACTCACTTAATTGAAAACATACAAGCCATAGGATCAATGCACCACTCATAATAAGTAAAACAAGCAAAATCAGATTTAGATGTTACTCAAGACCAAACTTTTAATTGAGCCAAGGTAAACATTTCTGAATGGTCGATCACTCCACCTTGGAAAATATGCTTATTCCTGTGCTTCCAGATTTCATTTACTATTGCAATCCAAACACTACTCCAAACAACTTTAACCTGGGCAGATGCATTTAACAAATTAAACTACAAGAAGTGAGAAACTGGATCAACATGATCAACCGACAAAATCCCCAACCATGTAAAACACTATTTCCAGACAAGTCCAACAATCCTGCATTCAAAAAACAAATGATTTGTCGACTCCACTCCCATCCTGCAAAAGCTACAGAGGTTGTTATCAACCAAAACCCCACGCCTTTCCAAGTTAACTTTTGTAGCAACCGAATTAAACAACACCCTCCAAGCAGTAAACTGGGTTGAAGGCAAAGCATAAGACTTCCAGAGGGATACAAACAAACTATCTCCCTCGCAGGGGCATCTTAATTTAGCATTAACAGACTTTACCGAAAACCCACTATCCTTACCTACCTTCCAAACCCGGCTATCTTCAATACTCAAGACCGGGGCCTTTCCAAGCACCTCTTGTAACAGTTGGGCTTCATGACTATTTTCCCGATCAAATAGACCTCTCCTCTAGACTAACTTCCACTCCCAACTATCATTAACCCACTCCTCGCAAGACTCTAAATTACCTTCCTTGCCCATCCAAACATCTTTCCAGAACAAGATATCCTTCCCGTTTCCCACTCTCCACTCACAACAGTTCTCAAAGGTTCTATCCCACTCCTTCATCCCCCAAACCCCCTTCAAATCCCTCCACCAGTTGGAATCCTTAGCATTACTCCTTTGATCTTACAAGATTTTCCAACCTCCGTATTTAGAGTCGAGAATTTCCTTCCACAAACCACCATTCTCAGTCTCCAGATGTCAAATCCACTTTCCCAATAAAGCCACATTGAAAATCCATAAGTTCAAAATACCAAGACCGCCAGCTTCTCTAGGCTTGCAAGCCTTTTTCCACAAAACCCACACTATTTTCCTTCCTTTTGAACCCCAACCCCACAAAAACCTTCTCTAAATATTTTCAATCTCCTTTAGCATAGCAGAAGGCAACTTATACATAGATAAATAGAAAAGCGGGATAGAAGAAAGAACCGACTTAATGAGACAAACTCTCCCGGCCAACGAAAGAAATCTACCTTTCCATCTCAACCTACTTTTAACTCTTTCCAGCACTCCGTCCCAAAACGAGACTCGCTTGTGGCTCCCCCAACAAGCAACCCCAAGTATTTGAAAGGGGTTTTCATCACATCACAATTAAGGATTGTAGCAAACTGCTGAATCACAGTGTGGTCAACCCCCACCCCTCCAATTCTACTCTTCGAAAAATTGACCTTCAAACCAAAGACTAATTCAAAACAGTGCAAAAATTGACTTTCAAATTGCAAACAAATTTAAGGTTAGCTTCACAAAGAAATAGAGTATCATCCGCATATTGAAGCATATTTACCTTAACCTTTTGTACCCCAACCTCTAGACTCTCCACCAGATTCTTCTCTACAACTTTCCTTACAACACCTGTCAATCCTTGATATGATTCCACTAACATGATAGAGATATTTCAAGGACATGTTATGGATTCAACTTGAGTTGGAATATGATTAGGCACTTTTCTAGAATTGGATCAATGTTCTTTCATTCAAGAACTCACCAAATCATAAGCAAC
>Ga0123342_1005781_pt1 | contig 17679 bp, 7 predicted proteins | sample Turbeawhitnodule_FD_89960 | JGI IMG/M metagenome (GOLD analysis project Ga0123342, IMG submission 89960) | Root nodule microbial communities of legume samples collected from Mexico - Turtle bean Mexico white nodule | ecosystem: Host-associated > Plants > Roots > Nodule | place: Mexico: Nepantla...
CACCAATCACTGACCGGTTTACTAGCCCCCCCTCAGGCCACTCTCATGCACGATTCTCTGAGACATGTTCATGCGAGGTCCGTGCGTAACGCTCTTGCTGGGAGCCTCAGCCCCAGCTTAACTGCGTGTAACACGAGCCCCCGATGACCATGCATCCGATGATCGATCGGTGCTCTATTGCTTCTCGCGTTCTGCCCCCAGGTGTTCATCTGGGAACTGATCTATCGATGACCGCTTGGTTACTGGCCACCGATCACCGTTCTGGGTGATATGTCCCCTGACTTCTCTGTCACTCGGTCCACGTGTCACCCTACGAGTGGTCCACGTGATTGTCTTTTGCTGACGTCATCAACCACCGATGACCGACCGGATCAAATATCAATCTTATTGATCAACAATAATTAATTATTATATTAATTAAATTAAATATTATTTTATAAATTAAAAAAAATATTAAAATATGAAGTAGTTTTTATTATTATTAAATAATTTTTAAATTTGTATTTAACTAGATATCAAAAATTTAACTACCAACTAATTAGATTCTTGATAGTTAGTTAAATATCAATGTATAAACTATTTATTAATAATAAAAAGTACTTTAGATACTAATAATTCTTTTAATCTCTAAAATAATATCTTATTTAGTTAATATAATAATTAATTATATTTATCTTTAAAATTAGTTTTTATGTAATAGTTTTCTTATAATGACTTGTTAATATTTTAAAAATAATTTAAATTATAATTATAAATATTGTGATATGTAATAAAGATATTGGAATATCTAAAGTTGTTGGTTCAATCATTATACAAATAATTTAGACTATACGTTTAGATGAAGTAACTATTACATTATACAAAAGTGATCGAACAAATTGAATTTGTAATATGACTTTGTAATATAGAAATTTGGATACGTTATGTCTTATTGATATGATGACATTAGAAAATATGGTTAATGTTGTTTTGCTGACAACAAATTATTTAAAATAATTTTAATTTTTTATGAACATATATTCGTATAATAATGTGATAAGTTTGTGTATCGATCAGTCTTTGGGCGTTGTTGACCACTGGTAATGATGGTGCCACGTAAGCGGGTCCCACGAGCGGCGTGAGTCAACGTCTCGCAAAACCTGTGCGCCAAGAAGCCAAAGAGTGGTCAGACATCGATCATCCGGATGTACCGACGTGCCACTAGACAGTGTGGAGAGATCGGACGTCAGAAACCCAAACAGTAGAGTTGGGCCACGAGAGGTGGATCCTAAACCAAACACCAATTATCAGTTAGGGAGAAGCCTAGATCATGAGGGTTCATGCGTGTAGAGTGGATGACGCGTTCAGGCGTAACACAAAGTGTAGAGCCACTGGAAAGATATGACCGGTGAGGGTCGCATTCCAGGGATGAGTTGCATGCATGGCATGTGAACAACTAGGACACTCCTAGAGGCGGGTGACCCCAGAGATCAGGTGCACGAGGAGGCACCCAGGTGGTCACCCGTCAGAGGTTGCACTCCAGTTAGGGACCCCACGCGCTAGGTTATCCTAAGAGTAAGGTAACAACAGTGTTGGGCCCGCCCCATCAGAAAAGCCCATTTCGGGTAAAGAGGAAACCCTAGTTTCAGTCTATAAATAGTAAGGTAACAAACTTGGCCATTTCTTTTGCACCGCTTAATGCACACAGTAAGAGATATACAGTTTGGTGTTTCCTAGCCCTAGTACTGACTTGAGCGTTGGAGTGCAAACGGCCGCTAGGGCGCCCCTTGTCTTTGTGTTTTCAGGCATTCATCACAAGAACGACACATGCAAATGCAAAAATTCTGGACGAAAGAGTGACGTAGGCACACGAAGACACTTCGAGTCAACCGGCCAGAACAGTTTGTAATTAATTATTTGTACTATTCCAACGTTACAATTTACAGAGAAATGTGTTAAATATAATTAATATAATATTAATTATAAATTATTGATAATAATCAAATTTGTTAGATAACTTAAAACTTTGTTTCATTGTAAGTTATTATTTATTAATATGATTAATATAAGAAACTCCTATTTTGTTGAATTAGACTCTTTGCAATATTGTATATTATAGAGAACCACACTACTATTAATAATAATTATTTATACACTAAATTTAAAAATTTATAGTTGATGATTTAAATACTTTTTATGAGTAATTAAAATGTGTTAATTATATCAAAATAATTACATTAAAATGTGTTAATTACGTAAAATCTTAAATAATTTTCTTATTTTATTTATAAAAATACTTTTTGACTTTTTTATGTTGTAAGTAGTATATTTTGTTTGATAAATTAAATTTAAATTTCACTTTCTAATTTTATATAGTTTATTTATCTATTTGAAAATAATATTAAAAAAATTATATAAGTTAGTTAATTGAAACTAAAAATACTACAATAAAAAAGATATGAATTTGATTTTAAACTAATTGGTCATAGTATCAATTAAATAAAAAAATTGTATATCATTACACTGCTATTAAAGTAATTTGTTTGTTACAACAATCACAAAACATATAATTGTTTTATATTATAATAATAATAATATTATATATATATATATATATATATATATATATATATATATCTTTCTATTAAATGTGACTATAAATTTTAGGTAAAGATGATGTTAACAAATATTATAGTTTAAAAAATAAGAGAAAATCTATAATAATATATATGTTAAATGAAGCAATAAAACTATATGAAAGGAGCTGAAGTGATTATTAGTATTAGTATTAGGAATTTTAGTGGTTAATGGTATAAAGATGCTAAGTTAACTTTAGGCAGTTTCTTTTTCCACCTTTACATTTTTCTTCTTGCAGCCCCACATGTAAAGATAAAACTGTCCCTATTAATTTTTAAAAATCCTAAAATGCACTTAAACTTAAATTATTATTTTCTTCTTCATTTGCCTCTGAGCAACATTGTTTCATTTCTCTCTCAGCGGACTCCATTGCCTCTTCATGGACTCCATTCCTCTCTCAATAGTACCGTTCCATCTCGTGTTTCTGTTGGTGATTTTGGATAGTGTTTCGGAAACTTGGTGGGAGAATGATCATTTCTCTTGAAGGTAAGTTAATTTTTTTTTTTCGGATCTGCAGTTCCATTTTTTTCTTTGGATTTTCATTTTCGTAGTTCATATGTATTATTCTGGACAATACAGTCCGACAGTTTTATGGAATAGAGAGTCCATGTTTATTTTTTTGCATTCCGGATTATGGAATCCAAAAATTTTTTGGATTGACGCTTCTCACTTGCTGTACACAAAGATGTCTTATTTGAATAAACAATCTCACGTAATTTGGCTTTGATGTTAACCTTACTAGCCATGTCAACCTCATTGAACCGATTCATGATGACAATCCACTCTTGTTTGGTGGACAACTCTGTTGAAGTATCACCACTTGAAATATCTAAAAAGCTTAATCGTGTCCAAATGAAATGCACTGACTGCAATGGTATGCTACCCACACCAAAGTCAATTCACAAGCACAAGGAAGGTCATGAGTAGATCTAATGGTGCACCCACAACGAGATTTATCTAAACCAATATATTCAACTCGATCACTCTCTTCGGCAATATACTACAAAGCATATTTTTGATACAAAGCCAACAAATTTATTATATCTTGTTACATTAAAGACATGACTCACCACATGCAAACTCTTTTAAAATGAAGATTTAATTGCATTATGTTGCAGGATGATCATCTTACTCCTGGAATCCCAACAAAAGCATAAGTTCCCCATTGACATCTCAAGGATCCTCTTTAATCTCCAATCTGCAGCCTCAACCTTGTTACTTTTCGTGTTGCCTAAATGCATGACCTTATCCGTCCAAACCTTAACAAACTTTTCTTTATGTGGATTCAACCAGGTACTAATCACATATTCAGTAAATATAAGCCATGCTGAACAAACAACATTAAATGCCTCCACACAGATGTTCATAGGACTCTACATTTTCACAATTAACAATAGCTCCCCAAGATTCCATCACTTAATCCCATGCTTCTTTTGGATGAACAATCATTTTACATTTTGCTTTAACATTTTTATCAATGTGGAAATTACATAACAAATGAGCAACTTCGGGAAACACAACATTTATTTCATTCATTAGAGCAATATCTCTATCACTAACCATAACCTTTGGGTATGATCAACTCTAAAAAACAAACCTCTCAGCTTTTCAAAGGCCAATACAAAGTTATGATGACATTCTGATGTGAGTAACATAAATGCAGCATTGAAGGTCAATCTCATTGAGGTAACACCAACAACTTCAAACAAGGGCATCCTATACCTATTAGTTTTGTACGTACTTTCCATCATCAATACAATGTTAAAGACATTCAATAGTTTCACTGAATCAGGGTGTGTCCAAAATAAATCTTGCACAACATTCGTCCCTTCCTCAAACCTAGACCAACGAACATACATATCTCGCTCAAGTAACATCATCAATTGTTGTATTTCAGTTTTATCACCTCGTTCTGATTTTCTGTACAAATATCGTGCATTGTAAACTTGATTTATTGTGTTCACATTTTTCTCATTATGTTGTTTCATTGTTAGCAAAATATTTATGGGTTTCACTGCACTATTTGTCATGTCCATAAGCATTGACTTCTCACTACATGTGAACCTACCAACATATGGATGACCAACCAATGTATTTGCCAACTCATGATTATGAGACCCACAAATTAATTTCAATATCCATCCTTCACCACTCTTTACTGGATATTCGTAATCTAAAAGGACAATCATATTTTCTATTTCCACTCTCACTAACCTGTAAATCCTTCTTATATCGTTTGTATTTACCTCCTATCTCACAACTTAATAATGCAAATGTCTTCCTTCCTAGTTGACCATTTGAAGTATCCGATCTCAATATTGTTCGAATATATGACCTTAAACGAGAAGGGGGGATTGAATTGTTTAAGAGGGGTTTTTGAAAACTTTTTCAGGTTTAACAAAATTCTTTGTGTGAATCCAGAACAGGAATCAAGTTAGCCAAGAAGTTAAGCAATAATACAACAAAACAATATAAAAACAATCGGTTGTTTCTTCGAAACAATCGGTTGTTTATATCAGCAAAGCTTAAAACAAAATTTAAATGAGTTCAGGGTAAGAGAGAAATACACCAACAGTTTATACTGGTTCACTCTTAAGCCAAGAGCTACATCTAGTCCCCAGAATACCACTGGGTAATCTACTAAGCAATCAAACCAGATTACAAAACACAAACCACCAAAGTAGTGACCTTGAACCCTTCATGAAACACACTACCTTTGGCAAAACACACAAAGAGTATTGATCCTGAACACCTCAAGAACACACAATACTCCTTGGCAATACAACATCAGAATACAGTAGGTTTAGAAAGGATTACACTTGATCACAGTACAATCTAAATTGAATACAATTGCAATCCTATTCCACTCTCTTTGAAAACCCAAAGCTTGATGTGAATCTTGAGATCTTAGAATCAAATTTGTCAAAAACTGAATTTCTCAAAACTGTTTCTTACTTATTTGAAAACATAAACAAACCATTTATATTTTCCAAAGATTGGTCAAAGCAATTAATGAAGGAGCGTATTCAGTTAAAAAACATTTAAAGCAGATTCACCATTCAAAACAGAATTTTTCAAAGAAACAGTCGGTTGAAACCACGAAACAACCAATTGTTTGGCTTGACAGTTAAGTCAACCAAACTAAAACAGTTTTCAACCTTTTCAAAACTCCTAAGAGTAAAACAACCGGTTGATTCGACAAAACTACAGGTTGTTTTTCACTTAATTGAAAAAACACTTGATTTCAAAAAGGTTTTAAATCACATCAGTTTTAGATTCAACAAATGAGTGGATCACACTTTATTCTACCCAGATCCCACCCAAACACAGCAACAAAACCAGCCTTTCATCAAACACCTTGGATATGGATTCTTCAAAGCACTTGATCACTCTTGATCAACAAATATCACAATAACAAAACCAAAGTGAGATGCAACTTTTTTAACCCACATCAAGAGCTCATCCCAAGTTCGAAATATCTACAAAAGTTATCACAACAAATTATTTCATTTACCAAATAACAAACAACATAAATATACTTTACAAACTTAACTTTACCTCATCTGTAGTAAACACATTTGTACATTCACATCCCTTCGATATATTGTCTATTGTTTTGTTAGATAATGACTTCTCAATATCATCATCATGTAGATCGTCCCACACATAAAACCCATCATATAATTCTTGTTCAAATTGTTCACTATTGTCCATACTTCTACAAATTAAAAAAACAAAACTAAATCATTGCATTCCAAATCCATGAATCCATAAGTCAAACAATTCATTCCAGATCCACCAATCCATAATTCAAAAAAATCATTCCGGATCCACCAATCCATAATTCAAAAAAATCATTCTAGATCCACCAATTCATTATTCAAAATATGCATTCCGGATTCAGAAATCCATAATTCAAAAAAATCATTTCGAATCCACCACTCTGTAACAGAAATTAGGCTTCTAGATTTAGCAATCTGGAAATCAACAATTTATGAAAAAATTGCTTCCAGAACACCCCCTCATCCAGAAAACAAAATGATTAAGTTCTGGATTAATGAATCCGTAGCACACTTCCGAATCCCAATTTTTGTTAACCACAAAAACGCCATAACCACCAATGCTCCTAAAAAAAACTTAATTCTTACCTCTAGAAGCCAAACAACAGTTCGACAACACAACCCACTCCTCCACCTTGTTCCACACAGCTAAAATGACTCTCCACTAGCGCCTGAGATGAATGAAGAAGATGAACAATGCCAAATAAACTGCACCATGATGCCTTTTTCAAATAAAAGATCAAGGTCAATTTCAGGATTTATAAAATTGTAGGGCATGAGGAAGAAGCCTGTACTAAATATTAATTGGTATGTGTACTAAATGCAATTGCAAATTGCCCACTGCTAATTGGGCTTGGGCCTAGGTTATGTCAATTTTAAAATTCTATCCCTAAACCCTAATAAGTTGGTTTAATATATCTCATTTTTGTTTAACTTTGAATAAATACTGCAGTTTATATATGTTACAAATAAGAGTGAAAAATTGAATTAAAAACTGTTTTTTTTTTCTTATTATTTTATTCTGTTGTATTTTTCCTACTAAGTTTATCCTGTAATTTATTTTAAAACAATGCATGCTAATCGAGCATGGATTGTGTGAAATTTAAAACTAGTTGTAATTTAATAAATAAAAGTAGTCATTGGGCCTACGTGTACTAAATGCAGTTATAACTATCAATGTTTATTGGGCTTGGGTGGTGTGAAATTTAAGGCAGATTCTTCCTGCACCAGATCATTTTGGACTGCACCCAATATACATAAAGAAAAAGATTAAAATACCCTTAATAAAATGAAAATTAGGATTTTCTAAAATGTGTATCCAACCACACCCAACCCAGCAGGATTGCACATTTTTTTTCTGTGATCACTGTAAGGAGGCATAACCCTTGTTTTCTCCAATGTCCCTGTCTTTCATTAATCCCACCTCAATGTTTTCCCCTTAAATTCCCTGCTATGTATCTCCTCTATTGCCTTGACTACCAGTGCTAATAAATGAAGGGTTTTCGGATTTGCTTCTGGGTGGGTTTCGAATCTGTGATTCTTCTTTTTCTTCTTCCTGTACACAGAGAAAGAGAGTGTCCCTGTCTTTAATTAATCGCACCTCAATGTTTTCCCCTTAACTAGTTGTAGTTGTGATAATGGTTCCAATATTAATTTTACACCGCCAATGAAAATTGGGCAAAAGTTGCATATTTATTCATATTGGCTGCCAACTCTACCTATATGTCACAGAACTTTTTTACCAACTACCTTATCTGGTGGCTTTAATCCTTTTCCGGCGACTTTAATCCTTCTCCGGTGGCTTCGTCTTCTTCTCCGACGGCTTAGTCTTCTTCTTCGGCGGCTTCAATCCTTCTCTGATAGTTTCGTCTCCTTCTCCGACGGCTTCAATCCTTCTCCGCGCTGCCTCCTCACAGTGATCACAGCAAAAAGGGTGCAATGCTGTTGGATTGGGTGAGTTGGATGTGGGTTGGGTGCACATTTTAAAAAATCATAATTTTCATTTCATTAAGGATATTTTAGTCTTTTTTTTATGTATATTGGGTGCAGTTTAAAATGATCTGGTGCAGGAAGAATCTGCCGAAATTTAATTAAGTTGAAACTAATTGTACTTTACCCTAAACCCTAAAACAATGTATGCTAATCGAGCATGGATTGTGTGAAATTTAAAACTAGTTGTAATTTAATAAAGGCAAATTCTTCCTGCACCATATCAATTTTAACCTCCACCATATCAATTTTTTAAATTTTCAAAATTATCCTTATTCCAAATTAAAAAATCCAAAATAATAATTATAATTGAGAAATAACAAAATACATGTTGGAAAAAAAATTCTAAACACAAAACTAAAAATACATTCTGGATAAAAAAATTCAGAATTCAAAAATATGTTCCGAAAATTGAAATCCAAAATATTTCAGATAAAAGTTTCAAAAATAATTTTTCCCATTTTTGTGTAAGGTTATTTTCGTCATTTATGAGGGGTATTTTTGTCATTTTCTAGAACTGATTGGGTGCATGCTGAAATTGATATGGTGGAGGGAGAAATTGCCTTTAATAAATAAAAGTGGTCATTGAGCTACGTGTACTAAATGCAGTTATAACTACCAATGTTTATTGGGCTTGGATGGTGTGAAATTTAATTAAGTTGAAACTAATTGTACTTTGGGTATTTTTTCCTGCACCCCAAAATTTTTCTTCATGCACCCCTACATTCTTTGAAATACTCGAGTTATCTTTGATAATTTTGGGAATTTTGGAATAAGGATTCTGTAAACAAAATGTGTTTCTGGAATAAGAGTTCTATAAAAGCAAAATGAGTTTCTGGAATAGGAAATTCGAAAAACAAAAATCATTATGAAATGTCCTTTTCATAACATATTTTTTGAATTTTCAAAATGATAAATCAAGAATTCATAAAATGTATTCGAGAAAGTATATTCTGGAAATATTTCAGAAAGAGTAATTTGAAAGTTCGTTTATAAAGGGGTAAAATGGTCGTTTTTGAAAATGATAGGGTGAAGGAAGCCATTTGTTGGGTGCAGAGGGAGAAACACCCTCGTACTTTAATAAATAAATAAATATATATATATATATATATATATATTTCAAAGTAATAAGTTGATTTAATATATCCCATTTTGTTTAACTTTGAATACTGCAATTTATATTTATATTTATATATGTTATAAATAAGAGTAAACAATTTAATTAAAAAATTCTTTTTTTTTCTTATTACTTTATTCCATTTTATTTTTCCTTATAAATTTATTCTGTTTTATTTTTTTAAAACAATTCAATGCTTTAAAATAATTTGGATGTCATGTTGTACGTCAGAATGTCATCGTATTAGGGTTTAAACTTTAAAACCTTAAAAAGGAGGTGGAAAGAATTAAAATTTAAATGAGTCCAGTTAACAACAATAATAATACACTAATTAATTTCATGACATTTAATATGATAGAAATATTAATTATTAAATATAAAATTTATGCTTAATATTAATTTAAGAAGATATTAAATTTCAATAAAGGTAGTCATTTCTCATTGAGTTAATTGGTAGACAAAAGTTATGACATTACTGTAAACAATATTTTTAACATTTAGATATAAGACTAATAATAATTTAAACATTGAACTATTTTTAGTATTTGTTGGATTACTTTTTAAATTTGATGTCGTTTAAATTAAACAAATTTAACATTATTAATTAAATAATTTATATTGTATTACATAATGAACATGCAAAATTATAATATATATTAATGGTATGATGCACCTTCTATGTTATAATCTACTTGAAAGAAGAAATGTCGTAAACTTAAGGAGGTTGTTCAAGAGACGGTACTATAACACAATTTCCAAAAAGTCCTACCAAAGCAATGATGTTTTTATAATTGTGTCCTAATTATGTTAAAATGTCAATTCAAATTCTGCAAAGACATTTCAATACTATTGCTGGACTTCGAATATTGGCTGCTAATTTTTTTATGATAGGCAGAAAAATGGATCGAACTTGAATGTAAAAGAGGCTTGATCCTTCCAAGAGATTTATCCAAGGATTCATTAGTGGAGTAAATAAATTTGTTTCAAAGTCAATGAATCAAGTTTTTTTATATTTTAATGGAGGAATAAAATATCCGTATGAAGGTGTGACTATGAAAAAATATTTCTACCATCACATGTCACAATAAAAAAAAAAATATTTTAATGGAGTTTTATTTAGACATTACTCAGGGTTAAAATCTCCCTAAGTCATTTATCTAGGGTTGCAGTTTCTTCTCCTAAACCGTTTCTGGAAATGTTTCCCAGATTTTTTTTAAATTTCAGGAAAAGTCTTTTAGAACCTCCGTAAAATATCATGGGTTTCAAAACCTCTAAAATATCATGAGTTTTAGAACCTCCGTAAAATATCATGGGTTTTAGAACCTCTAAAATATCATCAGTTTTAGAACCTCCGTAAAATATCATGGGTTTCAGAACCTCTAAAATATCATTAGTTTTAGAACCTCCGTAAAATACCATGGGTTTCAGAACCTCCGAAAATATCATGGGTTTTAGAACCTCCGTAAAATATCATGGGTTTAAGAACCTCTGTAAAATACCATGAGTTTCAGAACCTTTGTAAAACATCATGGGTTTTAGAACCCCCCGTAAAATATCATGGGTTTTAAAAACCTCCGTAAAATATCATTGATTTCAAAACCTCCATAAAATGTTTCAGAACCTCCGTAAAAAAAGGTCATAGGTTTCAAAACTATAAAAATTTATATTTTTATTCATTTCTCATTTAAGCATTCATGTGGTTTTTAAACCACAATTACTTACATCTATTGTATTTATTTATCTATGTTTGTTAAAGTACTTTTTCAATAAATAAACAAATAAATGAATATAACATTCATCAATTGACAAGATATATCAAAACATTGTTAAAAATATACCAAAATAGATCAAGTAAACACATTGAAATTCAAATTCAAACTCAAACACAAAATATGACTTCAAAAATTACGAGAAAGCAATATAAGACGAATAGTACTATGAAGTACTACAAATGAAAACATAACATATTGTTCACAAAGCACAAAATAGGTCAAAAATTATTTCCATATTATATTAAATTCTTCAGCAATCGTTTATGCTCCTCTTGATGTCCAGAATTTGTTGGCACACTTCCTTGATCGGAAACCTGCAATATAAAAATATGTACCACAATTAGAAATGTAAATCTAAAAAATAAAACAAGTTATTTAATTTTTTTAAACATTACCGATGAAGGATTGAACATAGTCAACTCAGGAGGCAATTGACATTGATAATTTTTGAAAGAAAAAATTCGTCATAGCCTCAAATCTTTTTTCACGTTCTTCATATCTTATATTTTGTTCATCCAATTGTGACTTTAATGCAATAACCTATATTAAAACTCAATTTATCATGAAAAAGAGTGAGAAAACCATACACATTAAAAAATAGTCAATCTATAAACAAAAGCTATACTACATTTGCTACAATTTTTAATGACCCAATAACATTCAATAACCTGATTAAAGTAAACAACACCAAATTGATACATAAGAAAATGCATGTTCAATAATCTGATTCTCCAATTCTCTATAAGAAGTAGTTGAAGGTATCCCAGTGCGAGAATTCCTAGTATATCCAAACACATGAGAAGAGCAAGGTCCTAATCCCATCCCTCAAACACAACCATAATGTTCTTGACTTCCAAAGACATGAGCTAATGAATCTTCAATTGATATATCTTGTGAGAGGGAAGATGTATTTGACTCATGCTTGATTTTTTCCCCACAAATAATGAAATAAGTTATAAACAAAGCTCACATCCGATTTGGTTGAGTTTTCATCTTTACAAAAATTATGCTTACCCCGATTTCTTTTGCCCTATCATTCACAAATTCTCCATTAGCATGTTTATGTGTTGCTATCCATACTTCTCCTCTACTAACTTTGCGACCAAGCTCTTTCTCCTATAAAAATGTAACAGAAGTTTATGAATAATGATATAGGATATAACAAAAATTATTAGAAAATCAAGTTACCATCTCACCTTTATTTCGTGCAATGCTCTTGGATCCACCAGTATGAGGAACTGTTTGCTTCTTTCTATTATCCTTATTTTTTTTGGCAAATTCCTAAGCTTACATATAATAAAATAACTAAATATGAGTAAATCAACACTTCAAAAAATAAAGTAGTTTTTTTATTACCTTTGCCCTTGAATTTAAATGGTAGTCAATAAAAGAAGTCCAATGGTCTCTATTATTTTTTCTAGACACAAATGTAAAAGATGTAAGCTTGAGTATTTGAATTTGGTATTGGATTTGTCGAGGCACAAATCTATCAAATTTTGGTAAGAAAAATGTTATAAGAAAAAAATAACTCATACTTTGCACAAAATTTTAGTAAAATAAAGCATAGCATAAAAAATAGATGCAAATATATACTAAGATTATTAATATGATTAAGAAGTAGAAGCGTGCTACAATAAAGTTTACACTTTAAAAAGAGATGTCAAATTTCATTTAATCATGTCCAATGAAAGTACAGTACATCAGTAACTATTAAATTCTCTTAAAAGAATATGGCAGAAATATGAAATAAATATTTTTCAAATTTTTAAATTTATGTAAGAGAAAATAAATTATTCATAAAATGCGATTTCCAATATATGGTACATGACAAATCATTACTAATTAAATTTAATGTTTAATTCACTATTAATTCAAATAATTGATTAAGTTAAAAACTATTACTTGTAAATAATTGTGTCTCATCTCATGTAATACTTCATTTTTCATCTGGAATATTCTGAAAATAAAATAACTTGTTAAGTAAAAGACGAGTTCGTTTCATAATTTTTTTGATATTATCAGTAATTTTTCTATTGTACAAAATCAATATAGCATAATAGAAAAATACTAAAATATATTAATAAAGAATCCAAATTCTTTAAAATGTTTATATTTCACATTCTTTTTGTCAAAATAATTTTCAGTGCTGGCATGAGTGAGCCGTTGTGAGTTTTCTTCTTTCTATTCAATTTTTGTGAATACAAATATATTTTTTGACGATATAAAAAAAAAATAATAATCAATGAGAATGAGAATGAGTGAAGATATTTCTTCACATGATATCAACAAATAATTACACAATGTGTACACAAACTAGCAATTAAATTTTGGTGGATTGGTTAGAGATTAATTCATGAAGTTAATGTTAAATCTTCTAAAACAACACGCTTCTTTAATGCCTCATAAATAACACTCATTAAGATTTGGCTTTAGGGTCAACACTTAAATGTGAGAAAAAAATGTTTAAATTTGATGAATTGAAATATAAATAAATTTAATTATCTTATTTTTATTTTATGACATTATTTTAAAGATACATTTGACGACATTAATTTGACAAAAGAAAGAGAAATATAAGCATATTACGAATTTGATATATTAATTTTTTTATTTTTATGACATATTATACAATGGTATACCTTCCAAAACACTCCTGAATTGAGAGTTATTTATTATTTTGTTCATAATGTTAGTCATGAGTAAGGCTAAGAATCGAATCATGCTCTCAATTTTTTTTATCAACAATTCACATGTTTTCATTTAGTTTCAAATTAAAAAAAAAAACACAAAATTACAGTATTAGTGTGTAGCTTTCAAATTTTTCTGTTATCTATTATTTGTAAATGGATACTATTTTAAAGTAAACAGCGAGAATGGAGAGGATGATATATTATTGAATGAAAGGGTTAGCTATTAAATAGCCTTACAACAACTAGAAATACGAAAACATGTGAAAAAGTGCAACCTATGCAATAGTTGCAACAGACTACAACAAAGGAATAGGTCATCCCTTAACACTAGGATTATTGACTAATTACATAAAACAGAACAACTTTATAAAAAACAAATATCTTTAACATGCTCCCTTAAATTGAATGTTTCTAGTAATCAGTTTACTTCTAGTGATATGAACATACTCCTAGCAGGTTGTGCAGCTTCACAAAAACGTCAAGTTTTAAAGGCTTTGTCATCACATTTGCAATTTGTTCTTGAGTGTGGAGTTGCACAATTCCTTCTTTTGTGAGTTCAAGAAGAAAATGAAATCGTACATCAATGTGTTTACTACGTCCATACATCACAGGATTCTTAGCATGCTTAATTGTTGAGCTATTGTCGCAATAAACAATTGTAGAATTGTTTTGGACATGTCCAAGCTTCTCCAAAATCTTTCTCAGCCAAACTGCTTGACAAGCACATGCAGCTGCAGCTAGCGACCACCAAATTTGGTTGCTAAAAGCACTATAATCGGTCGCTAAACATATTTGCGACGAAATAGTCACCAAATAAAAATGAAAGCGAAAACCCTAGACGCAAAAACATTTAGCGACTGAATTATAAAGTGGTCGCAAATTTGCAACCGAAATTTTGGTGGCTAAATCGGTCGTAGAAAATTTGGTCACCAAAATTTAGAAACCAAATTAGTGACCAAAGTTTTATAAAAAAAATCGGTAGCTGAATAGAAGGTGATAGTGACCAACATTTTCGGTCGCTATTGGATTAAAATAATTAATTAAAAAAAAAACTTTTGGTAGCTAATTTGGTGGTTAAATGGAGACCATTATAGCGACAAATTTGATTTCAGTGGCTAAATATATTTTTTTTAATTACAACAACCAATTCTATTTTGGTTGCTAAACAACAACTTTGTAAATATAACCACCAAATTGATTTTGGTAACTATTTTTATATGTATTATTAATATTTATTAAAATAGTATTTTGACCATTTAATAAAAAAAATTAAACCTACTTATAAATACTCAAAATTCAATCAAACTAAATAGAAATAAATTTCAAATACAAAGTTTAAGAAGGTGTTGTACACAAATTAAAAATAAATTGTATTACTCAATGAAAACTATTGAAAAGTAGTTATTCATGTTATTGAAAAGTAGTTATTCATGTTATGGGTACTTTGTATTTGATTTGTATTATATATATTTGATTTGTATTATATATGAAAACTCATAAAGTTAACTCTACAAGCTAGATTAGTCTCTAAATCAAAGAGTAATGAAAATTCGGTTCGAAAATTAAAAATAAAAAAAAATGCTTTTAAGTAATCTAATTAGTACAAGCTTACAAGGCATAATAATAATAAGAAAAAAGAGATACTCAATTATATACTAATTACAATGCATAATAATAAGAAGAAGAAAGAGATACTCAATTATATACTAATTACAATGCATAATAAAAGAATAATACAATGAATATCTTGGAGCTTTCCACAACCATCTTTAGGACATGGAAGGGGGAAAAAAGATAGCTCAAAGATATACTATTTACAATGCAAGATATGAAAGATAAAATGAATATAGTAACATAATGTACATAGGAAGGTGAAAAATGTTGTTGACTTGTTTCTGAGTGAAATGGTTATTTGAACGAATTAATGGTTATTTATTGCTCCCTGGTTGGTTCATCTTCCCTCTTTTCTTCATTGACAGTCTTGGCAATCGTAAAGCTGGGTTGATTTGTTGAAGACAAAAGCCTAGCCCACATTCTATTAGTTATCACTACTTTGTTCTGGCCCTCGATGATTCTCTGCATTACAAGTTAATTCACGTTCAAAACTTGCTTTTTATAAATTCATTAAGTTCCAACAAATTAATCATATATCTATGTTGCAGAAGCATAACTCACATAAAAGGGTATGCATGTTTGTCTTCCATCGACAAGCCCACTAGTAAAGCCAGTGTAACCGGTCATGGCTCCATGAACAACACTTTGAGCGAGAAGTGTATAGTACACGTTGTCAAAAGCATTGCTTGGAACATCTCGGATCATATATGTTGGATCTGCTCATACAGTTAAAATAGTGCAATGTTTGGTATTTCCTCCTTTTAGTATGCATACATAAATATACTTGCACAACCACACATAACACACGCATATAGCTATTTAGTTTTTATGTTCGCAAAGCTCTATATTTTAGATTTATGTTCATTTCTTCTACCTAGAAAAATGTTCCTGTAAGATCAAAGAATCAACATGCTTAACATAAGCTGTTGAGAACATCTTCATGAATACTTTTTCTTTAATTATGAAATAATTGTCTATGAGAAAATAAAACATGTTTTTGTCACAGCACAAATCCTTCAACGATCATGTGTCCACCCCAAGATCCTTCAAGACTGTCACTTCTTAAGATTCTCATAAACCAAGTGCAAATGGTAATAATTCTTTTGAACAACTTCTCCAAGGTTAGTCTCAAATCAAGTATTCATTTACTCTTCAATTTGCCAAAATAGCAAACAACTAATATTACTGACAGCTACCATTTGTCTCTTTTGAAGTAAAAAATTGAAGTTCAAATGAAAATCAAGTCTCATTGTTTAAGTAATAGCAGTGAAGGTAAGAAACACAAACTAGCAAACAAATATCAATCACTCCTTCCTATATAGAGAAGGAAAGATAAAAAAAAAAAAAAAACAGAATTTGTTTCACAAAAATTATTATTATCATCAAACACTCTATTGTATCATTATACGCAAAAATGTACTTAAATCTTGATCGCAATCTTTGATCATATAACCTTTAATTTCAGTGGCTAGACACATACTGAATTCTAATAAAAGAAAGTAAATGAAGGATAAAACATATCAAAGTAATTCAGGATAAAATTAAACAACATTGTCAATATAAAGCCCAGATATATCAACCACACAATTCATTGGCTTGAATACTACTTTAAGAAATAAAATGACAAAGCTACATAACTCTAATCGATAATATGATCCAAACACAGGTTGAGAAGCCTACAAAGAGACTGAAGCCCATATCTCATTGTTTAAACTACCTTTAATTATCAAATATCAAGTAAAAATAAGACTTGTTCTTTGGATCGATTAACTTTATAAACCAAAACTGCAGTATAAAAAAACTAAGTGATGGAACCTTCATAGCCAAGGTCCTATATAACCTAGAATATCATGAGGATAAAATTAATGTAAGAAATCAAAGTACCTCCGCTAGCACCTCCGTTCGCACCACAACCACCACCTGCAGCTTCCTCCTCCTCCACTCACACCTCCCCTCGCAACTCTGTTCGCACCATGACCACCACCCACAGCTTCCTCCTCCTCCTCTTCCAATGATTGTGTTTTATTAAAAATTACCCAATACCCTAAAACCTAACGATAAATCTGAAGAATAAGATTGAAGAAAAACAAAGTGAGAGAATTTTTTTAAAACAATAATAATAATATTATTATTGACTAATTTTTTTATTAAAATGTTTTAGTTTAAATAGAATTATTTTAGGATACATAGAAGTTATATTTGTTAGAATATATGGCCTTAAACGAGAGGGGGGTGAATTGTTTAAGAAGGATTTTTGCAAACTTTTAACCTTAGAATGAAAATACTTTGAAAGAACCTTGATTAAGGATTCAGTTTTTCCA
>Ga0123342_1005782_pt1 | contig 17676 bp, 7 predicted proteins | sample Turbeawhitnodule_FD_89960 | JGI IMG/M metagenome (GOLD analysis project Ga0123342, IMG submission 89960) | Root nodule microbial communities of legume samples collected from Mexico - Turtle bean Mexico white nodule | ecosystem: Host-associated > Plants > Roots > Nodule | place: Mexico: Nepantla...
AAACCCCTTTTTTTTTTATTTTTTTTTTTTAAAAACTTTTTGTTTTTTCCCTAATTTTTTTCCCCTCCCGGTTCCCATTCCAAATTTTCTTTAACCCTCCACCCCCCCCCCCCCCTCCCCTCTCTCTCTTGTTTAAGGACATATATTCTAACAGATATCAAGTACAATCACACCTAATCTAAAGAATAACTTCACACGCATGTGAAGGGTTCATAGAAATGAACACTCTTATTACAAGTTTCTTAGAAGATGATTTCTCTAAGCGCTAAAAGCTTTTAAAAAATGAAATAATATAAATGTATGCACGAAAGTACTTTTTTGTTGTTTTCCCCATCAAGAATTCATGAGTTCTATTTGTAAGTGTCACAAAAAGATTCATTATGACCTACTGTTTTTACGTTGTCATTTATGTCAAAGCTTTTCAACATGGATGTTTGACAATAACCTTATACTTCATTGTAATACTCCTTTTGTTTGAGAAAAAGGACACACTATCCAAGTAGTTTTGTTCACATTACTAACCACATTAAAAGGAGATTACAAAGTCTAAAGAGTAGGTCGTACACATGTTAAACTATTCTTTGATGTATATGATATTAGTCTTTCGAATAGGTACACGGTCTTGTAGATTCAAATGTATCGTTAAAGATGTTTGTTGATCGTTTAATGAATCTTCACAAGTCATCTAGAGTTGGGTTGTCTAATGAATGACAAATTGCATATGTTCTTGATTAAAGCAACTCAAGTTGATTTTCACTTAACAAACTTATTTGATATATCCAAACCTAGTATTATTTATTATCATCAAAATCTTGGACGACTTCTTGACAATCATGTAGACTTTTGTCTAGTCGTCTATGCCTTAACAACGGAAACAATTATGTTGGCAATGAGAACAATGTTGGTGGTCATGGGAACAATGGTGGTGACAAAAAGTGAGAGGCACAATAGTCATGGTTGCAGGAGGGAGGCTTAAGAGTTTTAGTGATGATCTCAATGGGAAGGTGGAAGGAAGGTATTTTTTTTGAAGTAGTGGAGGAGAAAATGGAGTGAGCAAGTGAAGTGTTAAGGAAGGGCTTTTTCAGAAGAAAATTTCAATAGCAACGCAACAATGGAGAATGAAAAGTAGAAGGCGTGTAGTTATGCCTTATTAAACTACATATTCTACCTTAAATCTACATATACTTGACATAGAAGGTTCTTAAAGTATTTACAACTATGCCAACAAATTCATTTTCATATTGATTTTGCATAAATCGATATTATTTTAACAAAATAAATTAACTTTTTCTCACTAATAAATATATGTATTATAATTGAAATGTTTCACCTAGCATGATCCAAATATGCTATTAATGTACTAGATTTGCCATTAGCTTTATAATGTCTTAATAGTGACAAGTATATTGTAATGAGTTCATGAATGGAGATAAAGAAAATAAGTAAGTATGAAATTTCAAAAACATGACGAAACAAAATACTTTTATTTCCAAAAACACTCTTAATTCTTTATTTCATATTTCTTGAACTCAAAATTAAGAGACATTTTTTCTTGTAATTTTTTAGTACAATTAATAATTTGTTGAACAGTTGTTTAGTGGGCTAATCCAAGCCCAATTACTTCAAGAAATTCAATCAAGAAAAGGTGAGTGAAGTTGGAGCTTCAAAGTGCAAAAAGAAGGCAAGAAAAGTGTGACTACTTGGAGCAAGGAAAACATGTACCAAGCACTAACCATGCCTTATTATTTTTGGCACATTAGAAGGGAATTCAAATTTCAAATTTCAAAATTTTCCTCCTTATATTTTCGACTAAGATTTTAATTTAATTTTTCATGTATTTACGTTTGCATTTGAAGATGCATCATTATGTTACATAGCCATGCTTCTTCTATGTGAAAACACTTTTGAGATATTGAAATATTGAGATATTTTGGCATTTGTGAGTGCGAAAGAATTTCTTGGAGTCTTATATATTGCTTTATAGGAACAAGTGGTGATTCACTTAGAGTTTATTTTGGAGAAGCATGAATTCATCTCTTTTTTTTTCTACAAGTGGCTCGTCATTTTTCATCTCCTAACGCTCTCATATTTTCTCTTTTCTTCTTGATTTTATCTCTGCTTGACTTATTTGTGTTCTTATGTTTCTTTCTACTCATAAATTTAAACTTTAAGACTTATTTAATCATATGATTTATATTTGTATTCAGTAATGAACATATTTAAATTCCTTTATCTTTGTCTAATTCATTTACCTTTGTCTAATTCATTTATCTTTGAAATATTTGTATTCAATCATAAGTTTTTAGTCTAATTCAAAACTTAAAAACATGAATCTTATCATATTGACCCGTTTTTAATTTATTTTAGACTCTCATGAAATATATGTTAATTAGTACACATATAACTATCAAAATTATGACATAAGTTGGACTCGTTAGTCTTTGTTCAGTTCATTTAACATATAATTTAAATGAGTTTAGGTCGATCAAACTTATTATCTGTTTCATAAAATAATAATAATATTTTTTTTTTAAATATTATTATTTTATTAAAGTATACATATATGTTATAAGTTTATCAAATTTTAAAATATATTTTTAATTTTTAATGTTTTAAACAACTCAAAATAGTTGGTAACTTAACATAAGTTTGAATTGGTGATTTTTTTTATCAAATTTCATGTTAGACATTATTATGATATTTATCATTCCAGTTAAGTTAATATCTTAGAATACAACAACTATATGTGATACATTAAAACATGTTATTAAATAAATAAAAAAGATAAACAAGTCTGGAAGATTATGTTAAAATCCATACATAAGTAAAAACATCAAATCTAAACTAGGAGGTTTATCCCCATTATGAAAAAACTCAAAAAAAAAAAACAATAAAGCAAACAAAAGTTTTTGGATCGATGATTTTAAATACAGGTTAGACTATAAACAAAATTATTTTCCCATAAAGGAACAAGTATTTCTAGATTTCATGTTTCCATTAGGTCTTCACAAAACAAAATGGATAAGTTTACTCAAAGTTAGCTTTTAGGCCACTTTACAACAACACGTGGTATCTTGAAATTTCAGTTAATATATTTACTTTTTTATGTTTAATGTAAACCTCTTCTTACATATATAAACGCCACAATGTAATTCTGGAATAATAAAAAGTATATGGTGTAATATTTTCAAATGATTAAGGAAAAAGTCACTGTAAATATTGAAAATGAGAGAAGATATCGTGTGAAAATTTAAGAAACCACAGACATGTCGATGGATTTTTTTTATATCCTGTTAGGGTCATAGTCCTAAAACACTTATAAAATAAAATTTACACACTCTAAGCCACACACTCTTTAATGGAAATTTAGACATACAAAAGTTTCTTCTTAAAAGACTTTTAGAAAAAAAATAAAAAACTTTTCTGTAAACTAAAATTAAGTTATGTAAAAGTTTAAAAAAAAACTCTGAACAGCTAAAAAGCTTCTACTTTTGATTTATTTATGAAAAAACATAATCCAACTTTTACTTTTCTCTTCTAACTTTTATCAAAGAAATTGTTCTAACCAGACCCTTTCATAAAAGCTTCTTGAATGAGAAACATGTCATACATATTTTAATTGGTAAATTCATTCAGATAAGTTTAATCGTAAAACTTGTTGAAATAAATCAAAATACACTTTTTAAGAAGTGATGAGCCACTTTTGTTTTAAATTTACATTCTAAGATTCTAAAACCAACCCCATAAAAGTTGTTTGAAAAGCTCTCTGTACATGCCATCATCATTAATAATACATATATATTTATACTAAGTGCTCCGTGGTATATTATTCACAATGATGTACTAAATATTATTAATGTTACTGTAAGAAACACTTATCATAGATCTGAGACAAACTCCAAGAATATGTACATTGCCGAATAATATGTTGATAAAGCCAGATACAAGAATCAGGAATGTTACCATGAAAGGGGTAACAGAATTGCCTGCACCAAATGCAACAACAGAAAACAGCCACGGATTGCCACGAGCTGGAGACAAATTCAGCTGAACTGAGACATAAAAACAGTCAAGTTGGCATGCATTAGGAAAGTGAATACACCATGTGTAATGGAGAATTTCCCCAACCAATTCACTAGCAAAGCATTGCATTATTTGCTCCTCTCAAATCAGGAGTTATCCACTCAAACCCCCTCACCAAACACAACAACACAAGACCATGGACTTTTTTTCCTAAGCTCAGTTTCTCAATTGGTGGCTTCAGAATCACTGTGGTTATCTACTGCATCATCAAACAAAGTGGGGCCGTCTGAGGCAATCTCTAAGTTTCCTACAGACTCCAGATCAATAGAAGTGTCCCCTAACTGTGCTGTGGCCAGCCTCAACATTATGTTATGCATAATGTTGGATTGCTCAAGCTTGAACTTGTGCTCTGAGGTGTGTTGTTGATTAAATCGACCGGGAAGCTTGGATCGAGTTGCATAGCAATCACCACAAAGATCAAAACCCATCTTTTCCGTACAATCAGCGCATCTATATCTATCTCCAATTATTGGAAACATCTGTGATGAGTCACACATTAGCATACTACGCAAAACTAGAAGCATAAGAGTTAAAGACACTGCACCTTCAAGAGAAATACTAAGTTAAAAAAAGAAGTGAAATAAGGACTTGTATTTTTCCTGCTTTCAAAAATAATTTTTTTTTTTTCTAAAATTTGTATTATTTCTAAAACTGTCTCTTGAGCATTTGAATAGAGGACTAGAAGAAAACAGGATAAGAAAACATGTCCAAGTTGTTACTTGTTTTGGAAACAGTTTTTTAACCTAGTGCATTTTAGAACGACAGATTGATTGGAATTAGTGTGGAATTATTTTAGAAAACTATTTTTAAACAAAAATGTTAAAAGGGAATCAAACAGGCCTAAATCTTCAGGTTGGCATCTGAACACTACAAAATAGTAAACTCTTGCCTTCCCATATAAAAGCATCTATAGATAAACGTGAAAACAACAACAAAATTGAAATTAGTTATCAGATAAATATCTATGAAGGCGTCATTAATCTAGTGTAGTGTAGGTTCTTGAACCATATGAAAATGCACAAGTATTCTAAGTTGGCAGTGTGCAGCAAATAAGCAAGTTATAATTATACGTTTGTAGCTTGAACAGGAACCTATGACCTACTATAGGACAATAAGTGAAAAGAATATAAAAGGCACAATGAAAACAAAAGAAAATGGAAACAGAGCAACAGAACGAACAAAAAAAATGGAAGATATGATGGAATAGAACTTTTACCCCGCAAAAATCACAACCAACTCCAATGTGAACTTTTGAGTCAGGATCTGACCACCAATCTTTATTTTCTCCTTTGTTACCCTTATCCAATGAACCTGAAAGAAAACCATAACTAGAAGAACATGAAAAAAGAGAGAAAAATATTGAAAGAAACACCTTACAACAAGAGATCAACCACTTAGGAAATATAAAGAAAATATAATAAAATATTTTAGAGTATTGTAGATGATAACATAAGAATGACTTCCATTTTGTAATATATTTCATCCGTTGTTTGTTTGTTTAAGTAAATTAGGATTCGAATATTTAGTATAAAATAGTGGTTATGCTGGAATGCTCAATACTTAAACAGGCCAAACAATATAAAATATCCTAGGAAAAAAATGTATATTTCTAATCCCTATACTTTCGGTCATACAAGGGCAAGATTCCTATACTCTTATATTGAGGAATTTGGTCTGCAAACTTAAAAAATATGTGAATTTAATCCTTCCGAACTTTAAAAAACATGATAAATTATTAGAGAGAGGCTAAATACACATGTTTTTTAAAGTTTGAAGAGCACAACCTTTCTACCACGCTCAATTGAGAGTATGAAAACTAAAAGACATTTCCCAATATTCTATCATATTCTTAATAGAAAGCTGAAAGAAATACACATATATTTCAATATTTTCACCCAAAGCTGTACGCTTCAAGACATCAGTCATGTAATAAAATTGAATGCAATATACATACAAGAAGGGGTGGTCTCAAGTTTGACTTTGATCTGTTTTAGTTCAATGGCATCTCTCCGCTGTCTATATTCTTCAGGAAGTTGTTCCTCCAAAAAGTGATCTAACTCCAAACATACTTTTGGAAACCTTCTGGGATGTGGACTTTGACAAACTCGGCATCTGAGCGTGTCGTCATCTGTGTTGTTGACGACACAAGTTTGACAGTATACTGATGGGAATGAGGAAAAGTATAACAAAATCAATATACCATTTAAGTGTTTTATTGTTAATAAATCCAATCAGTTATAATTGAAAGAAAAATCCATTAAGTACCATGCCCACAATTAAGAACTACAGGACGAAAGAGCATTTGCTTGCACATTGTACACGTCACATCTGCAACTGATAATTTCTGTTGGAGAGAAATCTCTTCCTGAGTTTGAGCAGGAGTTCCAGCAATATCAGCCTCTCCATTGGAATAGACTATTCCTTCGTCTCTTTCATGGGTGGTGGACCCTGATTGCTCCGTACATTCAGAAGTTCCCACATTACATGAGTTGGATGTCAAATTCGTAACAGAGGAGGAAGAAGGGATACCAGAATGACCAAATTTAGCTTGTGATTCACATGTATCAGGATCAAATTGAGGAGAGTAGAATCCTGATTTCTTTTCTTCCTCTGAAGAAAGATGTCAATAAGAATGATTGTCAAAACTAGCCCAACAAAGTAGACTAAAGGATTACTTCTATGCTAAATACAAATTTACTAGATAGTGGCATCAAAGAAGGAGAAAACTGCCTTTTATAGAAGTATACAAGGAAAACCAAGAATCATAATGCAGTAAAAAAGAAACAAAATCATATAATAAAATTTTGGATATCCATAAGAACCTGAGGACATAAATCAAAAACAGAGAAGAAAATTTTTATCAGTGAAAGAGCTATTGTATATAAACTTCTCAATGAATACCATGTAACAGAAGAAAATGAGCTAAGATGGATTATTCTTGCATAAGTTAAAATTAATTTATGCACTTTTGTGTTTCTTTTAATTATCTCATCTACTCCAAAAGCTAAGGTGCATAATTTGATTCCAACATATGCGACATGTTTGGTTCCTTTTACTTTCCTACTTCTTCTCCAATGTATTTTATGAGAAGTTTATCCAAGCTAAGCTAAATTCTACTTAATTCAAGACAGATGGATACTTCTAATAGTTGCCAGTATCAAGTACCTATTACAGTATGGAATCCGTATTTGAATTACACAGACACGGTGGAATATATTAATTATAATAAGTGACAAATACGAGAACTTACAGTTACCCTACTATAATTACAAATACAGCATGAAATCAGACTAAAACAATTTACATCATTTTAACATTTCTCTTCAAGTCGGAGCATATAAATATGTGCATAATCTTTAACACATATAACTTATTTGAAGCCCTCTACTAGTTGATCAATTGAATTGGAAATCTAGTTTTAATGTCTCCAGATAAGATCTCTTAAATGAAACACGGACTATCTCAGTGTAGGGCTATTGACTATGGTACACAACTGTAATTGTTTACACATCACACATGCATTGGTGGACTTCTCATAGTCCATGCTGTTGTGCTTGCAGCTATGTTTTATGGTAAAAGATTAGGATCCCACTATTCAACACAATGATGAGCATTTAAAATAACTACTGAATTACAACTCTATTGTGCTACAATTAGCGCATTGGTCTTTGCAGCCTTGATGCCCTCTCAACAACTCCACGATTTGTCACTCATTAGGCCCTAGATACCGTGTTTAACCAGCTCGTGGTTAGTGCCACGGTATTTCTCTTTTCTACAAGCATTTGGAGAGGTTGTTTCACTAAAAGTATTAAAGTGGCTCGTGGTTACAAAGATAATAGAGAAGATGAATTCTATGAAAAATCCTAGACAAGTAAAGTTAAAACAAATGTTCAGACAGCTTATGAGTGATAGTGCACTAGAGAAGAAAACCTAAACTGACATAATAAGTGGAAGAGAGCAATCCAAGGGAAAGAAAGGAAAGGAGATGGCTGGCTACTTTAAACTGCTAGGATTAGAACATTTTTTTTTCTTAATGACCAAACTTCGGTTATTATGTGCCCTGTCACCCTGCATGTTGATCATAAGAAAACCCTCTATCACAAGAAAAGAAACCACCACCTAGAGGAGGAAGGTATAATAATATCATAAATTAAAGTTATTTCAAAGTTAAGTATTTGTGCTCGCTCTCTTTTTGGCTTATGGTACAAACTTCATATTGATACAGTAACAACTTTTTACTTCTGATGTATTTTCTTGCAAGATTCCTGCAGTATGCCTCTTAGTGTTTAGCTGTGCAATAATATCCATACGACAAAACTCAACTGACCAATTAGAAGTAATTCATCTTATGTTTAGTTGTCCAAAAACAATTCAGTATCAGATCCATTTTGTGGTCTGATTTTATGTGTAGTAAATAATAGATTCTTAGGATAAAAGAATCCTCAATATCTCCATAGTTTGATTCAGAGAAAATTTCATCAGAATTTTTTTATTCATTTAAGCATATTTTTATTTACTTATTTTAAAAAATTTGATTGTTACAAATAGAGATGATGAAAATATAATTAATGAAAAAGTTATCAATAAAAGAAATTATATAATGGTTAGATTCAAAGTTACTTTGCTTTTATAGCTCAATGGTCGAAGAATTATGAGCACACAACCCCAAACTTACAAAAGCTAGGAATCAAGATTTTAAGTTTGACATGAAGTTCATCGGGATGTGAGTGCAATTGGAGTGTATTTGAGCAAATAGTAATTATTGTTCATGACATGACTCATTTCATTATCATCTTCTCTATAGAATGTGAAAGAAAATAATTCACATTTTACTTATTCATTATGCAAATTCATTCAAAAAAATGAGAATAGGTTGGACCACAAAAGATTGCATGATTTGGTTTACATGAAGTATAGCCAATAACTTGCTCAAAGATACAATATTAAGGATGAAATAGACCCAATTGTACTCAATGACATTGATGAGTGTAATGAGTGGGGGGGGGGGAAGGAGTTGGTTTTTTATGACAATCTCACTCTTAATTGGGCAACTGTTTTGGAGAACCAATAATTTATACAAGGAGACAAGAAACTAATAAAACAAAGCAACCATCAAGTGGTGGTTTCATTATTGGATCTTCCCATGCTTCTAAGAAAGGTCTAGGTGCAACTTCACCCCCAACAAGAAGGAGGGGCAAGGGGTTGAGAATGAATTGCATGATAGCTCTGATTCTGAGTTTTAATAATTACTTAACTTTGACAAGGGTTTCTTTGAAGGGGGAGAGGAGGAGGGACATGCCCCCATTGGATAATATTGAAGACAATTATGTAGGGATTGAAGAGACAAATAATTAGAAATTTAAGACATTTATCATATGTTTTGTTGTTATTTTAAGTTTTGAACTTGAAATCCGTGGTGCTTTGATTTGATGTTATTACTATTTAAATTTCTAGACATAATATTATATTATCATTAGTTATGGTTGCCCCTTTCATTATTTTTGCATTAAAATTATATTTCTATATTTTTTTTAAAAATTATCTATGTGTATATATTATATTTCTTTGGTCTATAATGTTTCTGTAATAACCCGTTATAGTTTTCGGTACTCCCACATTCCGAAGAATGAACATCTCAATTGTAGTATTAGATATTTGTGGATGATCTAGCAGGAGCCTAATAGCGGTGGCACAACAACTCCGATGAACTTAACTAGGATAGGTTTTGAATGACTCTAATATCATCTTAGTAAGTGGGTTTATGCCTAACTCAACCTCACAAAATCAACTTATAAGGTGAGGTCTACACCTCACTTACATATTATAATTTGACCTAATTCCTAGTCAATGTGGGATCTTCAACAAAGATATATCTACTAAAGAAGGGGTTATAGGTTTTAATAAATCTCCAAGAGCATGGTTTGCGAGATTACAAAAGCAATGGTTTCCTTAGGATACAAGCAAAACTAATGAGATCATACTTTATTCATAACATACACTATTATAGGTAAACTCGCTATATTGTTGGTCCATGTGAATGATATAATTATTGCAAAAAATGATGAAACAAAGAAATTTACATTGAAGGAAAAAATTAACATCCCAATTTGAAATGAAACACCTAGGGAAACTCGAGTATTTCCTTAATAAAGGTTGATTATTCCAGAAAGAGGATTTTCTTCTCCTAAAGAAAATCCGTACTTGATCTCCTCGAAGAAACAAGTAAGATGGGATGTAAAACTTCAAAAGTTCATATTAATTAAAATCATAAAATATATTTCGAAGTGAATAGAATCCTCCTATAGAAAAATGTCTATCTATCACACACAAAATCAGACCTTGCTTGTGAAATTAGTATGATAGAACAGTTTAAGCATAAACCAAGATAAGACACATGCAAGCAACTGAACAAAAAATTTCAATACTTAATCCGAAGAAGGGGCTACAATTCAAGAAAGAAGACACCTTGACCCTGAAATTTACCTCCGGGTACTATATATTTCTTGGAGAAAGTTTGGTAATCTAAAGAAGTAAAAAAACAAGATAGAGCATCTCATTCAGGAGCAAAAACTGAATTTCGAGCTCTTGCTCATGGTGTGTGCGAAGGACTCAAATAAAGGTTGGCATCCCAATGCAATTGTACTATGATAACAAGTCAGCCATGATCATTAATCATAATTCAATACAACATGGTAGGAACAAACATGTTGAAATTGACGGACACTTCATCAAAGATAATCTTGAGATCTTCTGGTTACAACCCAATTCCCTATAGGACTTCAAGTTGCAAGCAATTTCACTATAGGGCTTCCTCAACCAATTCTAGAATCTTGTAGGCAAGTTGGAAATGAACAATAGATTTACCAACTTAAGGATGGGTGTTGTAAATAACAAATTATTAGATAAAAATGTCTCCAATATCTCCATAGTGATTAGAAGAAAATAATTTTAGAATCTTCCTATTAATTTCAACATATTTTTATTTCCTTGTTTTAAAAGGCCTGATTGTTACAAATAAAGGTGATGAGAATGTAATTAGAGTGATGGTTATCAATAAAATAATTCTTTATTTCCTTACATTGTTCCAAGCATATGAATTCAAGAACATAGAAACAAAACTTTTGAATGGAGGAGGGGTACGTAGCCCAATTGAAGCTTAAATCCATGAACTGATGTTGGTTATGTGGACTAATTAAATGACAACTTGCACCACTAGGATTTACTAAAAAAGATTTCCAGTATTTAGATCAAGGTTTCTTTAATGGTTTCTCTAAGCCTTTCGTTAACTCATGCTCTATCATTTTGAATTGAGCTACCTTCCCTTAAATAAACTTTTCTCACTAGAATCTATATAGATCTTTTTCCGCAGATAACCAAACAACCTTAAGTGAGTTTCCATGATAGATGTTAACCAATATTTTTCCCTTAATCATCCCTCCATCTTAGCATTGGGATATGTAAAATAGAACAAGGAATCCTAAATTGAGCTCCCGCCAGTCCAGATAAAAAATAATGGACGACAGAAGTAGTAATAATAACTCATAATCAATCATGTTGGAATGTATAGATGACACAGCTTGTTGAACGGATCACTATCAATAGAAGACCATTGCAATTTTAGAAACACCATTATATTCAATGCATTGCACAATAAATCATTGAGACTTATAAGAATCATTTCACACATGTATATTTAGCATGCTCGTGCATAGGCCATTAGGGAAAGTGATATACCAAGAGTTTGGTCTTCCCTTCTCTTGTAAGCAACAGTATAAATCTTAAGAAGCAAAAAGTGAAGCAATTGGCAGACTGTTGGGAAGTGATAGTATTGATGCCTACATACTGGACATTGAGACTCGCGCAGACAATTCATTGAATTGTAGACACACCAGAAACAGCATATGTGGCCACATGCTGCAAATAGAGAGGAAAATATACTAAGAAATTATCAAACTGATAACATATTCACACGCACTCTAGAAAATAATGCTGCCTTACATAGCACAATGGGCTTGTATAATAGATCCCTGCATAATGAAAGTAAAACCAAAATCAGTACACACAATTTGAAAAAGGGAAATATGGTAGCTCACACACCGACTTCAAATGACAAAATAAAGAATCCCTTGTTTCATACAATAGATTAAAAATTTCAAAGCTCAAGAATATGCAATCCTTAATCCAGCCCCAAGAGACAAGATTTTTGGGTTTTGGAGTCAAATTTCATTTGACATTTTTTCAAACAAAAATTGTAAAAAATTGAGGAACTATTACTCTGATTTATTCCTTTTGTTAGCGTTTACACCACTCTCAACGAATTTGGCATTCAATTGAAATTCGAATGTAAAATGCAGGTGTACCAACTTCAGATCGAGAAGAAGAAAAATAACCCCGGAATTGTCCACATCAACTAAACTTGAATCAAGAATAAAATTCATGTTCTTTAAGAAATAACGGCATCCCTAGTGACCCTCTTGAAATATGAATAAGAATCAGAGCACACAATTGAGGCTTGATGAACAACACAACAAAGGGCGTTCCACTTTGGAAACAAAAGAACTCTAAACAATATGCAATTGGAAGAGACTTACAGACAAACGCAGCATACGAAGGATTCGGGGATTTCTTCGTGTTCATCATCCGCAAAGTTTCGATCTCTGAATGCGTTGTTCTCCATTTCGTTAATGTTCCAACAACGCAGAGAGAGAATGCGGTGGTGTCACAGGGGAATCAGGATAGGAACGAACAACAAGAGAACCTGGTGTTCTACCATATATTTTTAATATTTAATATTTAATTATTAAATGCATTAAAAAAAATTGTCTAATTCTCTTCTCCCAAAGGAAAAGGTCACACTAAATTAAAATATTTTAAAAAAATAAGAGACTGAATTTAAAAAATTATCAATAAAGTAAGAGAATTAAATTAATATTTAAATCTTAACATATTGGAAATCACGTTATATAGTGCATCTCATTTCTTATTTATTTAATAAGTTTAGTTCATGGTTGCATACGTTTAATAAATTTTAGAAAAAAAATAGTTTTTATATTTTTATGTTTCTCAACTTTCAAAAATCCGTAAGTTTAATATTTATTTAATTTTTAAAAAAAATAGGAAAAAGAGACTAAATTTATATTTTCTTTTTAAGTTTGAGAACTCAACTGAATATAGGAACTTTAACTATGTTTGACCGTATAAGAACTAAAAATATTATTTCCTCTAAATTTTAACTATTAATAAAAAGAGTATTACTAATAGGATTGAAAATAGGTGAGACTTAAAATAAGTTTGACCTACTTTAAAAAATTAAATTCAGGTTTAATTTAATTTTTATGGTGATTTTTATTTAGGTTTGATTTACTCTTTTTGAGAGTTTAATTTAGTGCATTATCCAACTTAAAAATCTAGTTTTTATTAAGGTTTTTTGGAAGACATGACTTATTCTTATATTAGTTGTCTAAATCAATGTGAAAAAACTCTATGAACTATGAAAAAGTAAAAGGATAAATTATATTTTAAGTTTCTTGTCTAACCAAAATTAACTGTGAAAGTTAGTTTTGTCTATGCATTTTTCTGCTTCTTTGAGTCCCTCTGATATCAAAATAAATTTAGGATTAAGGAAAGACTCCATTAATTCAGAAAATACAAGAACTTTATCAAATGTAAGAACTAAAGCTAGTTTAAATGAATTTTGAGAGAGGTAAAACACATTTTATTCAAGTTCAAATACTATCTACTCAATACATGAAAAAATTATGGAAATAGTTACCTTAGGTTTTCTAAGAGGCGAGTATAAGTTATATAAAAATATATTTTGTAATAAAATGCATTAAATTTATAGTATTTACTTTATACGTAAATATGTTTGATATTTAAAATGGTAAATAAATAGTTTATTTCAATACATTATAAAATTGTTTTAGTATAATAAAAATACCGATTATAAACTAAGGAGTTTTTACTTCTAATCCATTTTTTTCATAAAATTTACGTAATTTATTAAAATTGGATTTGGCCCGCACTTAGACTAGAACATAAATTATGTATGTTGTCATATTTTTGTTGTTGTTAGAATATAGGTTAAATTAAATAGGATTCAGTTAGTTGGAGTATGAAAATTTTCATAAAAACATTATAATTTTTACTAAACTGATTTAAATAAAGTTGTAAAACAAGTTTTATAAATATTTAAAGTATGATATTAAGGATTCTTTATTTTAAGAATAACAAATATATTTATTTTAAGAATAACAAATATATCGATTGACAATGTACGAGAGAAGAGATAAACACACATAGATTTGTATTGGTTCACTTTATCACAAGAGAAATATCTAGTTATTTAATCCGATTAGATTAATTCATGTTATTTTCAAGTTTTAAGAAAATTTCTCGAGAAAACAAGAAAATACAACACACAACATACAATATTCTATCATTACTTGTGAAATCTATCACAAACAAAATTCTTAACGACTCTAACTAAGATCAAAATAGAAAAAAAAATTGTCCAAAATCATAATAACAATATCACATGAAAAAGTATGAGCATATATAATAAGGATACATATCACATGAAAAAATATGAGCATATTTAATAAGGATACAAAATAAAGATGACTTTAACTTCTTTAAACAAGGTTTGAATCAAAATATTAAACCAAGAAAGTAATGATTTTTCTCAGGCTAAGTTCCCTCTTAATAGTAAAAGAATTCTTTGAATGAATGAGATTGATTTGGTATAATTTCAATAAAAAATGAGAGAGATATGAAGACTTTTATGGTTGATGATTTTAATCAATTAAAATCAGTTTAATGGATTAAAATATATCTTAGATTTAAGTTTTTAGGTTTTTAATATGTTAAAATAATATTTTAGTATGTTAAATTGATTAAAGTATGAGATTTAAGTGATTTTAATCAATGAAAATAAACTTATGATTCAAGTTAATTTAATGATTAAAAATTCGTTTCAATATATTGAAACAAAGCTAAATACACAAATTTGACTTTTCAGTGGTTTTAATAATTTAAATCGTCATTCATTGAAATGGTTTTTCTTACTTTCCAGCAAATCTAAGAACATTTTAACTTATTAAAACATATTTTAATCTATTAAAATGTAACTTAAACCCATAAAGGAAATCAAAACACATCCAAGGCTTTCTAACTTAGTTAATAATAAAACCTTGATAAAAGAACTTAAAACATGATTAAAACAAAAAATTAGAACTTAAACCCAAGATTAAATGCATGATCAAAATCTTCGATACATACATCATTATCAACATAACATATTGGAGTTTGAAGCATCAAATTTTAAAAGTCAAACTTATATATCAACAATTTTCACCTCTAATATTTTTAACATTCTTTCCAATTTCAATTAGCTATTTCCAACCCTATTGCTCTCAACCAATTTAAGGGTTATCAATGGTGTAAGCAAATATCTACCCCTAATGAGAAAATAGAGATTGCATGAACCACTTTGACAAACCTTGAGACTCCCTTGTGTTGAGATCTTATTCTTTCTCCCATGCATTTTCTTTGGTCACAAACCAAGAAAAGCTTGTTTAGTAATTCTCCTTTGGAGGGAAGTAGCATGATTGAACAAAGTCACATTTCCTATAAAATGTAGGTTTCAGAAGAGTTAGAGACTAACTTTAACCTAATTTATAAGATTGCAATTTCAATTCATAATAGCTACTTCCCAACAGAGGATAAAAAGGTATAACAAGTCTAAAGTTCAATTTAGAAATTGGATCGAGTTGAGTTAGAGGTACTCCTACTTATTATGACTAGACTCTTTTTGCTTAGTGTATCCTTTAATTTGGAACCTTTGTATATTTTATTTTGAATATGATATACATAGAAACCCGGTGGTATAAATTACCTTCTCTATAATAGTTTACCTATTTCATTTTATATTATTGAACTCATAGACATCAATATATGTCACTTGCAAGGTTATCAGACTTGATAGTCTACTCATACTTGTGGGAGCCCTATTAACCCGACTCGTAAACCCGACTTGTAGACTCGTAAGAGTCTACTTCAGATAAAAAATTTAACAAAAAATAATAATTCATGATACCAAATCCATAATATTGAAATAAACAAGTTCATACACCAACAAAATAACTAAAACAACACAAATGTTATCAAGTTTAAAAGTCTCATTCATCTAATCCTCTAAGGAAATCATCTCCAAGATCTTCATGATCATCTCCATCATCATCTTCATCACCATCTTCATCACCATCAACATCATCATCAAAAACTATATTATCAAAATCAGATGCATCTAGAATTGAATCATTTAAACTTGTTCCTCCATCTAAGTCAACATTCACACCATCACCTTCAACTTGAGTTTGCTCAAGCTCAACAACATCATCTCCTTCTTCAGTTATCCATTCATTATCGGACTCGATGTCTTCAAATGGGAGAGCAACAAATCTTCTAATTTGTTTGTTTCTCAACTTTGAGTTATACATTACAAAAACCAAGTCATTCATTTTCTTCTGGTGCAAACGGTTTCTTCTTTTTGTATGAACCTATAATTAAATATGAAAATTTTGTCAATATATAAATCAAATCAAGAAAAACCTTAAATAACTTCAAGAACTTGAATTACCATTTCAAATGAGCTCCAATTACGCTCACACACTGAAGAACTACAAGTTAAACTCAAAACTCAAACAACAAACCTCTTTAGTTCTGAAGTTCTATCCCCAAACATCTCCCACCAATCTCCACGTAACATTCCTTTCCTACTCAGCTATGCATTTTCCAAAGAAAATGTTCCTCTTGAATAGTGAAAATCAGTAAGTTGCAAATTGATTTGTGTCCTTTCTGCAACATCTTTAACCAATCTTTTCATGCATATGTACAACCCCTCCTTCACCTCAGCATCATCATTTCTAAAGTTTGGTTTATAGGCAATTGGGGGTTTAGATAATAGGCAGTTGCATGCAAATGCCTATGAAGCTGATTATTCCACCTCTGATCAATGATTTTCCAAACAGGTTCATAACTACATACCAATTATGTTATATTAGAAATAATTAAACAAATAAATAAGTATTTGAATTTAAAATGGAAGAAAGTTAGAAATGTTACCTTTTCTTGATATTATTAAAGTTGTTTTTAATCTTCTCTTCGGCACAATCCATCTCCTCATATATAAATCTCATTGCGGGTTTTACATCTGAATCTACCAATCGAAGGACCACCATAAGAGGGGCAACAACTTTTAAACATATAGTTACATTCTTCCAAAATCGACTATCTAATACCACATTTTGAACTTTCTTCCCTTCCTGTGAAATTCCAAACTTCCTTATTTTCCATTCTTCAAAGTTAAACATGGTCATCAATGATGTTTTCATTTCATACAAACAAGCTAGAGTCAAGTATGATGTGGCAAATCTAGTCATTCCAGGCCTTATCAAGTCCCTTCCATTTGTAAACTTTTTCAAAATGGTAATTAGCATTGCTCTACCATAAATGTAGGTAGTGATCCTTCTTCCCTTCTTGATAGTAGTTTCATGGACCTTTAATTGCTTCTCAAAATCTTCAAAGATTAAA
>Ga0123342_1005783_pt1 | contig 17670 bp, 16 predicted proteins | sample Turbeawhitnodule_FD_89960 | JGI IMG/M metagenome (GOLD analysis project Ga0123342, IMG submission 89960) | Root nodule microbial communities of legume samples collected from Mexico - Turtle bean Mexico white nodule | ecosystem: Host-associated > Plants > Roots > Nodule | place: Mexico: Nepantla...
CAAAAAGTTCAGCAAATTCTTGAAGAGAAACCGCAACAAGGAATCCAACAAAGAAAGGTATGGAAACAAGAAAACTAGTGATTTTAATCCTAACAATTATACTTGTTTTGGTTGTGGAGAACAGAGGCATATAAAAGTTGAATGCCCAAATAAAGAAGGCAAGGAAAAGAAGTCAAGCAAAAAGAAAAAGAAAGGGGAATAAAAAAAGGCCTACATTGCTTGGGATGAAAATGAAGTCTCCTCATCAAGCTCCTCATCAAGTGAAGATGAAGAAGCCAATTTGTGTTTGATGGCAAAGGGAGAAGATGATTCAAATAGTTTAAGTTCTTGTGCCTCTTTAAATGCTGAAAACTATAGTCAATTGCTTCAAGCTTTTAAAGAAACTCATGGGGAAGCTAACCGATTGGCTCTCTTGAACAACCGGTTGAAAGGGTTGAACAACTGGCTTGAAAATAGAGTCAAAACACTTGAAGAAGAATTGGAAAATTCAAAAACTGATCTTGAAAATCTTGAATTGCATTACAAGAATTCTTCTTGCTTGTGTCACTCAAAAGCTTGCAAAATTGTGAAATTCTTGAAAATGAAGTCCATTATCTTATTAAAATTATGGATAAACTTTCAAAGGGTAAATCTAACTTTGAAACTGTCTTGGCATCCCAAAAATGTGTTTTTGGAAAATCTGGTTTTGGGTTTAATCCACAAAGCAAGAAAAATGGGATTTCAAAGCGTTTTTCAAAAGTGTCAAAAAAACAACCGATTGAAAAATCGAAACAACTGGTTGTTACATGTTTTTATTGCAGGAAGAGAGGCCACTCTGTTACATTCTGTAAAATTAGGAAATATTATGTTCCTAAAGGTATAATGAGATGGATTTCCAAAGGTTCTGAAGTTCCCAATGATAAATGTAATACAAAAGGACCCACTTTTGTAAGGGGATCAAATCTTGTTGCTTGAATTTGTTGTGTTGTAGGAATACTAAGAGAAGCATGGACTCTTGAGTCATCAGATTAAGCATTTGGAAGAAGAAGATTTTGTCTGTAATTGAACTGAGAATTTTGTACCAGCTTAAGTCTTCTTAAAAGCCAAAAGAAGTTTTCTTGATCATGGACAATGACTCATTGAAGGGACTCTATGACAAAAGGATAAGACTTTCTTTGTTTTTTAATTTGTGTTAAATCTTCATCTATTTGTGATACATGTGGAGCAATTACAATTTTATTCTTCTCTGCTTTTAAAAAATCTAATTAGTTGTTGTTACAGAAAAACAACCAATTGTTTTCTCCTCTGACAGCACTACATAAAATTGATTTAATTTCTTTATGCATTCTAGCTTTTGCAGATTTCTATTTTAAAGAGTTATGAGTCAAAAAACAGCCATTATGAGTCTGAATTGGTTCAGAAGTGGGTTACTTCTTGTCATAAAAGGAATATATTCCATATCTTGGAAATTCAAGTGTCTTTATGACTAGTCAAATCCACATGTGTTGACCATGTGTTTTTCTGGTGTGGGCTGACATTTTTCCTATGCAAGCTTGGACCAGATTCCTCTTCTTGAAGACCGAAACCCACTGCAACCAAAGGATCAAAGATGGTTTTTGTGTTGCTATAAAACCCTATGCATTTGTTTTTCTACACAAAAACAACTCATTGGCACATCTGTTGTTGCATCTCATATTTGTCTATCTTTTCTCTCTATTTTTTTATTCTTGATCACTGCCACCATGAATTCCACTCCTCCATCATAAAAAAGAATCAAAACCAGGGTTGTAAGAACAGGAAGGCGTCTTGAAGGCTGATTTTCAGGAGACAATGAGCTGATTGAAAAATACCGCTTTGAAACAAGTGGAAAAGTGATAAAAAATTCAAAAGTTATCTCTTTCAGCTGGCTGAAAATTCAAAAGTTGGATGATGTGCGAAATCTTCACAAGGAACAACTGCTGAAGAGGTTCTTAGAGATGAAAGGGAACATTTATCCTGATCTCATTAGAGTTTTCTACACCAACTTGAAGTTTGTTGACAACAACCTTGTTTCCCATGTTAAAGGTGTGGATATGGAGATTACTCATGAAGTATGGACTGCGGTAACTGGATTGAAATATGTTGGGCTGTGAATCAACAAAGGAAACATTGATGTGGTGGAAGATTTCTACAAAATTCAATTTTACAGAAGTTGTTTGAAGAATCCGCAAGCACAAGTGAGAACTTGTTCAGTTGGAGGGTTGAAGCTGAATGAAAGGTTAATGGCTTTCATTGTAACTTGGATTCTAACACCAAGAGGGAGCAATAACTTTGTTCTTACTGGAAGATCTTGTCTACATATACTGTATTATGAACAAAGTCAAGGAACACATGCAGAAATCAATGACATTAAGTGATTACCATTATCCTTATGCTATCTTGATTTCAAAATTCTTAAACTATTTTGAAGTAGATCTTGAGGAAGAAACATCTGAATTGGTGAAATCAACTCATGAAGTGAACAATGGTTCACTAAGTAAGAGGGTTTTACCAAGATTGGTGGAAAATTGGTAAGCAAGGATGGAGAACAAGGTGGTTCCTCAAGTGGTGCACATGCTGAACATGATGAAGAAGAACAAGATGTTGCTAAAGGTGTTAATGTTAATGCTCAAGATGGAGATCAACCTGTTGTTGACACAGGTGCTGGAACAAGTGTTGGAAACCAAGGAAATAGAATTCTCTCGATGTCCCCTTTTGAGAGATTTATGGTCAATAGGTTAGACAACTTTGCTAAAAATCAAAGGAATCTTCATGATTTTTGTGCTACAAATTTTCAAAACATTGATGACAAATTCCAAAGCATGGATACACGTTTTTATAACCTTGATTAATAGATTGAAGTTGTTCAAACCAACTTTTTGAGCTGCAGTATGGGAAAGAAGATTGAAGCCAATTTTTTGTTTAATTTATATGCTAGTATTGCTTTATTTTGAACTATTCTGTTTTTATCTCTTCCTAATTTTATTTGTGAAAATAAATAGGGGGAGAATATGGTTTATGTGTTGTCTTATCTGCTATAACTCTGATTTAAGTGTGTTTTAATTTTTGTTGCTATTTGGTTAATCTTTTCATTGATTGTGGCTGGATTTCCTGGTTTTTCTACTCTTGTGGTTATGTAGAAAACTTGTTAGTATGTCATCATAACCTGATATTAGAGATGCTCTAGGATTGCATAGTTTCTGTTTTGCAGGTGCTGTTTCAACTTTAAACAAGATCAACAAAAGCAACCAGGGATTTGCTTCATCAAATAGAGGAAGATTGTTGATCAAGAGTGATCAAGAGCTTTAAAGAATCCCAATTCAAAGTGTTTGATGGAAGGTTGGAGTTGCTGTCGTGTGTTTGTGTGGGGTCTGGAGTAGAATTATTTGTAATCCACTCCTTGTTTGAATCCAGAACTGATTTGATTTGAAAACCTTTTTAAAATGGAATGTTTTTCAGTTAAGGGAAAAACAACCTGTTGTTTTTTCGAATCAACCAGTTGTTTTGTTCTTAGGAGGTTTTGAAAAAGTTGAAAATTGTTTGACTTGGTTGACTTAACTGTCAAACTAAATCAATCGATTCTTTCGTGTTTTCAACCGATTGTTTCTTTGAAAATCCTAACAAAATTCCTTTTTGATTTCTGAATCTCTCTTAAATGATTTCTAACTGAATGCGCTCCTGTTTTAAATGTTTTTAAATATTCTTTGGAGTATAAAAAGTTTGTTACACACTCTTGGAATGATAGAGAAACAGTTTTGAGAAATCATAGTGCAAATTGAATTTCAAGTTTTCAAGATTCACATCAAGCTTTGGATTTTCAAGTCTGTGGAATAGGATTGGGGTGTACTTCTAAACTTTAAGCTTTGTAATACCAAGGGGTATTCTATTCTCTTCTTTCTTGATTACTGTATTTCTATAATTGAGTGTAAGTACAAAATCAGAGGGTGTTCTGATTTCTGTGGATTGTTGTGTCAAAAGGAGTGTGTTTCTTGAAGGGTTCAAGGTCACTCTTTTGGTGTTTTGTGTTGTAATCTAGTATTGATTGCTCAGTAGAAATCCAGAAGTCTCTGGGGACTGGATGTAGCTCTTGGCTTAAGAGTGAACCAGTATAAACTACTTGTGTATTTTTCTCTTACTCTGATCTCTTTTAAATTCTGTTTTTAAGTTGTTCTAAATTTTGCTGGTATAAACAATCGATTGAATCGAAGAAATAACCGATTGTTTTTTTGTGCTTCACTTTAAAACAGATTGTATTCTTGGCTAACTTGGTTCCTTTTCTGGATTTCTTCACTGAGTTTCATTAAACCTTCAAAAGTTTTCGAGAATCTCTTTCAAACAATTCATCCCCCCTCTTATTTAAAAGGTCATATATTCTAACACTCTCTAGTATCTTCTTGCTTCTCTTTTGCCTTTAATTTCCGGTTTCTTTTAGCTAACCTTTCAATTTCCGCTTCAAATAACAATTGATCTTTTGGAATCCGATCACTCAATATCATATAAAAATAGCTAATTTAAAGGTTAGAAGAAAAATTCACAAGCAATAACCGAATATTTGTCTTTTATATTTCTTATTTTTTCGAAAATTGAAAAATAAACAAAAAATTAAATTATAATTGAATAAAACAAATAAAAGAAAATTCAAATTAAATAAGAAAATAAATAAAAGTAAATAAAAAATAAAATAAGAATTAAAACAATAAAAAAATACCAAATTTGAAAAAAAAAATCAAAACAATTTAAATATTCACAATATTTAGGAAACTATACTCAACAAATCAAACTTATTCCCCGGCAACGACGCCAAAAACTAGATAACTTTTTACGGCAAGTGCACCGCGTTTTCAGAAGTAATAATTTGTCCCGAAGGAATGATATCGATCTCACAAGGGACAATTGAATTATCAAGTACAATACTCTCTAAATATAAAACAAAACAATAAAAAGTGTGTTGACGGTGGTTGTGTTGGTGATGATCAATAAGAAAACAAACAAAGAATTGGTTGCTTCAAGTTGGAAAAATACGGATTAGGTTTCATCTCTTTCACTCTCAGTTATTTTGATTAGGATGTTAATATTAAGTTCTTTTATTGAAATTGATGTCCGTATAAAATTCATTTATATCGATCTCTCGCATATAAAAATTATTAAGAATGTTTCCTAAATATCGATCTCTCACATACTTATAAAAAGAACTTAGAGTCTTGCTCAGACGTTAATAACAATTAACATTTCAAGTCTATCTCTAGCACTCAAATATGTTAAGTATTGTTGGTTAGGTCAAAATCCTAAAAATATCTCTCAGTCAGATCTAAGATTCTAGATCAAGAGTGAGAAATAAAACAACAATACTAATACTTAATCAAGAACAGAACATTATATCATATTTAAGGTATAATTACCTTATTCGTCTCTATATTTAGGGTCAATATTCAATTTAGTCCAGTGGTTTTTAAAAAAAAATCAATTTGGTCCCTATGTTTTTTAAAACGTACCCAAAATGGTCCTTTTTGTTAAGTCGCACCAAACAACGTCAAGTGTTGCTTATGTGGTAGAGAGAAGTGGGATTGGCTATTGTGTGAGGTGTGAGGTGTCAAATGACATGGATTGAGAGATTAGTTTAGTGAAAATGATTTGGGGGTTAGGGTTTTTTTAATTGCAATTGGGGGTTAGGAATTTTTAATTTAAAGTAGTGAGTTTCTGAGGTGTGATATTAAGAGGTGCGATGTCGTAGTGCGATTGTGAGGTGTGATCTCGTAGTGCGATCCCTAACCCATTCTGAGGTGCGATCCCGAGCCCGTGTAGTGCGATTGTGTGGGGCAACGATTGTGGGAGGTGCAACCATTGTTGAGCGTGGTGCAGTTTCGTGCTTGGTGATAAGTGCCTAATTTCAGTAATATTTTATATTAAAATATAGGCACTTATGAGTATTAATTTCTAAAATACATATAAACTAATTCCTAATTTATGATTTTATACCTTGTTACATTTTTATGATCTTTATTTGAATAAGAGCATTTTATACCCAAATTTGATGTTAATTTCAGGTTTCTAGGGAAGAATAGAGATTTGGACTAAAGAAGAATGATATAAGCTAAAAAGAGAAAGCACGAAGGCCCAGAAACGCACAAAAACAGAAAAAGTCCAACTCAGCAGCGGAGTATCTCGCTCAATACTCCAGTGAAGTTTTCGGAAAATAGCGCCTTTCTCGCTCAAGCGAGAATGCATCAGATTAATTGGGTTAATTTTATGTTTTATGAACCAACCCATCAACGCGATGTAGGAAGTCGCCTAACCCTAGTAAATTAGGTTAAATAGGGGGTTAGAGACTCAACCCTAGTATGCCAGATTGAGAGGAAAAAATCATTGACTGATTTGTAAACAATTGGAAGAATGGAAGGTAATAAAGTATGTGTGGCTAATTCTACCATTTGGGATTGGGAGTAATCTGTTCGAGCTCTTATGTAGTGAGGTGATATTTAAATATAGGTATAATTACCTTATTCGTCCTTATATTATACATTATTTAAATATACAATATATTAAAGATATTTTTATTTTTATTTTCAATAGAGTAAATATTGCCTACCCATTTTTTAATTAAATAAATTGTAATATAATTTTTTTACATTAAATAAAATATTCATTTAAAATCAGATTAATTATTAAAAAAAATTATATATAGGATTAAAATTTCCAACACATAAGAAATACCTAAAACAACTTAATACTAGATGATCTGAAGTCCCCTGCAACCCTTATGCGACTCCATTAAATAGACATAGGTTAATTTTTAAGACCATGATTTCTCCCATGGATCTCATTAATTTTGTTCTTACCGAATTTCCTCGATCTGAAAGCCTGTTTGATCTTTGTCACTATCTTTTTGAAGACTCTATTGCTTTTTTTTTTTTTTGGATTCTTGGCTCTCCATCTCCAACTGTTCTCCCAAACCCTCCAAAGAAGCACCATTCCGACGAAAAGCTTCAAGAAGCCAATCGTAAAGCACCACCATCCGCTCTATGAAACTCCTCGAAACTTGGACCATCGGAAAACGCAAGTTGCAACCGTAATATCCAACTCCGATCTATGTTGGGCATGTCAGAGGCAGACCAAGCGAAAACATCAAGGTGCCTTGCTATGACCTCAACAACCTGATCCTGCGACTCTTGGCTCAAGGATCGTCCAAGTTTGAACGTCTTCCCACCGATCTCTCTTTCCACTACGTCTCCGGCGGGTTCGGGTCGTTTCTCCCGAGCGATCTCTGCACGAATGATCCCTTCTTCCCTTGAAGACTCGGTTGTAAGAGCGAACACCCCTCTCTTTGTCTTAAGGTTGTTTTCGTAGCACTTCTTAGCCTCTTTCTGGTCAGATTTAATGGTGATCACCGCACCCGCAAGGGAAGGCAATTTCATCTTCATATGCTTTGTGGAGGCAACTGCTTTGATTCTGTTTAAAGCTGGCCTACCTAACAGTATATTGTAGGCCAATGGGGCATTAACAACGAGATACCTGATGTTGGTAGTGCGCGAGGTCGTGCCATCCGTGAAAGTCGTTCTCAATTCTATATGCCCACGAACCTCCACCTGGTCCCCTGCAAAACTATACAAACATCGGTGTAGGGCCTTAACTGGTCCGTGGACAAGTAACTTGTTGAAGGTCGTCCAGAACATCACATCGGCTGAACTTCCTTGGTCCACAAGGATGCGGTGCACCTTCCTTCCTGTTGTGACTAGCGAAATCACTACCGGGTCATTGTCATGAGGTATGACATCCTGGAGGTCGGCCTTGGTGAAGACGAGGTCGACATCGGGGGTCTGGTCTACATGTTGTACCTCCACCGCCATCACATCTCGTGCGTACTTCTTTCGCTGGGAGGCAGTGCATCCTCCCCCTGAGAATCCTCCTTAGATTGTGTTTACCTCACCGTGAATAGGCACCTCGTGCCCCTGCAGTTACCAACGCCTGGTCGTCCTGCGGCTCTTGAAGATAATCCTTTAAGAAACCGTTTTTCACCAACTCATCTAGTTGGTGTGCCAAGGCCAAGCAATTGCGTATGTAGTGGCCATTTGCCTGGTGAAACTCACACCAAGCGTTCTTGTTGGGCCTCATCTTCCTATCAGTCTTTGCCGGTATCTTCAGTCTTGCCACTATGTTCGGGATAGCGATCAACTCCTTGAGTTCCACTAAAAAATTATGCTTCGGGGGTGGGTCCCTTCGCGCTCGCGCTCCCACTTGGGCTCATTCGTAGGGTTTTCCCGCCCCCTTTTTCTCTGTGGTTGCCTCGTGCACCCTCATAGGTTGAGGTCGTGCCGCCGCACGAGGTCGGACAAGACTGACAAGACCTTGTTTCTGCGTTACTCGATCATCTACGGCGATGTGTGTTAACGCTCGACGTCTAATCTCAGTGAACGTCTTCGGGTAGAACCTTAACAACGATTCACAGAAAGGTCCAGGCAACATTCCCTTGACAAAGGCGTGCACCGTCATGGCCTCATCAATGGGTTTCAATCTCACTACTTGGACCCCAAACCTGTTCAGGTAGTCCTTCATGGACTCCCCCTGGTACTGTTTGATGTCGAAAACATCGTAAGAAAGTCGGGTGAGTGCCTTGTTAACAAGGTACTGCTCCCTAAACAATGTTGCGAACTGGTCAAAGGTTGTGATGTGTCCGACGGGAAGGCTAACGAACCATTCCAACGTCGCGCCTGCCAACGTGCTCATAAGCAACTTGTAGTACACAGCGTCAAATCCTCCTGTAAGCATCATATGGGTGTGGAACGCCGTGAGATGGGCCTCTGGGTCCTCTGCTCCCGTGAAGGAGACCTTTGGGCCCAAAGACGTTGTTGGTAACGCCATATCCATGATCGCTTGTGAGAACGGCATGGGACATGCCCTAAGTGGGGGCACGTTCGTCCGTCGCGCGTTCCCCTACTTGTTGCAAATCCCTGCGTAGTTCTTCATTGGCTCTGCGCAGTTCCGCGTTGTCCGCTCGTGACGCATCAATTTCAACCCTTGAAGTTGCCACTTCCACTTCGAGGGCACGCATTGTGTCCAAGATTTATTGTGTGGTAACATTGTCCCCTCCGGGAGGCATAACTCCTGCGGATCCAGCAGTTCCTTGCCTCGTACTCCTCATATTTCTAGTAAAGACTCCTTTTGTGATTGCGAGTTTAATGGGCCCCACGGTGGGCGCCAAATGTTCCTGCCCGTTGACTCCCTTCGCCGGTTGACTCCAACAGCTACTTTGGCCTTTCTATCTCCGCCTGTGAATCGTACCTTCTTGATCAAGAAAGCTCTTACCTGCAAAGACAAAGGGGCGCCCTAGCGGCCGTTTGCACTCTGACGTTCAAGTCAGTATTAGGGCAAAGAAACACCAAGAGTTTATATTAGCTTCAGACTTAGAAACTGTGTACCGTGCTAGGGTTCTTGGCACCCTTTATATAGGCTAAAACTAGGGTTTACCTTTGTGTTTTTACCCTTATCTAGGGTTCCTTGGAGAATGTCCCAACGCCGCTATTTAGGTAACCTTAGCGTATCTGGCACATAGAATTTCCCTTAACTGGAGTGCAACGAATAACAGAGTGGCTGCTTGGGTATCAACTTGTGCACCTAATCTCTAGCAACATTTGCTTTGTGGGTGCCCTAAGTATTCACGTGTCATGCATGCAGCCTTTCCTGAAAACCCTAACCCTAATGGGCCTGAGCGCCTCTCGGGATTATTCACTCATGTCGCGCCTTCATGCGCTATACACACCACATGCATGGATCCCTCGTGACTTAGGCTTCCCACATATCCCATGTCTTAACTGTTAACTTAGCATAACTCTAGGGCACACCTTACGTGGCCCTCTACAACGTTCAGACCACCGATGTTCGATCTTCTCCCTCTACTGGCGAGGTCCGATGTCGATCTCCAACATCGGGGTCTATGATACTATTGTCCGAAATCTAACCAATCCCCTGGTAGGTGCGTTCGGGACCCACCTTATGTGACCCCCTTCCATTACCAAGCATCGGTGCGCGATGTCTGAGGTCAGTCCATAAATCGATGACTGAGAACTGGTCAAGACAATTATAAATATTATCACACATCATGTCTTCACTATTCATAACTATAATAAGGTTTTCCGCAACTAGAAAGCACGAACTTTTCAAATAACCAAAAAAATCTTTTAAAGTTTTCACCATCCCTAAACACAATCATGTATTATTCTTCTTATACCCCTTTTAAAAGCATTTTAGAATAGAATATACAAAATGACATTTTTGGATTTTAATGGAAACATGAAAAGTATTTTTACTCTCAAACCAACAATATTTCTTCCAACTCTAACTTTAATTGAAATATAAATATAGTCAAAGTATTACCTATTCGGTAGTAAGGAAAATAGATTTTTTAAGAATGGCAAAGTGAATCTCGAGCACAATCAAAATTTGGCGAGATAGATTGGTGTTTTCAAACTGTTAGCCTGTCATGCCTAACTCGACAAATTTATGAGGTAGGACAGGCTAGTCCCCTAACTTGCTTTCTTTTTTAAAATAAAATAAAAAATATTTTAAAAAATTAACTTTTTATATTATATTATTTGAAAGATACAAATATGCAATATACAGTATTGTAACATAAATCATTAACATATACTTGTAAAGTTTCAGTACTATAATATATAATTTAACATGTAAAGGTAATAATTATTTTTAATTTATCTGATCATAGTTATTTATTAATCAATTAAAAACTTAAAAGACATTTATATAATTAAATATGTTTTTAATATATATACATTTAAAATAAATTTTAAAATACAAACTTTTAAAAAAAAAATTAAAAAAAGTTGATAGGTTGATTCACCATACCAAAACAGGTTGGATGGCTCCATTTTACTGCCTTTAATTTTTTTTATCATAGTGGTGTAATTTTAATTTGAATTTATCAAAAAAAAATTTAATTTTAAAAAATTGCACGAACAAAATAAGTCTTTGGAAATAGACCTTTAAATGTTAACTTCCTAACCTGATTTTGTTGATTCCTTTTCTTACCCAAACTTTAGCTCTCTCTTTATCTCATAATTCTAGATAACATTACCCCCATAATCCATAAATCCTTCACATAAAAACTCCTTAGAAATACTACATTTAGACTTATTCATTCACAAATTTTTTATTAGATAGAGTTTCTCCTTCCTTTATCAGTTTTCTCTTACTTCTTCCAGATCTAAAAACTGGCAATTTCAATTTATGTCTTAGAGATAACTTCGAGAAAATAGTGGTAGAGAGATAAAAAAATTTGTTAAAATAAGCTATCTAATTATCCTATTTATAGATTTTAAGAAACTGACTATTACTACATTATTTTGATAACGTTACACTATACACCACTTCTTTCTTATCTAATTTTTTAATTGTTCATATTTTAAAATTTCATGTAAAATATTTTTTATTAAGAAATGCTTTTTAATAATTTGATTAATAATTTTTTTATACTTCTTAAATATTTTATTTTGAGATATTTTTTTCTTGGATAATTTAATTATTAAAATTATACACGTGAATTTTATTAATATATATATATATATATATATTTAGAAAGAATAAAATAATATTTAAATTTTAATTCATTAATCAAGTTATAAAAAATTATTCTAAAAAGAAAATAATGTGTTTGTCTCAATTAAAAGAACAAATTTTTAAAAAATAGTCGTACATGTAAGTACACCTTCACTAAAAACAAATTAAGAAAAAAGTCAAATATCTAAAACAATACTTCCACAACAAAGAATTAAATGCAGAAATCATGCTCGACTTTATCCTTATAGTCGTATTTCCAATTCTTACCTCGAACTAAAAGATAAATTACCGTTATTCTTTTGAGTCATCCATTCGTCTGTGTCGGGAAGAAGTCGGGTGCCTAAAAGACCAGCAGCACAAATATAATTATCATCAAGACACATGATTATTAATCTCGCCAAAAGTCAACCCACCATCTATGGTCTAGCTTAGTCGCCTCTTTTTTCATGTACAAGTTTCAAAAATGACATGTTTGAGGGAGTGAATCCCATCTCGACAAGGGTCATACAAGTATAATTATTGGAAGACAAGTTTGAACATAACTTGCTTACTCAAAATTTATCAACAATTACATTATGTAATGTTTACAAGAATGTTGATGTTACCTAACATTCACGAATTTCTGAGGGATGCACATTTACACGTATACAATTAGCTTTTTCACGTTCCGCGTTATATATCTATATGTCCATATCAAGGACAAAATCTGACTGCGCAAGGCCATTTTTCTACCACTGCTTCTGATCATGTCTATGCTCTTTACTCCTGATAAAACATAAGAAAATATTATAAAAATGACCAAGAGCCATATAAATATAGACTCTTTCACTAAACTTATTAAATAAGCTCACATAATAATAACTATTAATTATCATGTACCTCAGGAGGTTGAACAGATGTGGTGGATATCACTTCTGTAGGCATCATAGACTCGGAGCTTTTTGCTTCTGATTTTTCATTTGAAAATCTATTGATCACAAGCTTATGTTAGAAGAAATGCAGAATTTTCACATGAAATGTAAGAAAAAATGGAAACTTTTTTAGTTTTAGACTGCTAAAATCAATCAGCCTAGGCAAACATTGACAGAACGAGGCGAAATTGCTAATTCACATTCATACAAAATCTCCCCCCTTCCTCCGGAAAGAAACTAAAATAAAATATTCTATAACAATTAGTTAGAGCCATCTTATGTATTATCTAGGAGAATAATGTGCAGCAGGCATATAATATACTTTCACCTCCACCAGTTCTGCTTGCCATTTATACAAGGGAAACTTCTATATAGAATTCATCACTCAAAACTCTAAGAGCATGCGGAAATAAAAACTCAGATGTAAAGGCCAATCTTATCGCAAACAGCATCAGATGGAAATTCATAGTATAGCATGAAGTTATTAATGTTCAAATTCTGATAAGAAGTAATACAAAACAAATCCAGATTAACATACGTTGAAAGTATGGTCACCCATACAAGCTCTACGGTATCCACCCAGAGAAGTCTTTGCTCAACTGGTATCACACCATAAGTTATGAGATGTGCAAATGGCCACAGCTTCCAACCTGCCTGTGTAAGAAAATATAAGAAAGTCTTAAAGTTTCAAATAGCAACATCCATTTCAGGTATAATAAGCCAAATAAATAGATTTCAATGAAACAAATATGAAAAGCTAGATGCTCTCTCACCGTCAACATGGGAAAAAACGTAGCCTTCAATTCATTTAAAATACTGATAGGAGGATCAAGACGTAGTAACGCAACAACTGTATAATATATGCTGTTCCAAATTGCTGACCAAGCAGTTTGATCAAAGGCAACTTTGGCAGGAACCACCCACCATTCTTTGTAAGGAAATAGGTCCTGTTTAAATGAAAAGCTGCTCTGTACATTATGCAGGAAAAAGAACCAAACCGAACCGAAAAAGAACAGTATCATTATGCAATACCTCGCAAAAATAGTAATAGTAATGAGAAAGAGAACCATGAAGAGTAAAACCAACAATTCCCGATCTGAACATCCGCGCTCGGTCAAACTCAAACAGAGGTTTTCCTTCAAAGCACTGCAAAACCAGGAATTGTAAGATCACAATGAACTATCTTTCCATTTTTATTTTCTGGTTTACGCCGTGAACTTTTCTTTTTACAGAAAATTGTAGTCAAGAGTACAAATAAAGCAGAAACTCACCTGTGCAATCCAGTCCCCTACGGAGTAAACAATCCCACTAATCATCATCTTGGCAAGAACAGGATTTGTCTTAAGAGCTTCCTCATAAGCAGACCAGTTGTGCTGAGGTGCGTATCTTAGTATCTCATATAGCGTCCATCCCTATATGATATCAAAAATCACAAGCCATATCAAATCATGAAAACCTCAATCCAAAATGCATACACATTATATGTAAAAGTTTTTTATACTATCATCTAAATACAGACCATGAGGTAAGGTAAGTAAATTAGTTCATTTTTAAAATAACTATAAAGTTATCCATAGTAAAAGCCAACAAATCTTAGATACAGTTTTTTGGTGCTTTTGATACGGTTCCCCAGTCAAAGTTACAGTTTCAGATTCATGATCTCCAAAATAAAGGTTTCAATTAAAGGTCATTAACGAGGTCAAACTTCTAAGTTTTATCTGATGCAGTAAAAACACCTAAGAAACTACTGTAAGTAAGTTTTATCAGTCTATTAAACTCAAAAACAAATTCATCAAAATTCAACGAGTACCGAATACATCGAAAATTGTCAAACTAATTATGCGTGTTCATGATAAAGCACAAATAACTACATTTTCTGACAACTAACTTGGAAATAAAGTGCAAAATAATAAACAACCAATCCTTATTTCTTAAAATAATACAAATTGAATTGAAGATAAGCACTTATCTTCGTTCCACGTTTTCACTTACATGCCAGTAATCACTATCAATGGTAAGAAGTTTGGTGATGGCGAAAGCACCAGCGGCGAGCACAATCGTAGCGTTGATAGTCCTATCAATCAGCTTCTCCACGTCCTCCTCGCTCTCACTCCCAACCAACGCTGAAGAAGACGTCGAAGAGGAAGAAGAAAACCCTTCCAACGACAACAAACCATCTTTCGCTCCGAATCCGTTTATCTGAGTCGCCAATTCGCTGTCTACGCCATCAATCTCGACGCGACTCACCAACACGCCCTCCTGCTGGTCCGTAATATCGTCGCTCTTCACCGATATCACGTTTAAATCATCCCCCGCCGCGTTCGCCGCCACCGCACGATTGTTTCCCGAGAAAATGCAGCTCCGAGAAAATCTCGGAAAGTCGTGCACCACGCCGCCGGCGAAGGATTTCGTGTGAGGAGCCCTCGGCTTGGGCTTGGAAATCGAAGGCAGGAAGGCACGGGGAGCGACGGTGCTATGGACAGAGGTCATCGCCGCACCTGATCGAGTTGCGAGAGAAAACGACGCTGAATTTACTTCTCCAAGTTCGGGAGGCGCTAAACGCGAGCAGTTGTCGTCGTTTAGTGGTGCGCTTCGGAAAACACTGCGAGAAAGGGATGATGTTGGAGTATTAAGCAGAATGTAAGGTACGTAAGTTTGATTGGTCTAGTGATTCGGGGAAGCTGTGGAATAATAGTGTCCACAGAAAGTCGTTGATCCATTCGATTTAACCAAAAAAAAACAATTAAATAAGTTAGTTTTGTATTTTCTATAAAAAAATTCAACTCAAATAAAAAAATATGTAGAGACATTAAATGCTTTCGATGATAATAGAAATACAGAGCATTTAAATATTTTTTCTGATAAAAAAATGTATAAACTTTTATCCGGAGAATCTCGAGAATCAGAATCTCTCTAGTCCAGTAGGACTTAATTATGTGGGCCACTTGGAAACTTAAAAAGAAGACAAATTCTCCTTCTACTACCTTATATATTCCACTTCTCTATATTAATTATGAAGAACAATTTTAAATTTTTTACAAAATTTAAATAACTTTAAATAAAATATAATTGTACTACTGGGAGGCCGAAAGGTCGAATAATCAGTAAGATCGAACGAACGTGGAAGCTGATGATAAACTTCGATTAACTATAATTAAACCAGTTTAATCATAAACCATGATTAAAGCACAAATGAACCTTCGCCGGAGTTCAAAAGAAGGCCCATAACCGCTGAAGCCCAACACAAGACTATAAATATCACAAGGAACCTTGTGTCAGAGGTAATCTTCTAATCTCTAGCATACCTACATATTATACCCGGACTGACTTGAGCGTCAGAGCACCTTCGCAGGTACCCCACTCTGCCGTTCTTGAAGGACTTGCCAGACGGAGATGCCGAAGGAATTGCAAGGACGAGAAGACGGAAGTTACAGGAGTCATTCTGAGGTACCCGACCTTATAAGAACATTTCTGGCGCCCACTGTGGGGCCGGGAAGAAACCCCTTTAGAGTGACCACATGGTAACGACAAGAAACATGACGGCAAATGAAAGGAATGTGCACGTGGGAGAGACCAGCCAACTAGATCCCATGGCAATGATTTTGCAAATGAGGAAGGAGATGGATGTTTTGAAGAAGAAGAATAAAGAAGAGGTTCAGGCTATGAGGAGAGAGAACGAAGAAGAGCTAGCGGCATTAAGAAGAGAGAATACACGGATGAAACAGAAACTCAACAAACCAACAGTTCAAGACACTATAGAAGGGGAAAGTCCTCTGACTAAGAGCACTCATCTTAGAACTGAGGAGGCCGGCAGTTCCCATCAAGAGAATACCCGGTTAATTTTGTTGGGTTTAATAGTGCCAAAGTTCAAGAGGGGGGGTGAATTGACCTTTTAAAAGTTTCTCGCAGAATCAGTGTTTATCACAGTTTACAGAAAATAAATCGATTTATTTGGAAATGAACATATTTATTTTGGCACTGTTTGTGTTTGAAAAACGTTTATACAGCCAGGTTAATCACGAGATTATGCAGATAGATTTTCCAAATACACATTCACTGATATTAGAAAGAAAGACAGTGAATCACAAAACAGCAAGCGTCAATTTTAAGCAAGTGATTAAGGTTCAATTGATAGCTTGACAATTAATTGAGTAACCTATCACAATCAATCTGGTCCAGTGGCTTTTAACAGAATATATATGTTCTTTTCAGAATCAACCAGTTTTTCCAGAAATTAAGAACAGTATGAAACAAGCCCAGAAAGAATAGATTTATTACTTGGCAGTTTAACAGATATGCAGAAATTAAGAGCAGAGATTAAGAGAGAATGAACACAAGGCAATTATACTGGTTCACTCAACTGAGCTACATCCAGTCTTCACCTAAACCAAGGTGAAATTCACTAAATCACAATCCAAATAAACACAAACACCATTGTTCTTAAACCCTACAAGAACTTAGGTACACTTGCTGAAAAACCCTATTTCAGCATACACACTCTTCAAGAAACCCTATCAAGAAGAGTTTACAACCACACTTTTACAAAAAATGAAATGTGAAACGAATACACCTGATAGAGGATGCAGAAATCTGCCTTAAAGTAGTATAACAGATCGCTTGAACAGTAGCAACACCTCTCACCAAGCTTTGGAACCAAACAAGAACAAGCACACTTTTGATTTTCGAAATCTTTCAAGAACAAATGCTAATTCTTTGTAAAACCTTAATTCTCTGATGCAAAACTTGTTTTCTCAATTGTATAATCAATTTTTAAACTCAGAAACAAGTTTTCATTTTATAAAAAACCAACTTATAACAGATTTTTGAAAAACAGTTAAAGCTGTTATAAAAAGAACAGATTGAAAATAAAATGAACAGATTTATTTTCAAAAGCAGTTAGAGAACCTGTTATGTGAGGAGACTTAGTCAGCCATTCTGGTGCAGGGACAAAACTGAAAACCGTTTAAGATAGACATGGCACCAGAGTCAAAAAGAATCTATTCATTTACAGCTGAACAGATTTATTTTTCAAAACGATAACAGAAAAAGCTTAACTATTAGAACATAGTCATTTTGAAAGGTAGAAGACTTAGTCAAAATACTTGATGCACAAAATCTAATTTTCACAAGACTTAGCCAAGGCATCAGTTTAAAAATGAATATGTTTATTTAGAAAAGAACAGATTTATTTTTA
>Ga0123342_1005784_pt1 | contig 17668 bp, 10 predicted proteins | sample Turbeawhitnodule_FD_89960 | JGI IMG/M metagenome (GOLD analysis project Ga0123342, IMG submission 89960) | Root nodule microbial communities of legume samples collected from Mexico - Turtle bean Mexico white nodule | ecosystem: Host-associated > Plants > Roots > Nodule | place: Mexico: Nepantla...
ACAGTCTTGGTGTTGTTCTCGATAACTATATTGGAATTGCTCCAGTTCCTTGCCATCTACAGCTGGGAGCAACCACTTCCATCGACTTGTCCAGAGATTTGAGTGAGAAAGACGATGCGGGAGGGGTCGATGAGACATTTAAGGTGGTATACACAGTAGATAAGGAAACTTGTCTGGTATCCTTCACAAGATATGGTGTTGATCAACACAGCAATGTCGAAAAGGTACGGTTTGTCGTCTGTGACCGTTCTTCTCTCTTCATATCGGGGTTTAATATGGAAATCACTGAGGCCAAATATATTTGGATAGATCGTACCAAATTCTTGTTCTTACCGATCCCAAAAAAAGAACCCACTACATCGACAAAGACAAACAAGAGTTTTGATGCACGTGGTGGTGTTGTGGATACAAGAGTTGAGTTGTATAGGAATGGAACAAGTTGGGGTCTTGTTGTTGAGGAGTCAAAGAAAAACAGAAGGGAGGGAGAGGTCGAGGTGATGACTGTGGCACACTACTTTGTTAAGAGTAGCGAAACAAGTTTTGACAGATCAAGTGGAACAGATATTGGGCTTTCTGTGGTGGCAAAGATTGGAATATGCAATGAAAAATTTGACATAAGAGTGGAGGGCCCTGAGCAGCATCCTGTCTCTGCATTACTGTACATGTTTGATGAAGTCTATAAAACTGGGAGTTGGAAGCCTACCATGTGCCCTCATTGCGATCATAAACGGAGGGGTAAAGTGTTTTGGCAGTCTGACAGTGAAGACAGTGATAGTGTTTCCATACCAGTCCCTCGTGCCAGCACCAAAAATGCAAGAGGGGTCTCCAATGGTGGAAGGTTCAAGGGAAACGGTAATGGTAATTTTTATGAAAACAATGTTATGTTTATCAAAAAAAGATGGTAAGAGTTATTCAACTCAAGACATGTATACAATCTTAATGTTTTCTTTCTCAATAAAAAATTTTGTGTTCTCTCTGTATCTTGTTTACTTGTTTCATTATCTTTATCTCACATATGGCTAAACATGACTATATACAAAGTATCCACTATTAATAAAGTTTTGTTTTGCCTCTTCAAAAAACATAGCTTTGTTTTTTTTAACTTGCACTTGATTAATTATTGATTTTGAATTTTTGTTATTTTTCCAAGAGAAATATATTCATAAATAAAGGAGTCACTACCATGAGCATGAGAAAAATTACTTTGTTTAGCAAGAAGTTCATTGATTCTATACTCAACACACTAAAGAGTTAATAAATATCCCCATTAACACCCCAAGCAAGCACAGCAGAGAAAACCTACCTAAGCCACCATCATCTCTCCAAACTCATCATCAGTTGCCAATGGTAATGGTAATTACACTGAAAATAAATATATAGGTTCAATGGTAATGGTAATGGTGGAAGACTTTAGCATTGTCTCCATCAACATTTGCATCACCTTCGCAGTTTTTTTATATGTTTTTAAACAAACACCCCTACACAAGATATAGAAGAATAAACAGAAGGTGGAAGAATAAAAATTCAAACAAGTTGAAGAATCAATAATCAAACGGATAAAGGCAATGGAATTAGAATATGAAGCTCCCACACACATTTTCAATTATGTCTCCTTCTAGTGATGGAATGCACAATTTAAATGTTTTTGTTTTCTTTTATACAATTCTAGCACAACTTTGACAAAAAGAAGTAACAAAGAAATATACGATGATCTTTTTATAAAATAAATACTCGCGTAAATTTTTATTATAATCATAAAATTAAGTAGCAAATCTGTATGTTTAGAAATATTTAAATTATCACTGCAATAAAAGAAGCATTTATGATATGAATTCATCCATTGAGAAAAAAAAATCAGATTATTTTTAATTGAAAATTGTAAATTTAAAAATGACAAATTTCTTTATTCATAATTTTTCAATTAGGTATAATGGCAGTCGCTTCCATTTATAAAGTCAGAATTCTTGATCATAGTCACTCTACCTCATAACTCTACCTCATGAGTTGTTCTTCTATTTATAGTGTTCTTTTGTTGGATTCAAAACCTACTTGAACTTTTCTTTTTACATCTAATGTTTATTGGACACACCCCTATTAATTTGGATCTTGAGTCTCTTTCGTGAGTTATTCTCGTCCCTCCAAATCTCATTTACCACCACAATTCAGATATTACTCATTATAAGATTAACAACTAGTTACATTACATCAAGAAGACAACAAAAGTGTGATAGAAAATGGTAGAGAATTAGATTTCTTTTCTATCTGGATAGAGAATTAGATGCTATATATGCAAATTAAATAATCTGCCGAAGAATAACGCTTCCTTTGCCGGTCATATGCAAGATTCTATGCCTTTTCATTGTGGACCAAACAGTCTACCCTCTGTGTTAATAAATCTCCCTTCCTATGAACATGCAGAGCTAAGAAAAACTACCATTGTGCCTTCAACTTTCCATTCCAAGTCTCTAGGTACTATCACATCTTTTCATTGGTGCTTGCTTCTGTGTATATATTGCCATGGGTAACATTCTATGCAGAGGTGGTCTTCTCAGCGATGGTGCAACTGGGTATGATCCTTACCATGTTCATCTGGGAAAACATGCTGTCATTTTTTTGTCAGAAAAACAGGTTACCATGCAACAAAACGGAGGACTCTTGGAGAAGTGGAACATCACATACGAAGTAGGAGTTTCAGTCTGTGCACTAGAACTAACAAGACTCGTCAACACTTCTGCTGAGGTCAAGGGTTTAATCTTACAACTCCGAAGCGAAATACCCAAAAGTAATAGAACTCTTTCAGAGTTCGACTTCTATTTAGACGTGCAAAACATAAATGAAGACGATTTTCTGGTATATCCACGCTGGTTCGCCGTCTGTGGCGTTCACACAACAACATCGCTCAATCAAAACAAGAAGACAAACAAATCCGGCAGTGTTACGGACATCGACATGTACTTGTACGGTGAAGGACACAAAGGAGGTCTTATTGTTCTCGAAAGGAAGAAAAAGAATGGCCATCAACTACCTTATGAATTGACTCTTGCGCATTATCATGCTACTGGTTCAGGCATTAATGATTACCGTAAGATTAAACCAGATTTTGGCCTTTCAATAATCGCAAAGATTCGATCAATCGTTGGAAATTTGACCATAATGGTGGATGGTCCTGAGCAACACCCTTCTTCTGCATTATTGTACATGTTCGATGAAGTCAGTAGAAACGGATACTGGTATCGTGAAATGTGCCCTCACTGCGCTAAAAATCCAAAGAAGCAAAATGGAGCCCTGTGGCTGTCTGAGAGTGAAGACACTGATAATACTCCCAAAGGGCCATCTTTTGGTGGCGGCGGCAAAAATACAAGAGTGATTTCCAATGGTGGTAAGTTTGGGGGTGATGGTAATGGTAATTTCTATGAGAGAAATATTTTTAATCTGATTTATCAGCTTCAACACAGTGACAGCAACAAGCTTGGTGGAAGAAAATATATGCAGGAGATGTAGTTTCTGCACTCAATAATATAGCAGCTTCTATGATTAATAACCTAACACGTTCAAGGTGTGTTTGTGTGTAACCTACTAGAATGAATGCTGCTTCTTGTACTTTTAAGTTTATTTCTCTATATAATAAATTGTAAAAGAGGATCCTATGCATTTGGCATGTCTATATGTAACTTGTTTCAGTGAAATTAATCTGTTAGTTATGGAATGAATCAAACTTAGTCCAACAAAAGAAGTTCGAAGAACTGCTTCAAATACATTATTAGGTTATGGAACCTCAATATCCACGGGTTTCTTGGAGATTTTCATAGCTGCTTTGCAAAAGTTGGATATGATTTGAAAGAATCAATGGAAATAAAAATGGAATTATAACAAGTGGAGTAGAAAATATGATAGAGAATTAGGTGCCATGTGACTGAAATAATATGTCCAAGAATATATAACACTGGACCTATGATAGAGAATTACATTATAAAATTGATATATGGTGGTTTGGATGAATCTATGGTTCTGGTAAAGCAAGTAGAAGTCAAAAAGAGAAAATAAAGTGTTATAAAAATAGGATATGGTATAATTGAATTATTAATATGCTGACCAATAACGCTTCTTTTGCATAAATGCATGGTTTAGGATTTGTTCGGTTGTGATTTTATGGACAGTTGAGTTATGATTCTCTGGACAGCTTTTTTATGCTGATCAAATATTTTGATTGTTTGGATTATGGATTGGATTTAGATAGAATTGATTATCACCTTTTATTAACTTTATGTTAAGATATTGAGGTAGGTTTGTAAGGATATGAGAGTTTATTGAATGATATATCTTTTTGTTTTATTATAAGGTTTTGGAAGTGTTCTGAAAGATTATGTTTACACTAATAAACAATGTTATAGTGTTAAAAGCATATGCATATAATAATGTAGTGATTTTCGGTGAGTTTTTCCTGACAAGTGTTTTGAATCTCTTATTTATTTATATATATATATATATATATAAAGTTATCTAGATGACGAGATTGATTCTTTGATTTTCCTATTATTTTATATAAGGGTTGAATTATTTCTTAAATAAGTTTATTTAATTTATATTTTTATGATAAAAAAAATGGTAGCGATGATTTTATATATCGTTACTATTTAAAGTGCATGATCTTGTCTGCAATGATTGAATTCTAAAAGATGAATTACTTGCCATGCCAACCCACCATCTTCACATCGTCATTCCTTTGGTGTCAGCACACTTCATCATCATTGCCATCACTACAATTTCATTGACCCCGTCTCATTGTAAATATTAATGAACGTCAATTGAAGAATAAGAACAAAACCAAAAGCAGCATCCAAAGCATCTAAGAAGATAAACAATGGAAACAAGTGGCCAGGAAAAATTATAGGGTTATCATTCATTGGCTTAAGGGTTGAAACATTACTTTCTTATATCCATTTTATTTTTGGTTGATAAAAAATAATGAATAACGAACAACTTAAGAGTTTTAATTTAGAAAAAAGTGCTTGGTAATTGGGTGCAGAAGCCACAGTTCTGCTGTCTTTCTGGCCCTGCCGTTATAGGGTTGATGCAGAGCCTGCTGAAAGCACCAAGATTCAGCAGTTCTTAGTTTAAAAGGATGAAGTCTATCTTTGAATCATAACCTCATTCCAAAAGCTGCATTACTTTCATGTGTCCTTATTTGTGCACCTTACTTGAAGATTGTTGGCTGCCACCGTTGTATCTTATCCACCTGCTGCTACTCATAATCATGCAACCAGAACTTCCAAAAACTGTTGCAGCCTTCAACTAATCAACCCTTGAGCACCTTACTAGATTTCTCAACCTTAACCAAAATTTCCTACTTATTTCCTTTTAATATTTAATGATTTTCTAATACTATATATTTACTTAAAGTTTAGATATGATTCTATAGATACATTCTAACAAGATATGAGTTTTTCCAATGCTCCATATAATTCAATACATTAGATGTTCTTACTCAGTGGAAAGAATCAAACAAAAGTAAAGTGCAACACCATTATGAGAATTATGTTCCAAAGATAGTGAAGAGTAATAATATATTGGAACAAGAATCAGATGCCCCCATCTAAATTATTGTGCGGAAGATTAACGCTTCCCTTGATGTTACTGTGGGAAGAATCTATGATCTATCTATTTATATTCTTTCCATGCACACACCAATCAACTGCACCACCAAATTTTTCGTCTTCACCTTCATCGGAATTATCGAAAAAACCTATTCAGGTGGTCGAATTGCACGTGCAGGTATGGTGTTGGATTTATGTCTTGTTAGGTTGATCTTTCCAGTTTTGGGATGATTCTTTGTTTGCTTTTCTTACAGTCTTTTTTTTCTACATCTTTCTCTGCATATATTTTGTTTCCTACTTCACTCATGGATGTTGCATGGTCTATATTACTACTGACCAAACACAAATATACATAACTTTGTGTAATTTTACTCTTCATTTATGATATTTGCCTCGTGATTTTAACAATTTTCTTAATCAAATCTAATCAATAGCAGAGAGAGTGAATCTTCTGGATTAGGAATTTGTTTACATAGATAAGTATGTCAGTACTTTCATTTATATTGACAAAAACCAACAAACTATCATGTTGGAACACAGCCAATATCACGTCCAAAAACCCCTTTTCATGTAGTAAGAAGAGATTTATAAATATCTTATAAAAAAATTATTAAATAAAACTAATTTTAAAAATAAAAATTAACTAATTAATATATTAACTAAATTAAATATTAAAAAATAAAAAAGTTATTGAGTTTTAAATTAATTTTTATTATTAATAAATAATTTCTTAGTATCTAAGGTTTTGGTACAAATTTTAAAATTTGAATAATTATTAATTAAAACAAATTTGATATATTTTAGAAAATATTTATTATCAATAAAAATTAATATAGATACTAATAAATTTGAGACTGTAATTTTTATATAAGATTTTTTCATTTTAATGGAGTATATATGTTGCACTATCTAGTATGATTATCAAACAAAATTATCGGCTTAATATTTTTCTACAAAACATAGATTATAAAAAATGAAAGATTAGTATTTTCGTAGGAGTGTCTTAGAGGCATAGAAGCTTAAACCCTAAGCTTAACTACTCTTTTTTTTTTTGTCTTTGGATTAATAATATATAAGGATTAGAACAGCCATTTTATTTATTTATTATTTGTTAATAAAAATTAAAAAAATATTAGATGTGTCTTGGAGAGTTTTTAATGAGGTAAAAACAAGAAACTTGGTATCTTTAACATATGTTTGAAGAGAAGTGAATGTTATTGATAGACTAAACCCTAAATTATATAAATCCTAAAACCTAAAACATACCGTTTACACTCTAATGTAGAGGAATAATATGTGAATGTTAGATACAATGGCCAAACGGAACTTTTATCTTTTGTTATATGTAAAGGGTTGGATCACCGTCAACCGATTTAATTTAATAATTTATTGCCGATGAAAAAAAAACCGTTTACACTAATATGATGATTTAGGGTTGTTAAAGAAAAATTTATTTTATTGATATGGTAAGTAAGATATGGATTTATAATTATGTTTTGATAGATCTGGAAATTGGTGCATAGAAATGGGGAATAGTCCTAGCGGCCCTCGTTTTCTGGGGAATGGAAAGTATTGTTCTTACCATGTCAAAATCGACAATGCCGCTACCATTACCGTCACAAAAGACCAACAAAAGAGCGAACTCAAGTACGAGGTAGACGGAATGACTTGTACACTTTCCATATCCAGAAGTCTCGAAAGAATTTCAGGTGATGAGAACATATCTATCTCTCTCACAGATTCTTTCCTAAATATACCGAAATATTCAACCGTTGTTCCTTCTCAATCTGCATCGATTTACGTATCCGTAAAGAAAGAAAAAAAAAGCGACGGTTTTCTTTGCAGTCAATTCGGGATGTTTGATATTTTCTCTATGGAAGCGAATACCACACGAGAGGGTGTATCACGGAGGGGCGAAGTAGAAACGAAGTATTGGGCATATGGGTGTGGAACTAGGATGGGTCTTTTGGTTACTGAGAAGAAGAAGAAGAAAAGCGATGAAAAACAAGTGTACATGGCAACCGTAGCACATTATTACGTGAATAGTGGTAGTGGTAGAAATGATGGTGGAGATATAGGTTTTTCAGTTGTGGTGAAGATTGGAGTGCATAATGGGGAATTAGATTTTAGCGTAGATGGCCCTGTGGAACACCCTTCTTCTGCATTACTTTACATGATTGACGAAGTCATTCGAACAGGCACGTGGAAGCTTTCTTCATGTCCTCATTGCAAGAATATCCAATCGCAGCGTAGATGGCTATCTGAGACTGAAGACAGTGACACCACTCTTCCGCCACCACCACCACCACCACGTTATGGAGGCTCACAAAACGCAGCAAATATTGGACGGTTCAATGGGGATGGTATCGGTAGTATCATTCAAGCAACTAAAGTTAACTTTATTAAATGGTGGAAATGACTTTACACTGTACCAACTTCAATTTGTGCTGGTTAACAACTTTCTTCATCTGGTTTGATAATGCAAGCTGTTTCTGATAGCAGATATACAGTTTTCTGTGCTTTTTTCCTCCCTAAAACCATCAATGTAACAAGCACAATCCTATTTTCACACCCTTTTCTCGGAGATTGGGTTTAGTGTGAGCAAGAGAATGATTCAAATAAATCAGAAATATGTATAATAACTATATTGAATTGTGAACTAACTGGGATGTTAAGTTTATAATGATATCAAACATATGAGATCAGCTTTTATAAAAAAATATAATAAAAAAATAGAAATACATTTACAAATAGCCTAAATAGAATGTAATAAGAAAAAGAAAAGAAATACTTTGAAAATATGTTAAAAGAAAATTATATATTTATATCCAAAACCATTGGATAATTTTAGTTTTTTAATTAAAAAACACTTTGATGCTCTCTTTTCCACCCACAACACATTATTGTGTATTTTTTCTATTAATTGTTTTCATTAATTATCAATTGGTGCCCAATTAAGTCATGAATTTTCGTTGTTAAAAGGTGTTTGATGATAAGAATGAAAAAACAAATTGATAAAAGGTGTTTTAGTTATAAGAATGAAAAAACAAATCGATAAAAGGTGTTTTAGTTATAAGAATGAAAAAATAAATTGAACATTCTAACAAATTTTAAAACTAGTTGATACTTATTATTTTTGACAATTTTCTCTAGTATTTTCACAGTTTCAAAAAATACAAATTTGTATTTCAAATAATAAAATTTATAATGTAAAAATTTGTATTTTAATTATACAATCCATACATACATATTTGAGATTGTACAATCTTAAATATAATCCTAAATTCATTTTTTAATATGGTGTTAAAGACATTTAAAATATATTTTAACAAAAAAATTGTTAGACTTATCAAGTCAGAGTTATTGAACCACTCACACATTCCACATTTATTTCTAAATTTTTATCCCCTATTTTTATCTCTTCTAATCACTTTACACTTTTTGCTTGTCTAATGCTATCTTTCAGGATAAGAGGGGAAAGGACATCACTTTTCCTTTCCTTTGAAAGTTTGATTTATAGGGAAAGGAGATTACTTTTCCTTTGAAAGTTTGATTTTGTATATGGAGTTATTTACTAGAATTGATATCATTATTGAGGATAAACAATTTTTAATCTAATTCATCCATTTTTTTTCCTAATCTTAACATTTTCAACATTTAATATAAAGTTTTACTTAATTGAATAATGTTTTTTCCAAAATCTAACTTCACAATTATTATTTTTATTAACAAAAAATAAATTAAATTAAAAAAACACTTAATCATTGTAAAAAAAATACCTATCAAAATCAAATACATGCTTCCCACAAAAAGGATAAAAGAATTGAGTACAAAAATTAACAATAAAAAAATAACTACCAACATTCTACCAGTTTTTTTCTTCTTCTTATTTCTAATATCATGAAATACCTCGTTTGCAAATAATTAACACACTATCAAGAGGTTCTTCACGCTACATGTATAGATTATATTTCATCTATTATTTTTTAGTATTATATTTTTCATTTTCTATAACGAAGAATAAATTAAATTAATGAAATTTTGTAGATGTTACAATCCTTATAAATACAAAATTGTTTTTAATACAGATTGAAACATTAAGTCCCATGTATCTTGTTTATCTGTGAAGCTGAAGTTACACATGCAGGAAATTTATTTTCATGTGTAAATGCTAAATAAATGAAGGTTGTATATGAGAGTTGTTACATTTTGAAATATTTTTTTCAATTAAATTTATTTTTTTCGATAAATATATATATATATATATATTACAAGTCATATATGGTTTCTGTTTTAAAGTAAGGAGAAGTAGCCATATGTATATATAATAAATTGAATTAAAAGATATATTTCAGGTACCCATATACAAAAACTTCAAAGCTACTCCTCCTTACTCTTAAAACAGAAACCATATATGGCTTGTGATATATATATATATATATATATATATATATATATTACAGCAGATAAAAACAAAACAGAACACTTTCCTAATTAAACTCTGCCAGCATTTCACCCATCTCAAGCCTCTATACAACACTGATTCTTTCTCATATAATGGCGTGATCCTACCTCACTGATGTAGCACTTTTGTTAGCTGTCATAACTGCTGCAAGACTTTCTTCTGCAGAGACACCTCTTTGTCAAAACAATTTCATTATATCTGCTAAAAGTTTAGATATGATTATTTAGATACATTCTACCAAGGATATGAGTTTTTCCAATGCTCAATATAATTCAATGTATTAAGGATGTTCTTTACTCAATCGAAAGAATCAAACAAAAGTAAAGTGCAAAATGAGAATTGTGTTCCAAAGATAGAGAAGAATTATAATATATTGGAACAAGAATTAGATGCCATGTGAATTATTGTGCGGAAGATTAACGCTTCCCTTGATGTTACTGTGGTAAGAATCTATGATCTATCTATTTATAATCTTTCCATGCACACAGCAATGAACTGCACCACCAAATTTTTCGTCTTCACCTTCATCGGAATTATCGAAAAAACCTATTCAGGTGGTCGAATTGCACGTGCAGGTATGGTTGGATTTATGTCTTGTTAGGTTGATCTTTCCAGTTTTGGGATGATTCTTTGTTTGCTGTTCTTACAGCCTTTGTTTTTCTACATCTTTATCTGCATCCATTTTGTTTCCTACTTCACTCATGGATCTTGCATGCTCTACATATTCTACTACTCACCAAACACAAATATACATAAATTTGTGTAATTTTACTCTTCATTTATGATATTTACCTCGTGAATTTTAACAATTTTCGTAATCAAATCTAATCAATAGCAGAGAGAGTGAATCTTCTGGATTAGGAATTTGTTTACATAGATAAGTAAGTCAGTACTTTCATTTATATTGACAAAAACCAACAAACTATCATGTTGTCCAAAACCCCCTTTGGTAAGAAGAGATTTATAAATATCTTATAAAAAAAATATTAAATAAAACTAATATTAAAAATAAAAATTAATTAATTAATATATTAACTAAATTAAATATTAAAAACTAAAAGAGTTATTGAATTTTAAATGAATTTCTATTATTAATAAATAATTTCTTAGGATCTAAAACACAAATTTTAAATTTTAAATGATTATTAATTAAAAATTTGATAACTAATTATATATTTTAAAAATTATTTATTATCAATAAAAATTAATTTAGATACTAATAAATTTGAGTCTGTAATTTTTATATAAGATTTTTTCATTTTAATGGAATATATATTTTGCACTATCTAGTATAATTATTAAACAAAATTAGGAACCCTATGCTTAATATTTTTCTACAAAATATAGATTATAAAAGCGATCTCCATGTGTAGTCGGTGGTCGCCGAAGTTATGCAAAGATCAACATGATCGCCGGTCGATGAAACGGCGATCTCCATGTGTGTGTGACGTGGTGAATGTAGGTGGCCTCGGTTCTGGGTGTTTTGGTAAAGCTGAATGATGCTACGAGGCAACCTGCTGGTCTTTTTTTGGGTATGGTTCTCTCACTTTATGGTTGTTATGATCCAACCATAAAGAAGAGTTTCTTTTGTGAATGAAATAGGAAGTCCCTTCTAGTCACCGTATATCGGTTGGGATACCCCTGAAGTATCCCTTTAATTTTATTTATTCATTGCTAATAAAAAAAAATTATAAAAAATGAAAGATTAGTATTGTCGTAGGAGTGTCTTAGAGGCATAGAAGCTTAAACCCTAAGCTTAACTACTCCTTTTTTTTGTCTTTGGATTAATAATATATAAGGATTAGAACATCCCTTTTATTTATTTATTATTTCTTAATAAAATTTAAAAAAAAATATTAGATGTGTCTTGGAGAGTTTTTAATGAGTTAAAAACAAGAAACTTGGTATCTTTAACATATGTTTGAAGAGAAGTGAATGTTATCATTTGATAATTCATCCTAAACCCTAAATTATAAATACTAAAACCTAAAATTATAAATCCTAAAACCTAAAACATACCGTTTACACTCTAATATGATGATTTAGTGTTGATGATGCTAAAGAAAATTTTCTTTTACTGATATGGTATGTAAGATATGGATTTATAATTATGTTTTGATAGATCTTGAAATTGGTGCATAGAAATGGGGAATAGTCCAAGCGGCCCTCGTTTTCTGGGGAATGGAAACTATTGTTCTTACCATATTCAACTCGACGATGCCGCTACCATTACCGTCACAAAACATCAACAAAAGAGCGAACTCAAGTACGAGGTAGACGGAATGACTTGTACACTTTTCATATCCAGAAGTCTCGAAAGAAATTCAGGTGATGAGAACATATCTATCTCTCTCACAGATTTTTACCTAAATATACAGAAATATACAACCCTTGTTAGTCCTCGATGTGCAACGATTTACGTATCCGTAAAGAAAGAAAGAAAAAGCGACGGTTTTCTTTGCATTCCATTGGAGGTGTTTGATATTTTCTCTACGGAAGGGAAAACCAAACAATATGGTGTATCACGGAGGGGCGAAGTAGAAACGGAGTATTGGGCATATGGGTGTGGAACTAGGATGGGTCTTTTGGTTACTGAGAAGAAGAAGAAGAAAAGCGATGAAGAACAAGTGTACGTGGCAACCGTAGCACATTATTACGTGAATAGTAGTAGTGGTAGAAATCGTGGTGGAGATATAGGTTTTTCAGTTGTGGTGAAGATCGGAGTGCATAATGGAGTATTAGATTTTAGCGTAGATGGCCCTGTGGAACACCCTTCTTCTGCATTACTTTACATGATTCAAGAAGTCATTCGAACAGGGACGTGGAAGCTTTCTGCATGTCCTCATTGCAAGAATATCCAATCGCAGAGTAGATGGTTATCTGAGAGTGAAGGCAACGACACCACTCTTCCACCACCACCACCACCGCGTTACGGAGGCTCACAAAATGCAGCAAATATGGGACGGTTCAATGGGGATGGTAATGGTAGTATCATTCAAGCAAATAAAATTAACTTCAATAAATGGTGGAAATGAGTTACAGTGTAGCAACTTCAATTTGTGCTTGTTAACAACTTTCTTCATCTGGTTTGATAATGCAAGCTGTTTCTGACAGCAGATATACAATTTTCTGTGCTTTTTTCTTCACTAAAACCATCAATGTAATAAGCACAATCGTATTTTCACACCCTTTTCGCGGAGATTGAGTTTAGTGTGACGAAGAGGAATGATTCAAATAAATCAGAAATATGTATAGTAATACAATAGAATATATTTTGAATATATCCATTTTAGATTGTGTAATCCAGATATAAAGATTTGTACATATGGTATAATTCATAATACAAATTTGTATTTCAAATTTTCGGGTTAAACTTGAAGAAGTGGAGTTTAAATCAATATCCCAGGAGGATAAGATTAACTTATATCGGATTTTTCAAAGAAATAAATAAGGGATGTAATATAGGAGTGTGATGGCTCAAAAAGTCCTCAATTCAAATTTAACTTCATAAAAAGTAGTTGGAAAGTACTAAGAGAGGATATTGTAAAAGCAGTGAGGTACTTTCAAGTCACGGGAAGTATTCCTAAAGGGTGTAACGCGTCATTCATTACTCTAATACCTAAGGTGCATGATCATTTAAAGCTGCATGATCATTTAAAGCTTGACCAGTATAGACCAATATCATTAGTTCGCATTATACAAGATTATTTTAAAAATGTTATCTTGTAAAATTAAGAAGGTTTTACCCTCAATTATTAATGAAAGTCAATCAATTTTTTTGAAAGGTAGAGAGATGTTAGATAGTGTTTTTCATAAATGTTTACTTTCATTCAATTAAAGATTTGGTCTTGAGTCGCTTCAAAAGTACCATCAGCTCGCTTTTCTTATTCTGATTGGTGTATTGATCATTTAGTTTGTATGAATAAAATTCATTATTGTTTTTGTGTTGGTTTTTTCCTTATGTGGTGGGTTGCTCGATCTTAGGTTGTTTTTCTTAGAAAGATTTTTTGAAAATTTTTTCTTATATAAGGGCTGAATCACCTCTAAAGTGGTTTACATTTATTTATTCTTTCTTTTATAATAAAAAAATTTATTATTAATTTAAATAATTATAATATTACTTAAGAATTGATTTTTAAATCTATTTTAACTTTATAAAACTAAAAACTTTGTAAATCTCACAAGTATAGAAGAAAAAAATGGCTGAAAGAATCGAACAAAAGTAAAGTGCAAGAGCATGATGTGAATTATGTTGGAAAGATAGAGAAGAATGATAATATATTGGAACAAGAATTAGATGCCATATAAATTATTGTGCGGAAGATTAACGCTTCCCTTGATGTTACCGTGGTAAGAATCTATGATCTATCTATTTATATTCTTTCCAAGCACACAGCAATGAACTGCACCACCAAATTTTTCGTCTTCACCTTCATCGGAATTATCGAAAAAACCTATTAAGGTGGTCGAATTGCACGTGCAGGTATGGTTGGATTTATGTCTTGTTAGGTTGATCTTTCCAGTTTTGGGATGATTCTTTGTTTGCTGGTCTTACAGCATTTGTTTTTCTACATCTTTATCTGCATACATTTTGTTTCCTACTTCACTCATGGATGTTGCATGGTCTACTACATATTCTACTACTCACCAAACACATATATATAAATACACATGGGAAATAGTTCTGACAACTTTTCATCTTCTAAAAGATGGAGATTATGTTGGTATCTTTAAGAAACCTGATATGTTTAAGAAACTTGGTATCTTTAAGAAACTTGGTATGTTGGAAGAGAAGTGAATGTTATTGATATGGATTTATAATTATGTTTTGATAGATCTGGAAATTGGTGCGTAGAAATGGGGAATAGTCCTAGCGGCCTTCGTCTTCTGGGGAATGGAAAGTATTGTTCTTACCATGTTAAACTCGACAATGCCGCTACCATTACCGTCACAAAACATGAAGAAATAACAAACGATGAAGAAAAGATACAAGACTGGGAGCTCAAGTACAAGGTAGACGGAATGAGTTGTACACTTTCCATATCCAGAACCACCGATAGAAATTCAGGTAGTGAGAGCATATCGATCTCTGTCAGCGATCTTTACCCAAATATAGGGCAACATTCAACACTTCTTCGTCCTCAATGTGCAACGCTTTACGTATTCGTAGGGAAAGAAAAGAAAAAGAATGCTTTTCTTCACAAACCATATGAGGTGATTGATACTATCTTCAGGGAAGCCAAAAAAAAACAATATGGTGAATCACGGTCACGGAGGGGCGAGGTAGAAACGTACTATTGGGCATATGGGTCTGGAACTAGGATGGGTCTTTTGGTTACTGAGAAGAAGAAAATAAGAATCAACAATGAAGAACAAACCTACATGGTAACCGTAGCACATTATTACGTGAATAGTGGTAGTGGTAGAAATTGTGGTGGAGATATAGGTTTTTCAGTTGTGGTGGAGATTGGAGAGCGTAATGGGGGATTAGATTTCAGCGTAGAAGGCCCCGTGGAACACCCTTCTTCTGCATTAGTTTTCATGATTGAAGAAGTGATTCGAACAGGGACGTGGAAGCTTTCTTCATGCCCTCATTGCAAGAATATCCAATGCCAGCGTAGATTGCGATCTGAGAGTGAAGACAGCGACGCTACTCCTCCAACACCATCATCTCATGGAACCCAACGAAACGTAACAAATAGAGGAGAGTTCAATGGGGATGGCAACGGTAATATAATTCATGCAGAAACTGTTAACATCATTAGGAATTTCTTTGGATTGCAAAGAAGATAAAAGAGAAAAGGTAGAGGAAACTATCTCATTTTTCAACATTGCCTAATTATGCAGAAAAGAAAAGGCACCAAACTATATCAGTAGAGAATGCAGCCAACATTGTTGCTACATCATATAATCATTTCTTCACTACTTCTGATGCATGCTCCAAACCAGCATTCAGCCATGGAAGTCTTCCAAATATGCAAAAATATAATTGCATGTGTAACTAACATGTACAGCATGAAAGAAGAGGATGTGTCCAATCCTTTAAGCTGGCCTATTTCACCATTTTTACACATAGGATTTTATTGAAGCACCTATATGAATAATAGGTAAAAATTGTGTTAGGATGCTGCACCGACTAAGCATTATTGAAGATCATAAGATTTTTCTGTTTTCATAATGTTCCAAACCCTACCTACTCATATTCCTTTTATATAAGATTTGGAGTTTAAGGTTTAGAGTTACATGTTTTAGTTATCAAAATGGTTTAATCCCTTTTTTCTTACAAATATCTGTCCACTTAATTAACCTATTCTTTATTTTTCTGTTAAATTTTTTTCATTAATTATTAATTGGTACCTACTTACGTTATGATTTTTGAAAACGGCCGGTGGAGTGAGGATAAGGATGAGGTTAAGGTTAAGGTCAGAGATTTCTTCGAAGCCAGGTTTGTTGGAAATGAAGAGTTGCCGGTTAGGATGGACAACGCTTGTTTTAATTCCATTTTCGTGGAGGATAATCAGATGTTGATTGGAGATTTTACTAAAAAGGAAATTAAGGAAGCGATGTGGAGTTGTGATAGCTCGAAGAGTCCTGGTCCAAACGGCTTTAATATGGATTTATAAAGTTTTGTTGGGATCTCATCAAAGCAGATATTATGGTTGCAGTAAAGGATTTCGAATCCTTCGGAAAATGGCCTCGGGGTTCAAATGCGTCATTCTTATGCTTGATCCCTAAATGTGAAAATCCTCTGCGGCTTAGGGAGTTTAGACCTATCTCATTGGTTGGATGTCTATACAAAATTATTTCGAAGGCTCTGTCGCAGCGTCTAAAAAAGGTGATTGGTAAAGTCATCGATGTTAGGAAGTCTGCTTTTCTTCAGGGGAGGGGTTTGTTGGATGGTGTGTTAGTCGCCAATGAAGTTCTGGATGAGATAAAGAGAAGGAAGAAAAGTTGTGTTTTCTTCAAAGCCGATTTTGAAAAGGCGTATGCCTCAGTGAGATGGGAGTTCATCTATTATATGTTAGAAAGACTCGGTTTTTGTGGTAAATGGATTCGTTGGATAAAAGGGTGTTTGGAGTCTGCTTCTGTGTCTGTGCTAGTGAATGGTAGTTCGTCTAAGGAGTTCTTCCCAAAAAAAGGACTTCGACAAGGTGACCCGTTAGCCCCTTTTTTGTTTTTTATTGCGGCGGAAGGCTTGGCAGGCGTGTCTAGAATGGCAACTGAGAGGAAGATGATAGATAGTCTGGAGATTGGCAGAGAGAAGGTGAAGGTTAACATGTTATAGTATGTTGATGATACTGTTTTCTTTTGTGAAGCTAATGTCAAAAGCATTTTCAATATTAAGGAGGCTCTGAATTGTTTTGAACTTGCATCTGGGCTTAAGGTGAATTTTATGAAGAGCAAGTTAGGAGGTGTGGGGGTAAAGCAAATATCGATTCAGCGTTTTGTGACAATTCTTAATTGCGAGGTGATGACAATTCCTTTAGTTTATTTGGGTTTGCCGATAGGAGGGTGTCATAAGAAAAAGGAGTTTTGGGCTGGGGTGATAGATAGAGTGAAAAGAAGACTGAGTAGTTGGAAAGGCAGGCTATTGTCTATGGCAGGGCGA
>Ga0123342_1005785_pt1 | contig 17667 bp, 18 predicted proteins | sample Turbeawhitnodule_FD_89960 | JGI IMG/M metagenome (GOLD analysis project Ga0123342, IMG submission 89960) | Root nodule microbial communities of legume samples collected from Mexico - Turtle bean Mexico white nodule | ecosystem: Host-associated > Plants > Roots > Nodule | place: Mexico: Nepantla...
GTCCCCAGAAAACCACTGGGTATTCCACTAGCAATCAATCACAGATTACAAACACTCAACACCACAAAGAGGTGATCTTGACCACACAAGAACACTCACCCTCTTTGGTTTTCACATAACCACAGTCAGAACAACCTCTGACCTTACAGATTAACAAACTTACAAGAATCAAAAGGAATAGATTACACCTGGTATTCAGGAAATCACAGAGCTCCTAAGATCAGTTCTTGAACCAATGCACAACCTTTAGGCAATCTTGCAAAACTTTGAATCAAATCTCTTATAAAAAACGTTTTCAATCTTACTTTCGATGTGTTTTTTAATATAGAGAAAAACCATATTTATAGCTCTTAAATCTAGCCGTTTTAGGCAGTTAAGCATGCCAAAATAGTTTTAATTCAACTGAGAATAGATTTAACAGGTTTTTGAAAAGCTGTTAAGAAATGTGACAATCAACTGATTGAAATGTCATTTTAATCGGTTGAATTGGTTTTGACAGTTAGTCAAAATCAGTTTTGAAAACCTTCAAACAGCTGGGTGTAAAACAACGACTAAATCGTGAAATCAACCGGTTGTTTTTCACTTGGCTTAGAAAAACATTTTTCTCTTTCAAAACAGATTGATTCAACTTGTGCATATGATTAAGAATGAATTTTACACAAACTCTAAACACCCTAGAACTAAGCTTCAATCAAAGCATCAAACTCTTATCACAGATTTGGTTTCATCAAAGCTTCCATGTTCTACAAGTTGACCATCACATTTGATGATGTGACAAATTTCTTACACCTGCCCTTTGTCAAGTAATTCCACATGTACTTGACCTTAGGTGCAATTGGGGCTACGAAGTTATTGGTAGAGGCAATTTGTGTTGACCATGCTACTGCATCTTCAGAGACTAGGCATTGCAGGGTGGTCATGTGAGCAATTGGGACATATGAGGGGCTCAATTGGTTGACAGAGGTATATGAGGACATATGAGACAACAAACAATGGACAATTTCTCCTCAAGCTTATTTGTTTCACCTAGTTAGTTGCACAGTTTTTTCATATAAAAGTGCGACTTTAGTCAGTGATTCATACTTGAGATTTTTCATGGATTTGCGACTCACGAGAGGATATGCGTGGATGACAATTGCTTTGAACCACATGTATGAGCAATTGGGATATGTTAGTTATGCAAATACGAAGCAACTAGTTGGATATTTGAGCTTGTTGCGTGTTAGTCTGAATGAACATTATTACATTTTATAAATCATTGATTGTGTTAAATATGATTTATTGTAAGCATGGATTTATGAACATTTTCCAACTATAGGTTTGAGACAAGTGTGCCTCAATTATATTAGTGCATGCGGTATGTGATGACTGATTTACGACAAGTGCACCGTGTTTTTAGAAGTAATAATTTGTTCCTAAGGACAAATATCAAACCCACTAGGAGAACAATTGAATATTCAAGTAAAAGATTTACTAAATAGAAAACAAAATAATAAAGTTTGTTAAGAGTTTGTTATGATTGCAATGATTAAAAAGAAAACAAGTCAAAGAGTTTGTTGGTTCAATTGGGATTCATCCTTTTTACTCTTTTTGTATTTTGATTAGCATGGTAATATTCTATCATTTGATTGGTATTAATGCCCGTATAAAAATCTTTTATATTAATACCCAAAATTATTAAAAGAGTCTCTTATCATTACGATTAGACGTTGATAGCAATTAACATTTCAAATATATTCCTAGCATTCAAATATGTTAAGCATTATCATTTGAGTTAGAAACTTACACGTACTTTCCAGTCAAATCTAAGGATCTAGATCATAGAAACAAGCATTACAAATAAAATGACAATACCAATGTTCAATCAATAACAAAATATTATATTCAATACATAAGAGTTTGAACAGATTACTCCCAATCCCAAATGGTAGAATTAACCACTCATGTTGGCTATTATAAGTAGAGAGAGCAAGAAAAGGAGATCCAGGATGTTTCTCCTTGACGACTGCCTCCACTAGGGCTTTTAACACTTTCATTCTTCCAATTAGAATCCAATCCACCAATTAGAGTCCAATCCACTCAATGATCCTATCTAGGGTTGTGCCTCAAGCCTCATATTTAACATAGTTGGACTTGGGATAAGTGACATCTTGCTTGGGCATTATTGGGCTTGCCTGGGTGAGTTGTACGGAAAAAAGGCCCAACGTTACTGGAGTGATCTTGCTTGGGCAAGATTAGGCTTGTTTGGGCGAGATCCTCTAGGGCTTCTAGCTTGGGCGAGTTGGGCGAACTCGGGTGAGTGTTGGTGTGTTCCAACTTTCCCTTTTTAGCTTTGAACATTCTCCTTTTGCCCTTTCATTTCCATTATTCCCTATAATATTGAAGTTAACACAAATTTGGGAATAAATAATTCTTATTCAACTTAAAATCACAAAATATGTAAAAATGTATAAATTCATAAATTAGGAGTTATATTACAATTATTTGCTCAATTAATATACATAAATGTTTGTATTTTAATATGAAATATTACTGAAATTTGACACTTATCAGTATGATATGGTGAGATTGCCAACACTTGCAGTTGTTCAATTGCAGTTAGACAACATCGTGTTAGTTGCGGTCCAATTTACCTAGTACAACGAGCACAAGGATTCTCGTCCATTTGAATGGATATCGTTGCTTTTGGGTACATTAGATTGGGAACATGCATACAATTGAACTTATGAGGTCATCCCGAGTAGTAAATACCTACAAAAACTTATGATAACTTCAAATTTCATCCACTAAATATGCTTCACAAATATACAATATGTAAATAGTTTTTGGAAAATAACATTTAACTCATCTAGTGTAAATGTGTCATTACATCATACATTCGTTATCTCATGCACTATAAGATGTTGACCACTCCATGTCAACATCATCTAGCTCCCTACATGACAACCTCACCTAATACTTTAGTAAAAATTGAATACATGTTACACAATAAAAAAATACACATCATTACATTATAGAAATTCGATTATAGAATTGAAAAAATGAATTCTGAAATCTAAAATCTAGAACATTTAAGATAACTTATATAAGCGTAATTTTCATTCCAGGATATGGTTTTCATAATAAAAATTACATTTCTAGAATTACATTGTCGGAAATCGTGTTAACTGATCCATATTTTGGATTTTGAAATTCATTTTTCCAATTCCAATTTGAATATCCAAAATTCTGTGATACATTCCAAAATGTGTATTCCATAATAGCATTTGGTGTTTGTCATTATATTCTGAAAATCGCTCGCTTTCTAGAATGAACATCATACAATTTCAGAAAGATATTCCAAAATACAATGTCAAAAACAAAAAACTATTCGAGATTACCTATTTTTGAACATACCACTCTATTTCGAAAACTTCATTCTAGAATGCAATCGGTGTCTCAGATACCCGTTTTGGAATGCATAAAAGTGTTTTTCCACACTCTGATTTCTGGAAACACCTTTTTAACAATTTCACCCAACATTACTAAAAAAACCACTACTTCATACTTGAAATCACCTACATTTGCTTCTAAACACCACCACCACGTCCACCACACCTAATCGGAGCTATCCCTTACCTTTTTTTTTGATCGGCAATAAAAAATAAATAAATAGGAACCACTTCAGGGGTGGTTCAACCCTTATACACGTGCCAGCCTAGAACTTTCAGACTTACAAAACAAGCCTAACTTAGGAGATTAGCCTCATGCAAACCAAAGGTTCTAAACACCAGTCAGAAAAGGAAAACGAGGCTGACCTACAATTAATAGAAACCCACAACCAGACCTTTACTTGTACCAAAGAAAAAACTTCAGAAGCATCCCCCACTCCTCTATTAAAAATAATGTTGTTCCTGTGCTTCCACAACTCGCTCACCACCCCAACCCAAATTGTGGACCAAACGTTATAAACCGTTTCTAAAGCACTGCTCAACCTGAAATGATCAAAATTACACTTTGGCTGGATATGAGACGCCACCGAAACCCCAAGCCACCTATGGCACAACCCCCACACCCGCCTAGCAAAATTGCAATCGAAGAACAAATGACAACAAGACTCTTCCACCAACCCACACACACCACACGTCGAGCTAACCACCAAAACCCCTCTTCTACTCAAATTTACCCTGATAGCAAGCTTGTTTTCCAACAGCCTCCAAGCCATAAGAGCTGCAGAGGGAATTGCCTTGCTCTTCCATAGCTTATTGAAAATTGGCGAGAGTAAAGTCTCTTTATCCTTTCTAACAAGATTATAGGCAGAATTAACCGAATAAGATTGGGAATCCCCTCCTTTCCAGATCCAACCATCCACCTCACCCGAAACAACTCGAGCCTCTAACAAAAGCTGACCCAACTGCTCCGCCAACGACTTCTCCCACTCAAAAAACGGTCTTCTCCAAGACAACTGCCATACCCACTCACCATTCGACCAAAAGCCAACCTCAGACACCTTAGCGTTCTTGGAAGAGCTAATAGAAAACAACCTTGGAAATGAACTCTTCAGTGACTCGCCGTTCAACCATCTGTCTTCCCATAAAAGTATATCCTTCCCTTCCCCTATATTCCACTTGAAACCGTCTGCAAAACTTCCCCCAACCCTCTGAGAACCACACCTCTTTCAAATCTTTCTACCATAGAGAACACATTCTACCTCTTCCTTCCTCTCCCAAGCTTCTCCACCCTCCATATTTAGACTCGAGGATCTCCTTCCAAAGGCCTCTCTCGGTCGACCCCATCTTCCAAATTCACTTCCCCAATAAAGCCAGATTGAACGATCTTACATCAATTACCCCCAACCCCCCAAACTTACGTGGCTTGCATACCTGACTCCAAGAGGCCCAAACCATCTTCCTTCCTTCTGCTCCCCATCCCCAAAGGAAGCTTCTTTGCAACCGAATTAGCTTTCCAGCCACCCCTGATGGCAATTTAAATAAAGACATATAGAATAACAGAATAGAGGATAACACCGACTTGATCAAACAAACCCTCCCGGCCATCGACAAACATCTTCCCTTCCATCTTCCCTTCCATCTGCTTAATCTAGTCTGAACCTTCTCAATCACCCCATTCCAAAAATCCCCTATTTTATGACTCCCTCCGACAGGCATACCCAAGTATATAAAAGGAACAACCATCGTCTCCCAATTGAGAATAGCTGCAAACCGCTGGAGCATTCCCTAGTCCAAACCCGTCCCACCAATCCTACTTTTCCCGAAGTTAACCCTTAACCCGGAAGAAAGTTCGAAACAATGCAAAATCACCTTAATGTTAAACACGCTTTTGACATTTGCTTCACAGAAAAACAAAGTATCATCTGCGTATTGTAACATATTCACCTTTACTTTATCCTTCCCAACCTCCAAACTATCAACCAACTTCTTTTCCTCCACTACCCTTGCCACCCCAGCCAAACCTTATGCTACAATGAGGAATAGAAAAGGAGCTAACGGATCTCCCTGATGAAGACCCCTTCTAGGAAGGAACTCCCTAGTTGGGCTCCCATTGACAAGGACAGAGACCGAAGTCGACTCTAAACAACCCCTGATCCACTGAATCCAACGATCACAGAAACCCAACCTCCTTAACATATAGTAGAGAAAACCCCAATTCACTGAGTCGTAAGCCTTCTCGTAATCAACTTTGAAGACCACACAACTCTTTCTTTTTCTCTTGTACTCTTCCAAAATCTCATTCGCGACAAGCACATTGTCCAATAAACCTCTTCCTTCAAGAAAAGCCAACTGTCTGGCATCTATAATTTTTCCAATCACCTTTTTCAAACGCAAGGAAACCCTAAACCCTAAACCCTAAACCCTTACCTCTAGCCAGCAAAAGCCCAAACTCTTCCATGGAGGTTTCAACTTTAAAATAAAACTTGAGGTTTGAACTTTAAAATAAAAACTTGGAAGGACAATTTTGATATTTCAAATTGAAGAGGCGAAGGAAGCAATTGCTAGAAGATGGAGGTATAAAAAGTGAATAGAATGGCCCACTTCAAACCTCAGAGACAAAAAAAAATTTCAACTTGCTTTATCTCATGTCATATGTGTAGCTGTCAATTGAACTGTGGAAAGGTTTGTACCAAAGATAAAAGGACACTAAACTCAATTGTCAAATCTTTATTTGAAAGATTCCAACAAGGTATTTAACTTATTTCCTCCGCTTCATATGCAAAAAAGGGAAAATGAGCACAAATTCCATGCTTTAAGATGGTGGTGGCTCAATGAGCTGGTTCCATGATCCAAAAGGAAACAATATTCCATCATGCAACAAACATTACTCAGAGAAACAAAGAGAGAGAGAGAGAAATTGTACTGATACGCAGTGAGGGTGAATAATTATGATCTCAAAAACAAAAAAGCTGGTGCAATGTTAGAGAACCATTCATGCATTGAAAGCAAGAGTGATGGAGAAGACACATATATATGTAAATGCCCTTTGAAATTCTGACTTGTGTTTTGGAAGTATTACAACACACACCCTCTTCTTTAGCATGTAGCTATCATTCTTTCCCTGACATGCTAAGGGTTGACCCAACTCTGCTACTCTTTCACTTTTACCATTTTGTTACATTCAGCATGTGTATGAGTATGTTATGGACACTGCATGTACCTGTGCATGGCCGAACAAGAAGAAGACTAAACAACATAGGTAACATATATGTGTCTTAGAAGCCATCTCAAAAAAGCTGAACAACAACCCTTGTCTTTTAGCTGCCTGTCTCTTTGCTCACGCTAGCTACCTGTACAATGCATGTAGACAATACCACATGCTCATAACATTTATTGCACTTTTCCTTTCTTTGGTCCTTTTTTCTCTCCATTGCTTCGCCAGGTTCAGGAATATATATCATCATATATGTTCTCACTCAGACATATTAAGGAACTATGTTATTCTATTGCTTGACTTCAAATTCATGTTACTGGCTAGAATCTAACTCTTGTAAAGTACATAATTTGTATGACATAAAATAAAAAGAGTGAAAATATTTTTCTTTTACATAATGATGAGAAGAACTAGAGATAAACAGTGAGTTAAAGTTAAACCAGAATGCAGAATAAATTTTAATAGATAAAACAGAACTACAGTTATGTACATTGATTGGGACTGTTTTCTAATGTATATCTTTATTCTTTATTATGTAAATTATTAAGATTAAACTTTAATTTAATTTTAAAAGTAAATACCGACAAGTACTTGTCTGTCCTTTTGTCAAGTCTAATTAGAAAGCAATATAAACAACATTTAAAAAAGTTGTATATAAGTTTTTTTACTCTATACAGAGAATGGAAATTTTTGGTCTGGACATTTTTTTTCATGGAGAACTGATTTCAAATATTCTGATGATACATAATTCAACTGCAGTTTTTTTTTCTTTTTAAGTTTGATTAATTTGAGTTTTCGACTATCAGAAACATCTGTTATTGTTGTCACAGTGGCTGCCATCATGACAATTGACAAATTTCTTAAACTAAGGTACTAATTTGATTTTCGTGTTTTTCATTATGTTATGTTATTTTAAATATATTTTTATTTCAATATTATAATTTTAAAATATTAATCTTTTTATTAATATTTTAATTGATTAAAGAAATATATATTTTTAAAATAAAAAATTTATTTTAAGGTCTTAAATTTTTATATAAGATTCTACTTCTTATTTTTTATATCATGTTAGCATATTTTTTATTTTTCCATGAAGCCCTCTTTCTTTTATCCAAGTAATTGTTAACCTTGTGAGCAGCATAGATACAAATAGAAAAGAAAGTAAAAGTGGTAGATGATGGTGGTGAACATAACCCTACCATGTTTAGATTTTGACATAAGATTCTGTTTGTAATGAAACAGTTGAATAATTGAGTTTATTGCACAGATTTGCCACATCCAGGACCCTATGTTTTCAGCTTTTTAAGTCATGGTCCCCCCAGTTAAATGTCAAACCCAATCTATTCCTAGTCACCCTTCAATTCTACTCTATTCTGTCAGAAACAACATGAATTGGCTCAATTTTATGTTGTATTATAACAGATCATATAAAAAAGAGTTATTTATTCTATTTTGATCCATTCAAGATTTAATCCATTAACAATTTTTTCTTACTATATCCGATCCATCCACTGAAAACGCTATAAATAAACCTCTAAAAATGTGTTTTAGGGTTTAAAGTTAATTTTTGTAAAACAAATTTAAACATATTTAATGTTTAAGAAATATTTAATTATGAAAAAAATAATTGAACTAATTTTGATTCATATGTCTTTTATTTTTAATATCAGCATAGTAGTATAATTATCATATAAAACATGTACAAGAAGTAATATGAATATAAAGTCATTGGTTTAGTATCCAAAGTTTAATCACAATTAGCTACATTCACACGGGATTCCTATCAGTTGCTAGTCAAGCAATAATGATACATATCCTAAAAATTATACTGGTGTGAGAATAAAAAATATATTTTATCTTCGTAATTGTTTCCTAAAACTAATTTATATAATAAACAATAAATTATTATATATAACTTAAAATAAATCACGTAAATAAGATAATAAGATATTTAGAATTATGAATAATTATCTGATAATGTCCAGCACATTATTTATAGACTAAATAATAATGAATGAAAGTATGAAACATTTTTCTAACATATCACATTATTCAATATTATTATTCTGATTTGTTCATTCTTCCTTCTATATTTTGGTGATGAGTTTCATAGTTTTAATTGTGTTATGATTTCAACTTGTAATTTGTGGTTATTATTCATATTACTTGTTTGTCTTTTGGTTCTTACTTTTTTCATAATTTTGTGGTTCTCATTTGCACTACAGTTTCTAGTTGTGTTTGTGATTTTTATTTTTGTTTGTGATTCCTGTTTATGAATTTTGTTCATAGTTTTTCCTTATTTTTTTTTATCAGTAATTAAAAATAAATAAATAAATAAATAAGAGTATTTAAGATATAATATAATCCTTGTAAAAAAATTAGAGATAGTAGCCTAACCAATCTAAACTCAGTGCACAACTAACCAAAAAACCTAAAAATTACCTTTATCCTGGTATGACCAGCAGAGGCTATACAAAAAATATTATCTTTGTCATCCATATGGCTAATTACCTGTTGAATGTAGATGTATAGTTGTTTTTGTTTGTATTTTCAATTATGCTCTTGCTCGTTACTTTTGTTCTTGCTCGCACTTCTTTAACCTGATTTGTTTCATTTTCACTTTGATCATTCATCTTTCTATGTTTTATTGGAATTGCGTTCATTACTTAACTATTAGATAACTTAACATATCACTTCTTGTTTAATTAGCAGGTAAGTCAATTTATGCATTCTTCTTATAATCTATATTTGGCAACAATGCATTGTATATTTGGCTACTTGAAAGAAACCTAGGATTTATTCTTTCCTATTGGGACAACTTTTAATTTGATTGATTTTAGTGATGATGATTGTGATGGATGTCTTGATATACTCAGTGATCACTTAGTGGTTGATGCATGCACCTGTACAAAAAGACCCATTTACGATACTACAATTATAACACTTTTACGAAAAGACATTGTCCTTTAAAATGCAATGACATTTTTTAAATTAAATTTGTGTAAAACAATGGTTTTACCCCATAGTCGCCGTTTTAGAATCTTTTTATTACCTCAACTCATAGCGCGCCAGTTACGATTTCATATTTCCTTGTCTTTTGGTGCTTCGTTTTTTCTCTTCTTCTCTGTTCTTCTTCTTCATTTCGAGTCATTGTCATCTTTGTGCCATTGGGTAAGTTTCTTTCGAGATCTCTACTTCTTCTTCACCATTGCTTTTTGTTTTTTTGTTTCTCTTATATGTTTCTTTTTTGCCATTGTTGTGAAGGTTCTTTACCATTCCTACTATTTCATTACCTTGCACGTTGTTCTTTGGGTTTTCGTTGTGCCTCCTTTTGCTTCTTCGCCGTTGTCGTTTGTTGTCGCCGCCACGGTTGTTAGCCCGTTGTTGTCGTTGCAACCGCTCTTCACCACCATCGTTGCCTTCACGCACAAGGTTGGTGGTGTTTTAATTTTTTTTAAATACTTTTTTAGTTTATTAATTTATTTATTTTTTATTTATTATAATTTGTATTTTTTTTAAATTTAAATTGATATTATGTTAGTTTTTAGGTTAGAATAGAATTATTAAAGTATTAGATTGTAGATAGATTTATATTATTTAGGATTTATAATTAATTTAATGATTTTTTAATTTGTATATTTAGAATTTATTATAATTTATATTTATTATTAATTTATATTATGTTAGTGGTTAGGTTAGAATAGAATTATCATTTTGGTATTGAGTCTGAGGGTGTTCGAACCTCGGCAATTGATATGTGATATTTCACACTCATTAGTAAACACCTGAATGACTATTACAGAATATAATGAATCGAAATTGGATTATTTTTGTTCGCAAAAGTGATGAGTACGAAAGAGGAGTAGAAGAATTTATACAATTTGCGTAACATAACGCCAATAATAGTGATCATGATAGAGTAAAGGTTAGGTGTCCGTGCGTTAACTGTTTGAACGGAAGGAGACTGGATGTTATGAAAATCAGGGAGCACCTTCTATTTGATGAGTTTCTTCGATCTTATACAACTTGGACATGTCATGGTGAATTATTAAATTTACCACGTGTTTTCGTAACTGAAGAATATGTGGGGTCCAACATGGATGATGCAGTACATGGTGAAGAACACGATGATCGATTGGAGGACATGATTCATGATGTGGGAGTTGAGTCTTTTGCAAAAGCGCATGGATATGGAAGTATGCCAAGCGATGCAGAGACTCCATTGTATCCTGAATCAACTAACTTCACACGGTTGTCGGTGGTGTTAAGTTTAATGAATTTGAAGAGAAATGGATGGACTGATAAAAGCTTCACAGAATTGCTTCAGTTGTTGAAGGATATGCTTTTACAGGGAAATACTCTACCTAATCATATTTATGAGGCCAAAAAGATTCTTTGTCCGATGGGTATGGAGTATAAAAAGATACATGCATGTCCTAATGATTGTATATTATATAGGAAAGATTTTGAATTGTTGAAAATTTATCTGAGATGTGGGTTATTACGTTATAACTTGAAACAAAAAGATGATGATACTATTGAAGAGATATAAAAGCATGGACCCTCAATGAAGGTTATGTGGTATCTTTCCATCATTCCAAGGATGAAGCTTTTATTTGCAAACCAAAATGATACTAAGATTCTTAGATGGCATGTAGATGAGAGGAAATATGATGGCATGTATCGACATCCAGCTGATTCTATTTAATGGAAGAAATTTGATGATAAGTTTCCAAAGTTTGGTAAAGAATCAAGAAATATTCGACTTGGTTTAGCTACATACAAAATGAATGTGTTTGGTAATATGAGTACGAATCACAGTTCATGGCCTGTTTTACTAGTTATTTACTACTTACCTCCTAGATTTTGCATGAAGCGAAAATGCATGATGTTGTCCATGATGATATCCATTCCAAGATAGCCAAGAAATGACATAGATGTTTATCTAAGTCCCCTAATTGAAGATTTAAAGTTAATGTGGGATCTGGGTGTTGAATTATTACATGGATTTTCTAATGAAACTTTCAAGATGCATGTCATGTTATTTTGCACCATCAATGACTTTCCGACATATGATAACTTATTAGGGTATAATGTTAAGGGTCATAAAGCATGTCCAATATGCGAAGAAGACACCACTTCTCAACAATTAAAACATGGAAGGAAGACATTATATCTTCAACATAGGAGGTTTCTTAGAAGTCATCATCCTTATTGGAGGTTGAAAAAAATCCTTTAATGGACATCAAGAGACACGCAGTCCACCAACTCCATTAATTGGTGTTGAGGTTTACGAAAAGGTAAATAACATAGACCACACCTTCGATAAGTCAAAAAAGAAGTCATTTGTGACAAATATATGGAAGAAAAAATCAATCTTCTTTGATCTTCCGTACTGGTCGAGGTTAGAAATCAGACATTGTATAGATATAATGCATGTTGAGAAAACAATGTGTGTGACAGTTTAATTGATACACTTCTTAACATTAACGAGAAGACAAGGATGGTTTAAATGCTTGTTTAGATTTTGTACTGGTGAGGGTCGTACGATTGATTACATGTCTCGATCCCCACCCATGGGTGACCGATACCTCAGACCTAGTTACGCTTAAACATAGTCAGTAAAGCTAATCCGCAATTAAGAACTAGGTAATGCATCCCTAAATACGATATGACTCCCTAATCTGGCCCAATAAGGAAAGTCCATCAAAGGTAATATAAATAGTGTTGAAGATGGATGAAGTTTCTTCTCTACCTAGTCTTAGTGTGTGTTTGATCTAGAAAATAGCTGGTTTGCTTTGAAGATTGTAATGTGTTTTAGATGATCTTGTATTTAGGCTAGTGTGTGTTTAAGGTTTCCTTTTGCTACATGACCTATCCTAGATGCCTAATCAAGGTGGTAAGATCATGAAGTGATTAAATGTTTTTCAGAAAGCTTTTTAGAGTTTTCTAAAAAATCAGGATACTGCACAAAAAAAAATATGTTTCTCTATAAAAGAATAGGTTTTTTTTTGTTCTGCTGAAAGGCTTTTCGAAAGTTCGTTAGGGCACACAAAATGCAGTTTAGTTAGTTATTTCAGTTAAGCTGAGCTGGCAGTTTTCCTGAAAAACAATCTGTTTGCTTTAAAATCAACCTGTTGTCTTTATAACAGCTTTTTAGCTATTTTTTGAAAAGTTGTTAGAAACTGTTTTCTATAAATTGAAAGGTTTTTCTCAATGAAAGGTTGTTGAGCAATCACGGTTTTAACAGAGATTAAACTTTTTCTGTGTGAGAAGAAGGATTGAAATGAGTTTTTGAAAGGTTTTCCAAAGGTATCTTCAAGTGTGCTTGTTCTAGGAGAACCTTGATCTTGGTAAAGGTGCTGGTACTGTTTTTGCTGCAATTGGGACAACTGGTTTATGTTCTTGCATCTTCCTTTTAGGTGTTATCTTTCCTTTATTTTTTCTTGTAAAAGGTGTAAGTGTTAGTTACTCTTGATAGGGTTTATTGGAGTGCAAGGTGTGCTGAAATAGAGTTTTTCAGCTTTGGTTGTATGGTTCTTGTAGGGTTCAAAAACTGTTGTGTTATAATTGATTGCAACTGGTTTTAGTGAATTCCACCTTGGAGTAAGGTGAAATTGGATGTAGCTCATTATGAGTGAACCAATATAAAGTGTGATTGAATTACTCTTCTCATCCCTGCACTCGTTTCTGATTTCTGTTTAAACTGTCAAGAACGAAATCTGTTCATTTGAAATTAAACCTGTTATTTCTGGGGTTAATAAAAATTGTTCTTCTTGATCTAGAAAAGTTCTTTAAACATAAACAAAGTATTTTGAGTATGTGTTTTTAATTGGCTTAAGGACGAACAATTTTCTTCATTAAATCTTTGATAAAGATTCATTCTCTTTGAAGCTTTGTATTGAATGAACTTGATTGATCTTTAGGTATAATTTGTGTTCTTCAAGCTGTTAAAAGTTAACCAAATTGGTTTTGTTAACTTTCACTGTTTGATCTAAATCCTAATCTAAATAAGTTCTGATTGTGTTAAAGTGTTTTAAAGAATCAATCTTTTCCTTTTAAAATCAATCTTTTCTTTTTCCTCTGATATACTGTAAACCAGTTTGTGTTTGTGAAAATTTTATAAATTCAATTCACCCTTCCCTCTTGAACTTAGACACTAATAGACCCAACAAATATCACATGTTCCAAGATCCGGGTACGTCATCATCTACAGTGCTCTAACAACCGAGCGTCGAATACCTTTACTGACTTGAGCGTCAGTCTGTCTTCTGCAGATACTATCCGAGTTTGGGCTATGAGAAGACTAAGAGATGAGTTGAGTAAGGAAGAACTAGCGAGGGAGGAAGCGAAAGTGCAATCCGACCGACCGAAGGTAGAAGAAGAATCCTCATAATAGTTTTCTGGACCCCAACCCCCGTTCGAGAACAAATTTGATTGAGATGAACAAACGAGGTGAGTTGGAACCGATAGAAATGGGTAAGCGTACATATTTGCCTCCAGCCTGTTACACCATGTCAAAAGATGAAAACAAATAAGTTTTTGTCAATATCTAAAGGGTGTGAAAGTCCCACAAGGACATTCCTCAAATGTGAAGAGTCTATTGTCGATGCAAGATTTGAAGTTAATTGGGTTGAAGTCTCATGATTCTCACATCTTGATGCAACAGTTGCTGCCGCTAGCTATTTGTGGGATCTTACCAAAAAATGTTAAACATACCATAACCCGTTTGTGCTCATTCTTCTCTTCCATCTGTTGTAAATTCATTGATCCATTAAAATTTTATGAATTTGTAGATGAAATTGTTGTTATCTTGTGTGAATTGGAGATGTTTTTTCCTCCATCTTTTTTTGACATCATAGTTCATGTAGTTGTGCATCTAGTAAGAGAGGTTAGATTGTGTGGACTAGTGTACTTAAGATGGATGTATCCTGTTGATAGTATATGAAAATTTTAAAAGGGTATGTGAAAAATCATTATCGTCCAGAAGCTTCAATGATTGAAAAGTACATAACTGAAGAAAGTATTGAATTTTGTTCAAAGTACATGTCAAAAGCAAATCCAATAGGTCTTCCAGCTAACTCATGGCATCACAGGCGTTCTAAAAGTAAATGTTTACATGGTGTACATGTGGTAAACAAATCTTGATCAGAAGTCTTGCAAGCACATTTGTATATATTGAATAACCCAAATGAAGTTATACCTTACATAGATGCTCATAAAGCCATTGCGGAGGAAAATAACCCAAGACAACCAGAGAAATGGGTCTTAATGGAACATAATAGAACTTTCATGCCTTGGTTTAAAGACGAGGTGTTAAAGGATTCGACGGCATCAGAGACCTTGACTTGGTTGGCTGTTGGATTGAAGTTTGATCTCATTTGTTGTACAAGTTACGAAGTGAACACTTGTATATTTTATACAAAGTCTATTGTTGAAAAGAGTACAATTCAAAATTCTGGTGTTACTCTTGAAGTCGGGTCAATGCAGTTTTCCACTTCGAAAGATACAAATCATGTACTTGGATCAATGACATACTATGGGTTAATAGAAGAGATATGGGAGGTTGACTATACTAAGTTTTTTGTTCCATTTTTCAAGTGTAAATAGGTTGACAAAAGTGAGGTTAAAATTGATGAATAAGGATTCACACTAGTGGACTTTCGAAAGATAGGGTATCGAGATGAGTCATTTATAATGGTTCAACAAGCATCTCAGGTTTTCTATGTCAAAGATCCTACGTCAGAACATTGGTATGTCGTTTTACACGGGAAAAAAACAAGGGGAGGCCATTGATGATATTGAAAATGGTGCCCCCATTCATTCACACCAATGATAATGAATAAAGATGACGATGTAGTTGATGATGTACATGCAACCCGTAAAGACTACAATGAAGAATTACATATGAACATTCATCCCACTATGGTAATAAATTTAGAAATATTTTTGATAATACAAATTTAGAATTTTATGTATTTGTTTTATATGATTTTCTTTCGATGCAATTTAACTAATGTGTGTTACCTAATTGTTTAACACAGATATGGCTGACGATCATACTTCGATCAGACCCCTTTCTGAACAAGCCATCAGAGGACCTACTAGATTGAAGCGTCTCTCATTGATGACGTGTTGTTGGTGAGAAGACACCTGTTGACATTGAAGTCAACACTGGAATGCCTTCTGGTCCTAATGCTAAGACTTTTAGCAACTATCTTGGATTTATTGCTCGTGAGAGGCTCTCCATTTTGATTAATTCATGGGATGATGTTAATAACTTAATATTATTTAATTTACTTTGTTTATCTCATTTGTGACAAGATCGTCCAAAGAAAGCTCCAGAGACAACATAAAAGAATGTTACCCCGCACCTAATGTCTCGTTCGAGGTATCGAAAGCTTGAGCAATCACTAATGATGGAAAAGGAGTAATCTAGACAGGGGATTCAGTCTGGGATTGAGATAAGGGTCACTGAACCTCTATCACCACCTTCCCGCCACAAAAAAAAATGGAATTGACCCCAAATTAAAAAGTCAGGTGCATTTAATTCTGAGTAATAACGAATAGTCTCAAAAAAAACTTATAAGTTATTTTTATCCTCTTTTCCATTTATTTTAAAGCATTAATTATATTAAAAAATTATATGAGTTTGGTCTCTTGTAGGATTCCTTGGTTAAGCAAAGCTCCCAAGGTAATTTTGTACCTGAAGGTCGTTGCGATATCTTGATTGAAGCAATTGGACAACCTGAGCACTGTGGTTGTGTTCGTGCAACTGGAAAAGGGGCTAGAATTAAATATGGTTTCAAAGATGCACCACGAAACTCATCCTCCTCCCCTGCCTTAGAGACCAAAGCAGAACTGACGAGTAAGATACCTCAAGAATTAATGGAGGAGATGAGAAAGGAGACTGAATGGGTGCGGCTAGAGTTGCGACATGAGTTTCTATCACAACAAGTTTATGCTGAGCCAGTTGAGGCGCAAGTTAGTCCCACTCCCAAGAGCACAAAAGGGAGTTGTGCGACTCCTACAACATCAGGGGAGGATATTATTGGCCAGATGAGCCAATGTGAGCTACTGGTAGAGGGTGACATCTTTCCTCAGGTGGTGGCCATTGGAAAAGTCTATCAAGAGGCCACCACCTTACATAACGTTCCTCTCTCCCCTTATGTGGTGAAGGTAACGATGGAAAGAGTATGAGTAGCTGATGTTCGTGTTTCACTACCTTCAGATGAGGTAACAACTGTGGCCGATACATTTCAGACATTCGTAGCCTAACCCAGACACCTCATTCAAATTATACCAAAACCTACAGTAATAATTTCATATCATTATATTAATTTATATTTATATATTACATCTAATTTAATACAAATGTTCTTTATTAATCCTCGTCAAAAACCAAGTCCAAAAAAGAAGCATGAGGTTTTGATTGACGATCTTATAGCTTCCTTAGCTGCAGCTGTTAGAGAGATTGGTCAAAACCCTATGGACATTTCGTGGGATGATATGTTTTTTGAAATCAACACTAACATGTCACTGTAGATATACATGTCAGATTTGTTAGAGTTTTTAGCTGAGGATCAAGAGCTCAATAGAAATATAATTATATTTTTTTATAATGTAAGTATCTTTACCTATATTTCAATTTACTTTATGTTAAATTATTATTGATTATGCTTTAACTAATAACTTGTAGGTATTTGCATGGAGTTTCTATCAATGACAGGAATGAAGATGTCTATGGATTCTTAGATCCCTTGTATATTAATCCCATTGGAACAAAGAAATTTGAAACTCATTCATAAATCACTAACACCCTGGAAAAAGAGGGAAAACAAATTTATTTATGCCTTTATATTACTGAGTAAGTTTAATTATAAGTTGGCAATTATTACTATTGTTAGAAAAGATGGCTTTAAACTAGAGGGGGGTGAATTGTTTAAAGGGGTTTTCGCAAACTTTTCAAAGCTAGAATGAACTTATTTCAGAAACCAATTGATTCAGCAATTCAGTTAGCCA
>Ga0123342_1005787_pt1 | contig 17661 bp, 6 predicted proteins | sample Turbeawhitnodule_FD_89960 | JGI IMG/M metagenome (GOLD analysis project Ga0123342, IMG submission 89960) | Root nodule microbial communities of legume samples collected from Mexico - Turtle bean Mexico white nodule | ecosystem: Host-associated > Plants > Roots > Nodule | place: Mexico: Nepantla...
TGTTCTCCAGAAGATTCACACTACGGAGAATCCTGCAGATATGCTCACCAAGGTGGTTACAAGGACCAAATTTGAACACTGTTTAGACTTGGTTAATATCTTGCACATTTGAAGTTGGCGCCCAAAGGCGCAAATTTGAAGCACTGCAAAGTTTGTAAGTTTGTTTTTGTTATGTTTTGAGAAGATTTGTTTTAGGTGGGACTTGAAATTAAGCCAAGGTGGAGATTTGTTGATTTTGGCTTAATCCAAGTCCCACATCAGTGGTTCATTGTTTGGGAAGGAGGTTTGAGGGTTATAAATTAAACTCTCCTCCTTCACTGTTAAATATCTCAATTTGTAATATCTTCTCCCATAATAATAAAAGTAAGGTGTTTTTGCTCTGCTCGGAGATTAGGCTAAATTGGCCGAACTCTGTTAACAATTTTCTGGTGTGTTTTTTCCTCTTTATCTCTTTTATTATTCCACTATGTTTATTCAATATTATTTGTCGGGTAGCTCTGTTAGGGTTCTGTTTTAGTGGAAAAATTACCCGTTTTTCCCAACACTTATGTGATATTTCTTTATCATAAAATTTAAGAAAAAAAAGAAAAAACACCTGAAATATGAAATGGATTAATTTTAAATACAAATGATAACATTGTAAAAGACTCTCTTTAACTAATTTCATAAGACTGATTTTGTCTATAAAAAAACTCACACATTTCAACACAATAAGAATTGAAAATTTATAACTATTAATAAAATACGAAAAATATACTATCAATTTATTTTTTTTTTCACATTAATTTTATTATATATTTTTTTTTTTTAATATATCATTTTTCCACAAAATCAAGATGTTGTTAGAAAATTTTACATTAGTTAATTATCATCAAAATAATACACCACATTCCCTGATGTTATTAATTGCCTTACAATCTTTATTTATCTTCACAACAGTTTTTTATTTCAAAATATATTTTTTTAATTTTGACTATACGATTGTCAACATAAGTATTTAATTTAATTTTTTTAAATCTTATAACTAATCTCACATATATAAATATATAATTTATAATGTATTATATTTTTAAAGATGTATTCAAAGTTAATTTTACTGTTATAGTTTTTTTTTTACTTTTAAAGTATAATAAGACTAATAAAAATAAAAGTATTATGCATATCATAACAATAAATGTACACTATTTTATTTGAAATTTTTTCCTTCCTCTTTAAATCCCTGTACATCCATATAACAACGTAATTACGTTTTTTTTCAAAAAAATTGTTTATTCCAATAGTTATGGTTAAAATCATATCGTATGAAGAAACTTCTAAAATATTTTCTTACGTAAAGATAAACTTACAATTTATTTTATGTTTCGTTGTTACTTAAAATAAAATCACTGTGATTAAATTTTAAATAAGAATGAAATTTGAAAAATGTTGATAAACATTTTTTTAATGGTTTAAATTTATTTAAAACTACAAACTCAAGATAGAAAATAATTAAATAGAATTTGAGTTTTATATTTTTTTTATAATTTTTAATATTTTATTAATTATGGATAAAAGATATATATTTGGTAATAGTTGAAATTTATTTAAAGCTACAAATTCAACCGAGAAAATAATTAAATAGAATTTGAGTTTCATATTTTTTTAATAATTTTTAATATTTTATCAATTATCGGAATTAAACAAATATTTTTTCATTAGGTCTACACACAACCAATAATATATGACAATCATTGCAATACTTGTGACACCGTTAAACAATAAACCAAATATTCATTCTCAATTGTTCAATAAACTTTAATCATAAAAAGTATTATGTACAAAAGAAGAAAATGCAATGAAATTTACCTTGGACCCGTGTAGAGATTCATTCAAATCATTCCTATCTTTTGCACCCGAATCTAGGTTACACACCGCTCTGAACAATGTTCCTTCGCGTTAGAACCTTGCGATTGGAGGAGTAGGTGTGATAGCAAAACAATACCTTGGGGTTTAATGTCTTTCTCTTTCCACGCTTTTCTAACTAAAGCTTAACCTTGTTTGAAAGTTATGAATAAGTAAAAAATGGGGAGAAGATGAACTATTGTTACTGCTTCTGAAGTTTTTCCTTCTCTTGTTCCTCTATTTTGCTCTGAATATTAAATTTCTACAATTAACAAATAAAGAACAAATAAAACATCAATATAGCATGTAAAAAGTAAAGTTAAGAACATGATAGCATACCTTCTCTACATAATGCTATCTGGTGACCAAACCCACTGTTTCTATTTTGAATGTGGCTTTTAGAATCATAAACGGTGATGACAGGAAATTAGAAAATCAAATTGGATCTAACTTTTCGGTAAAATATGAGGAAATGAGAATATATTTTAGTTAATGCTTTGTATGATTTTATTTACAGGAAAATCTATTTCACATAAAATTATATAATAATAAAAAATTAGACTAATTATATGGCAGTTCCAAAGCAGCACGTCTATTTATAAAAAAAAAAACTCTTTGGAACACTTTATAGAAAAGAAGGGATATTTTACAACATTATAAGTTTTTTCATTAGCGCAATATATTTTTACGGAGAATTTTAAATGTTTTTTCTTAACAAATACAAACGTTAGAATAATTTCAATTAACTTATTCAACGAATCTTTTTGAAATACAAAAATATTCATATAAAATGAATATCTAATAGATATTCATTTAAAAATTTAGGATATTTACATTATATATATAATAGATTCTAATATAATTCTTTAAAATTATTTTATTAAATGCTTAGTAAACAAATATTGTATTTGAATTGATTCTTTGAATCTCGGCAATTGACTCCACTTTTGTTATTATGTTTTTAAGTAAGATGTTATAGTGAAATTGGTAGACACGATGTTCTTAGGAAGCAGTGCTAGAGCATCTCGATTCGAGTCTGAGTAGCGACATGACATCTTATCTTCTAAAAAATATGTCTTGTAATGAATTCTTATTTCTTCTCCTAGTATTTTTATTTTTTCATTCAATATGGTTATGGTATTTTCCACTTTAGAGCATATAATAACTCAAATCGTTTTCGGTCGTATCTCTTTTATTTTCAATTCATTTGATAACCTTATTATTAGGCAATGAAATAATAGGATTCTGATTACCAGGAAGGCAGTCAACCGGCGAGAAAAATATTGGATTGTACAACTCTTTTATGTGTGTATCACTATTATTAATGGCGCTCTAGTCAAAAACTTAAATTACAATTTCATAAAACAAATGTCAAATTAGGATTTCGCAAAGATTAATCAAAATATAGAAAGAGAAAGAGAATTGAGAATGAAAGTATGCTTTTACATAAAAGAGGAAAGGAAAAAGAAAAAAAAAGTGAAAAGTACCCGAAGGAAAGAGAAAGAAAGTGGGAAGTAAGGTAAAAAAAAAAGAATCTGGAAAATAGGGGCACATGAAAAGGAAAGAGAAAGAAAGTGAAAAATAGGGTATCTATTTTATGGGTAATGGAGAATCATAATAATGGGTAAATTAAATATACTCAATAAAAATTACTAAATGATTCTTTTATAATTTTAAAATAAGATTACGTTAAATTTTATATATGACATTACATTTTATTGGGATTGTGTTTAAATAATTTATATAAACTTTTGAATTAGTTTTGAACTTCATTTGTGTTTAAACAATGTAACATTCTTTAAGTAAGTAATGTGTTACTAACGGATAGTATATGTATGTAATATTTTGATGAATATTATATTATAATATAATATTAATGTTATTAATGTTGAAATAAATTCGTATTTAATCCGTTGAAAAAAGAATTATTTTTATTTTAAAAAGGATTGATGAGATTATTGAACCTGACGTGAATCGAACACGCAACCTTCTGATCTGGAGTCAGACGCGCTACCATTGCGCCACAGATCCAAACTTAATTATTGATAATGTTCTAACAAAACAAAATATAACTTAAAACTCCTATCAAACTAAAAATAATTCCTAATGTGAGAGAGATTCACGTTTTTCTTTTTCTTTTAAATTTGTGATAAGTGTTTCCTTTTTTCCTTTCAAGTTTTTATTGAGATTCATCTTATGATAATTTTATTATAGATTAGGTGAGTATTATAAACATATTTTATTATTTGCCTTTAACATATTATTTACTTTGACATTTTTAACATAAAATATACTTCAATCCATTGTTGTGACTAATTTCAAGTTCAAGATTATTTCCAAAATTTTATTGGATAGGCTTGTTGTGGTGACTTTCAAAACATTTCTCTCAATCAATATGAGTTTGTGAAGGGCAAGCAAAATGTGTGAGATTTTTTTCCTTGTAATAAATGTGTGAGACAGTGATAATTTATCTCCCTTGCGGAGGAGGTTCTAAGCAAAGACCTTTCTAAGCTTGTGAATGATAAGAAGATTTTGCACATGACTAGTCCTAATGGTTATATCAGTCCTTCTCATATTTTATATGTTGATGATATTTTTGTGTTTTTGTAGAGCTGATAATAAATCTCTTAGAAATTTGAATATTTTTCTTCAAAACTATGGTGCCTTTTATGATCAATATGGAATAATCCTAAAAGCAACTTATTCTCTGTGGATAACTCTACAAGATTCATTGCGAAAGTTCAAAGACACATTTCTTGCAGCCATGACTATCCTTACCCTTTAACTATTTAGGGGTGTTTATTTTTGTTGGTGTTCCTAAGCTTACATTTCTCCAACCTTTTGTTGATAAAGTCAAATTGAAGTTTGCTTCTTGGAAACAGAAATCTCTTAACATGATGGGTAGAATCTAGTTGGTTAACATTGTGGTTACTGGTTTCCTTGCTTATAGGCTTAATGTGTATAAATGACCTACTCATCTTCTAAAGCAAGTTGAGCAATGGAGGAGAAAATTCATTTGGACGAGGGACATTATGAATAAAGGAACCTCTACTGCTAATTGGTTTAAGATTTGCTCTCCTATTGAGAATGAAGGGTTGAAGATTAATAACTTGCAACATGAAAATAATGCATATCTTCTCAAGCTTAACTGCAGTTTTGCTTATAGTAATATAAGCTTAGAGTTCTTAAGTCTAAATATGAGCTTAGATTGGCTTATAGTTCCTCTTCTATTTCAACTGGGATTAAATAGTTTTACACCATTCTTGAGCATACCTCTTGAGTTGTTGGTACAAGTAATGATATTAATTTGCTCTATTTGAGTCTCCTTTGATCTTCTCTATTTTCTTCATTCTCCTATCGCAACTCATGTATTGTATCGAACATTTGCTATAAGTTAGGATCCTCTCCCCTTTCCCTTGGTTGGACCATGTGTCGCTAGTTCCTCATAACTTTTTATGGGGGTAGGAATAGTTCACTATGAGAAATAACATATTTACAAACGAATAAGTACCAACGAATTCGTATTCATCAGTAAAATATGATTATTGAAGGATTTTACAAACAAATAGCAACAACAATAATTTTTATAATACTTATGTATATTCATCGATAAATATAACATCAAGATTAGAAATAAGTGTTATGGGTGTGATAGTTTTATCCATCAATAAATGATAGTGAATATATTTTTCGATAAAATTCATCAATAAATTGAGCGCCAAGTTCAAAAATCAATATTGTGGGTGTTATAACATTATCTATATGACAACGAATGTAAAATCCATCGGTAAAATTCGTCGAAAAATTGAGAGCAAGATAAAATATTAGTTTTATGGCCTTATCTATCGCCAATGTCCATTGATAACTAACAACAAATGGTTATCTATTAGATTAATAATTAATATTATTAATTATTATTAATATTAATACTATGATCATCACTTTGCGATAAAAAATTTCTACATACTAACAACATTTTGTCACTATCGATGGATTTTAATCATTGGTAAAACTAGTATTTCTTGTAGTGACCTTTATCTTCCCTATGGGAGCACTACAAGAGAAAACATTTTTAACAGGGGTTATATTTAGCGTTTCCAACAGTTTTAACCCTAGCTAAGTAGAAGTGATGTATATGAACTTGTATAGATCTAATACACAAGCATCAACTCAAAACTAAAAAGAAAATGCACCAAAGGATAAAAAAAACATAATCACAAAAATGTACTCAAATAAAATCAATAAACCAAAATTAGCAATAAAAGTACTACAAGGAATTGATGACATTGTAGGAAAAAAATATGACTAGACAAAACATGTATGGATTCAAAAATTAAAATGATACAAACACAATGAATTTGTATAAATTAAAACAGAAAGAAAGACTCAAGATAAAGCAAAAACAGAATCAACTAACATAAAAACAGAATTAAAGTGTCAATCAACTCAAAAAAAAATTTGCACACAACCTTAGCTCTAGATACCACATGATGTGAGTTGAATCAAGCATATACACTTTAGGAACACAATAAGGAGGCTTAAGGACATTTCAATGGAGGACATTGCCTTCCAAATAAAGAGCCAAACTCATAAGAATCATGAGTGTCATATCCTTATACACAAATATAAGGCGGAAATGGAAAGGAAAGCAAAATCAACACATAAACACAAGTAGAAACACAATATAGAACAATTAAACCGATTAAAAACAGAAACTAACACATATGAACCGATTGAAAGGAGAATTAAGTGTTGGAAATAAAAGGAAACACAAGAGAAACAAGAACAAATGGTGGAAATTAAAGAACAACACCTAAAAAGACAAACTACCGATTGAAATTACTAGAAACATGGAAATGGAGATGGAAGGAAGAAGGAACTTAATTGGATGAAGACTTGAAGGAGATGGACACGCCACTTGGATGATGAAAGCTCCAAGATGAGTGCTAGTTGCCGCCACTTGAAGCCCTCCAAAGCTCACAAGATAAGATTTAGTGAAGGAGATCAAATCTCTCACAATTCTCTCTCAATTTGAGTAGAGTTTCCTTTCTTTAATTTCTAAATTCTGAATTACATGAGCAATGCCTCTCTATTTATAATAAAAGAGGGCTGAAAAATGAAAAGGCACAATTCAAATACAAGAGTTCAAATTTGGCGCCAAAAATCAAGTCACATGAGAAGTGTGACTTGCTTTCCTACTATGGCACCTCCTAAAATCATATCTACACCTACTCTTTATATCACATGGAAGGTGTGACTTGTTTTGTACATTAGTACCCCTTATTTAATATCTACACCTCCCTTTTAAAGTTCTACTAAATCTACACAAAAGTAATTACAAAAAGAGTCATCAAATGATGCTCATTTATTTAATGCTTGTGCCCTTGCTCTTATTATCTTCTGAGGCATGATGGATGTTCATGTGTTGCCTTGGGCCTCAGTGTGGGCTTGGGCTTTGGGCTTGGGCCTCCATATTAAGAATACTAATAGGAAGAACTTCAAGTGTTATGGTCCTTGACCATTCCTCCTATTGATGGCATATTTAAATGCTTGTTGAGATGACCCTTCAAGTATAACATCCTTGGTCATCTTCATGTATTTTTTATTCTCATAAGGTTATATTTAGTGTTTCTGACGATTTTAACCTCAGCTAAGTGCGTTATCTACGGTTTGTTTTTCCCCTAGTAGATCCAGCGTCGCTAACAGATTACTAACGATTTTTATTAAACCCTAGAAGGACAATTACTTTCTAGTGGTTCTTGGAACCTCTGGTATTTCCGGCAGTTTCCAAACCCCTAGTATTCCTGGCGGTTTCCAAACCTTTGGTATTCCCAACGGTTTTCAAACCTCTGTTACTTTCAACAATTTCTTTTTAAAAATTTACTTCATGATGGAGAGACCATCAATGAGAAAATGTGGGTTTTCTCATAAAAAAATTGTTTTAATCCTACCATTAATAAAATTAATATTTATTACTTTTACTTGTTGAAATAAAGGCAAATGTTTGATACGAAGCTATAGTTAACCAAACATTATGCTTGTAAAACATCTAAAACATGATTCGATAAAGTCATTCATCCTGATTTGTAGTTTGAACATTATGTGTTGTAAGTACATTATATCATTTGTCTTCTTCATTTACTCACTTTAATTTACTTACACAACATAAAACATGCACATCCAACTTAGAATCAAACACATGGCATTCTGTTAAAAATATTAACTAAGTCATTTTAAATATATATTTCAACATCAATTATATTTAAAATTAAGTTTACAAAATTATTTTCATTCAAAATCAATTTTATTAATACTCACCCAATTAACTTTAATGGCAAATAAAAAACTTGTTCATACATAGAGATTGTATTTATGAGAAATGCAAATTTGTGATTCCATGATTGAAGGCAAAATCTACTTGCACTTCTAGGACTACATACAATATACAAAAAGCTAAGATTGTCTGCTTAAACAAGTAACAACCAAACATCAATCAAGACAACACGTTGCAAAACAACCACTAAGTACGGTTCAATATATTCACCGAAGCAAAAGAATTAAGAAAAACAAACGATCACAATAACATCTTTTCACATTACTACACTCCATATAACAAAAACAAAAGAAAACTATATTTAAAATTTGAAAATATACAATGTCGTGTACCTGGGTGGATGGTTAATATTTGAATATGAAGATCAATAATATAATCATTGCATGTGTAGACATTGTAATAGGGCTAATGAGAACAACAATGTAGTAGCACTAACTCTAAATATTTATGCTAATTTACTTCTCAATGGACCTATAACTAATAATGGCTCTCTTTCTTCTAGATCAAAAACACACTCAAACTATAATTATAATTGAAAGCTAACAGATACCTCAAATGTGAGAGCAATCAAGTGTGGTCTTTTGACTTGTGTAGGGAAACATGTTATATTAATTTACCAAAAACCAACTAAAGCTCAGTTGAATAGGTGTGGATTCATCTAGAACATTGGAGGTGCATGAACCAAATGATAGCAATTTAAGCACAATACTCCATATTATTGAACTTGGTGCCTGCAGAATTATATACATGAACATAGTTATAGTAGCTGGGAGGATGAAACCAACCTAAAGGGATACTACTGCTTTCCCATGACATGGACTAGCAGGTTTGAGATTTGGAACTACAAAAATAAGGTTTGCAGATCATATAATATGAAACATGGGTTGTAGGATGGAAGGGGAAATGTGTTTGAAGCACCTACCAAGCCAATCTTAAAGCAGGATATAAACTAATTGAATGAGGGACATGGTGAACATGGATGCAAAACCTACATGCTTCAAAATGCAATGAGAATAATCAAAACTACATCTAGAAAAATAAAGCATTATTGTTGAAAATAACCATTACATGGAAGTTACCTTTACCTTTAGTTCTCTCTATTGGAAGAATAATTTAATATTGCCAAAGGTCTAAATCTACAGTCAACTACAACAAAGAAATAAAAACAAGTGAACCGAGGTAGCAAAATTGAAGTGAATCAGGAAAGTATGAGAGTAATTGTATTAGGCTTAACCTATGAAGCTATAATGGGAAATAGTTGGTAAGAAAACCCAAATGATACAATTGAAAGGTGTAAGTAGAGAAAATGTCACTTGGCAGCAATGTTCATATTCAATATAGTTTTTAATAGTCATAGACTAAATAATGTGAATGGAATCAGAAGCAAAGAATATAATTAAAGCTAACACACCAATGTCTATAAAAAAAATTCATTATTATTAAGAAAACTAAACATCAAATAAAGCTTCAACTATCTTCAATGTCATTCCTTATTATTTATAAGAGCATACAATCCCAAAACTATTGTCATTGACAAAATTTGTGATACTAGGTGTTCAGAATTTTGAATTGGATAGACCAACCAAAATTTAGATTGGTTCAAATTCATCCTAATGTTTTGGTTTAAAAAAAATAAATTCAATTTAGTCCAATTTAAGGCCCCCATGTAGGAATATATATATATATATATATATATATATATATATATATATATATATATATATATATATCCCACGGAAGATTGAAGCTATTGATTCATTATCATGTTTTCCTATTGTGAATTTATTGCATTTATTTATTTATTTTACTTTAGTTATATTACAAAATCAGAGCAACACCAAATAATACCAACTAAAAATATACGAGAAAATAAAATTAAAATTGAAATTCACAAATAATAAAAAATTTAAAATAATATATCAACTAAGTCAAGAGATTGAAAATATAATTATTATACCGGAATAAATACTGTAGAATTTAACTTGAATACGTGCAAGTTTATATATGAATTGACAGAAATTAGATACCCTGAAAAAAAACCAGTAAAGACATGATAAACAAAATGAAATCCATGCAGTATTTGACCACCTTAGGAAACTGAAATTGAAAGTTGAATGTGAACTTCTATACTCAAACAACATTGGCTAGTTGTAGCACTACACAAATTTATTATTTTAGTAGAGGTTTAATAGTGGAGGTTAGTGTAACCTATAGTAAAGAATAATGATAGTAGAGGTTATCAAGACCTCTGTTAAGGCACACACACTTAGTAGAGGTTATTTTTCAAACCTCTGGTAATGAGCCAAAGTAAAATATTAATCTCCTTTCTTTCACCTTCCTCTTGGGTCTCCTTATTTTTAACCTAATATGCAACGATGCTCTATTGTCAATCTAGGTGTTCATTTTAATCCAACTGTAAGCATTATTTTCGTCTCCTGCAACCCCATTCTCTTCTCTCCTTCTCTGTTTCACCTTCTATTTTCACTATCATCATATAGAAACCATCTCTTTCTCCTCTTCCTCTTCTTCTTCTTCTTAATCTTTGTTTTTTACTTTTCTTTCCTTTATGTTTAGGTTCGGTTGAGTGTGGGAGCAAGAGAATGGGGAAGGTGTCACCCAAGGAGAAGACTCAGAGGGTTAAGGGGAGGAGGCGTTCACGAATTTCACTACTGCAATCCTTCAGGTTTGGCTTCCATTGCAGGAAATTGTTGTTGCATTGATCTCGGGAAGAAGAGAGTGGCAGTGTTGCATGCCAGGAAGAGTGTGAAGGGACACAAGGAGAATGTGAGGGTTTTTGATAAGAGTCTTGTGATGATGTTGCTGGTGAATTTGGTTAGCTACGATGTTGGTTCGTCGAGCTCCCAAAATCTCTCGTCTCGACGATTCCCGTTAAAAAACCAAGCTCACATCTCTCCCCCATTGTCCGTATGTTTCACAAGATTAAATTTTTTGAAGTTGTCAATTTAATGAGTTTTCTATAAGTACGTGTTTGCTTGACTTGTGTCTGTTCAGGTTCATGAGGGTTTTATTTGAGGAAAATTGGTTCGTGTTTGTTTTACGGTACGAAACAAAGATTGTTATTATTTTTTATGAGTTAATTAGAATAGTTATTATGTGCTTGAAGGTTCACATTCTCCATTAATGAAGAACCAGTGTGTGAAGTTCGAATACGGCCAAAAAAGCGTCGTCGGTGTTTCCGATACACCGCGGACACGGACACACGGCGGAAGCGTGCCCGACACGGTGTCAGACGCTTTTTATTGGGCTGGAAACGGGCCTCTTTCTGGATACGTAGGAGGAGGCACGTTTCCCTCCTTGGACACGCCAAAAAAGCTAGAAAAAAAAACTCCATTCAATATTTTAAAGACCTCTTCTCTTTCACACTAAATCTCAGATAAAATCTAAACAAAATATTAAAATTTCCAAAAAGTAAAAGTTAAACATTATGTTTTTTTTAATTTTTTTTCATATAACAAAATATATTACTACATTTTAATTTATATATAACCGTGTCTCGTGTCCTATAATTTTCAGTTTAACCGTATTTTCGTGTCCGTGTCCGTGTCGTATCCGTACCCGTATCCGTGTCTGGACTTCTTAATAATGGGTTATGTTAGGGGATTTTTTTTTTGTGTGTGTAATAATGGATTTTGGAAGATAATGTAATTTATATTATAAATGGTTGTTGAAGTTGTCTCACTTATCTGGCCGTGGCTATGAAAAAGCGCTTACCAAGTTACCATACTTGATAATGTCAATAAGGTCCATATTATATGCTTGGTCATGCTGAACCTTGAATGTAATGATCTGGTTATTGAAATGTTTCAGCATTTCTTGAGATTTTTAGGGTTAGAGCTTGACAATATGTCTTTGCCTGTTTCTTCCTGACCTTGATCTTACAAGAAAATGAACAAATTTCCGCTGATTTGCTTAGACCTCTGTTGGATAGTGTAGGAAATATCAGAAACTCAATTGAATACTGTGTCAAGTTGTAATTTCAAACAGATACTTTTCTATTTCAAGTCGTAATTAATATTAATCTTTATATTTAAAAATGATGATTTTGGATCTTATAATTTTATAATTTGTGAATTTTTCCCGTGTTTTAATCTTCCAAGTTCGATAAAATGAGCGAAATTGAGAATTATAAAAAATGTGAAAAGCAAGATTATAATTGTAATGTATAGAAAGTAAATAAAAGTATATTATATAAAAGAATGGGAAACAGAAGTCACGTGAGGTTTGGAAGATTGGAGTGGAAACGACGTTTCCCTTGATTTAGAAGGGAAGTGCAATGGAAGGTGCAAAAGAAATTCCTAAAACTGGTTGGTATTATTGTAGGGCTTGTGTTTGGTACAAGAGTCTCACAGAGTAGAGTGAGTGAGTATTCTATTCCAATGCCATCATCCAATTCCACTCAGTAAGATGTCAACAAACCTGTCTAGAGAAAACCCGTCTACACCAAAGTGGATCAGCTCAAACCTGGAACCAACCGTCACACGTTGGTGGCTAAGGTCTTGTCCTCCGACACCGTCGTGGCAAACCGCGATCTTCCTATGCCCATAACATCAGAGCTACTATCACTCGCAATGAACAAGGTACTCCAATTTCACCTACCCATCCTTGCAAAAGTTATTCTTTTTTACTTATTTCAATTTCCCTTTTATCAAATGGAAACTTTTCACTTGGACAGTATTTTATTTGTCTCAATTTTGAGTTTTTATTTTCATTTTGGAGTTTTCTTTATAAGATCTGGATTTGTATTGGGTTTGTGAGATTGCGCATGTTTAGTGCTCTAATTTCAATTATGCATATGCGCTATGATGGTGGTGAGTGAATCATAAGTGTCTGATTCGATAGATAAGATAAGCCCTTCTTCCCATATATTTTTGGTTGGATTGCGTGACCTATTTATATCTCTGCACTCCTCTATTGCCAATTTCTATGTAAGCATACTATAGCCTCATCTACATTAGGCCTTTTGATGCTGCAGTGAGAAAAAATAATAGAAAAACACAATAGGAGGAAGCTAAGCCATCTTGGCTCTAACATAACATGTAGTTTCATGCTTATGACCTATGGGTTTATGCAATACCTATATTGAGAGAAACTATGTTATCATCATAGTTGGGTTTGGAATTAATACAGATCGCCAGATGAGGTGGACTTCTGCAAGCTAATGAGATTAAATGCCTCATACATCTTATACATACTTATAACACATGGTTCGAGTTCACCCATATATCTTACCCCAACTTTTTATATTGATTATTGGACATGAATAATTTACCTTGCATTCTTTTTCCTAATTCAACATAAATAGATTATAACTCAAAATCACAAAAAAGAAACTACATATAAAAGAAGAAGAAAATTTTAATTTAAAAAGAAGAACAAAAAAGGAACTACTTCTAAATTGAATTACTTCACCAGGAATCAGTGCATATATCATTCCTGCATTCAGTATTTGATTTTTTCTCATGTTAGTGTAGGCCACTGAACACAAAATGGGCATGACTTGGGAACATAAACTAATTGCTTTTGTACAAGAGAAATTTTCAACTTAAAGTTTGAAGACAACTGTAATAACTTAATTTTGCCATTTATTTTACTAAGCTAGGGCTAGTAATTTAATCATATGAAATGACATAATGTGACAGTTGAATGGAAGTCCGGGTTAGGTTCAAAATGTTGAAAATGGAAGCCATCTGGAAGGTTCAACAACTTGTCTTCTATCCCTTCTCCTGCTCCCTCTCTAATTTTAGTTTTACCATTTTATAACAATGTTTCAGGTCCCCTAGACCAGTGTTGCTCTCCAACCCATCCAGTACTTTCGATTTGTCTGTCTCTTCACAAATTAAGAAACACAGGAAGAAGAGAACAAAGTTGGTATTCATATCTATTAAATTTGTCCTATATATCTTGCAAAAAAATTGCTGATATTTTTCATCTAGCCGGTGGTTTATGTAGTTATGGTCTCAAACTCATAGATTCCATGAATTGATAGTTTCTTTGATAATTGTTATGTGTTCTTCTATCTCTCTCTCTCTAAACTCATATGCCTCCAACTATGTTATTAAGGTCGTCAAAAAGGATGAGCCGTTCAAATACTTATAAGAATGCTTTTGTGGCTGTTCTACCCGAGAAGAAAAATTTGTTGAAGATGAAAAAGAAGTTTGTATCTCTACCTTTATCATTTGTCACTCTTGATGTAGTTAGGATAATATGGTTGTGGGTGAACTGTTTTGAACTAAATATTTTTTTTTCCGGCTTAATTCTAATAAACTGTTATTACTAGGTCACACTGTAAGTAAAGTTGAACTCCCCCAGAAAGCATCAAATTCGAAATCTAGTAAGAGTTAATGTTAATACCTACACCCTTTCATTTATATGTATTTATCAGATTGTATTGTTATATCACTCGTTGCTGATGATAATCATTTTGTTAATCCAACGTATTATTCTCAAGGGATTAGTGATTGCATAAGTTAGTTTTTGAGGAAAATGGACTGTTGGATGGAATTGAAGTAGCTTAGCTTATTATGCACGCGGACAGGTTGTTTGTGTGTTTTTTTTTTTGTAAGGCATGTCTATTATCCGGCTAACAATCACATTTTGGTTAACAGAAATTGCTTGAAGGTTTCAAAATGGGCTGGTTTGAGGTCCATGCACGATTTGCTTCTTTTTTGAAGTCATGAAAAGGAGAATTATAATAATTAAACAAGTTCTTTTATCAATACGTTTTATGTTTTATTTAAAATCTAAGTCCTCTTTTCTTTGTTTGTTTTCAAATGGTTTAAATTTTTTTTATATCTAGGTGTCTTTGTTTTAAACTTTTTTCTTAAAAGATAATCCCTTTGAAAAAGACTCTATGATGTAATTAAAGTTAATTTAAGATATATTTTTGGATTTGTTAATATTTAACTCTATTAAATTAAGGATTAAAATTATTTGGTTGTTGAACTAGTTATATTGTTTATTTTGATTGTAGGTATTTAGTATTTTTTTTCTAAATATGAGACTAGATATATTTGAATAAAATTTTTCATTTGCTCTGTCTCCTTTGTTTTTTTTTCAATTAATATTGTTGTTAGCTCTTCCTTTTTCTGATGTGATTCTTCATTTCTTGGTATATGATTTCATTAATTAAAATTCAATAGATTCTGAATTGATTCCTTTAGTGTTGCTAAAAGTGAAATTGATAATCAGACTAACATTCTTGATCTAGCTTTTGGTTTGTCCTTGAAAAAGATTCATTGTTTTGCAGACATTTCTTGAGTTGGGAGGATTATTAATTCTTTCAAACACAGGAGCTGCATTAGATGCATTCAAAATTGTGAGGGGTTAAGAGTTTATCATATGTTCTTTTTTTTTGGTTTGGAAATTTTATCTTTATGAATAGACTTTTAAAGTTTCATAATTTGCTAATGATGGATTTGTGTCTTCTTCTTTGCGGTTTTTGAGATGATTTGCGGATGCTCCATGGATTGAAGGTGGAACAAGGATCTCACGTAAAGAGCTAGATTCCTTGAAGGTGCATGCTAAGTATGAAGAGTGAGTGGTGAGGCCATCTCACTTGGAAGGTGACGGTTTAGGAAGATTAAGAGCCTAATCCTAAGAGGTTTTATGCAAAGAGTGAGAATGACACAATTGACAGCATTTCACTAATGAATTAATCTTGAAAATACATGAGGTAGACTCCTCCTTTTATAGCCAAGGAGGATCGGAAATGGCCAAGGCAAATGGTGGGAAATTCAAAACCTAAAGGTTTGAGTATTGGCGCCTAATTGTAGCTCACATGATAAGTGTGACTAGGTGTGCTCCATGTGCTTCAATTAGGTCTAGATGACCGGCCTTAGTTAGATTAGGTGTTTCTAAAAACCCTAATCTAACTTAGGTTGATTTTTAGATGCCTACATTCAACCTAATTACAATTAAACAAATTTACAAAAGAAAATTCTTATGCTACTTTTGACAAGAATTTAAAGACTATACTACGTTTGAATTTGGATATCTTGGAACATGTAGAGGTAAATTTCTCTGCCATCAGTAGCAGTGTTCCAATCCTCTTCAAGCCTCTTAGCCATGACCCTTGTAGTTGGCCCAATATGTCTTGATGTTTGACTCTCCTTTGGGTTGGTGCTTGGCCCTCTTCCATCATCCCCTCCCCTTGGAAATAATTTGTCCTTAAATCCAAGGCGTCATTCTCTTCATTGGTACCTACGAAAAGAGACAAGTCAATGACATTAAAAGTATCATGTACTCCATATTCGACAGGTAAATCTAATTTGTAAGCATTATTATTGACTTTCTTGAGGATTTGGAAGGGTCCATCACCACGGGGACTAAGTTTGGACTTTCTCTTAGTTGAAAATCTATCCTTCCTAAGATGAAGCCAAACTAAGTCCCCTTCCTAAAAAATGATTTCTCTCTTCCTCTTATTGTTGTATTTGACCTATTTCTCAGTTCGTTGTTGTATTTGAGTTTTAACCTTCTCATACATTTTTTTAACAAATTCAGTTTTGATAGCTCCTTCCTTATGCACAAAATCTCGTGGATTAGGAAGGGGTAGCAAATCTAAAGGAGTAAGAGGGTTAAAACCATATACAACTTCAAAATGAGAAGCATTAGTAGTTTTGTGAACTATATTGTAGGCAAATTCAATATGGGGAAGGTACGCATCCCAAGATTTGTGGCTACCCTTCATGATTGCCCTAAGCATAGTACCAAGAGATCTATTGACTACCTCGGTTTGTCCATCCGTTTGAGGATGACATGATGTGGAAAATTGTAGTCTAGTGCCAAGTTTTTCCCAAAGAGTTTTTCAAAAATGGCTTATAAACTTTGTATCTCTATCCGATACTATACTCCTTGGTAAACCATGAAGTCTTACCACTTCTCTAAAGAAGAGTTTAGAAATATTTTGAGCATCATCCACTTTGTGGCAAAGAATAAAATGTGTCATTTTACTAAAACGATCCACAACCACAAAGATGAAGTCATAACCTCTTGCAGTACTAGGAAGTTCTAAGATGAAATCCATGCTAATATCTTTCCATGGAGCATTTGCAATCGGTAGAGGGGTATAGAGTCCATGAGGCATTGTTTTAGCTTTAGCTTTTAAACATGAAATACACCTAAAACAATGTCTTTGGACATCTCTTCTCATGTGTGACCAAAAGAATTTTTCTTTTAAAAGATCAAGAGTTTTGTCAACTCCAAAATGGCCCATGAGACCCCCTTCATGTGATTCCTTTACAAGAAGTTTTCTATGTGTGTCTTGGGGTATACAAAGTTTGCTTTCTTTAAAAAGATACCCCTCAGATACATAGTAACCTTCTTGTGCTCTACGTTCACATTTAGCAAAGATGAATGCAAAGTCTTGGTCTTCTTGATAAAGTTCTCTTATGTTGTCAAATCCAAGAATTTGAGCACCAAGTTTTGAA
>Ga0123342_1005788_pt1 | contig 17660 bp, 9 predicted proteins | sample Turbeawhitnodule_FD_89960 | JGI IMG/M metagenome (GOLD analysis project Ga0123342, IMG submission 89960) | Root nodule microbial communities of legume samples collected from Mexico - Turtle bean Mexico white nodule | ecosystem: Host-associated > Plants > Roots > Nodule | place: Mexico: Nepantla...
CTTAAAGTAAAAAGGAAACCTAGGACACTGTCATTTAGAACTAGGGCTGTAAATGGGCCATCTCTCTTCTCTGACCCACTAAAAAGATGCACAGCCATGAGAGCAGGACAGTGAACTGAAGCAATGAAGTTGTAGGTTTGGAGTGTGGGGGCCAAGGGCAACAAGATGACCCTTGGAGGGGCAGCAACATCCGATTTTGTGATTAACTACTAAGAGTGCTGCGGGATTTGCTGGCTCTGAGGTGTGATTGAACAGCAAATCACGATTCTTAAGATTCTAGACAGAGTCATGTGTCATGCACAAAAACAACCCATTGTATCACATCGTAATAAATCCTGCAAAAATAAATAAACACTCCATCCAATCCTCATTATAAGGTTCATTTTAGAAGGTACACTGGTAACATGTTTTAAAAAATTTAGCTGAACTAATTACTTTCATTGGTCTGTGATAGTGCTAATTAAAGACCAGAAAGTACTATGCTAGACTCAAACACTAATTAAGAATCTTAGTTAAGTTCATTTAACGTTCTTAATTTCATAAAATAAATACATCTTTCAAACTACCACCAGTCATAATTATTGGAAATTGGTGCCCCAGTTTAAATATAAGGATATTTTTTAAATAATAACATTAAATAAAATTGAGATGATTGGAATTTGATTATATTTAAGTCCTTTAAACATGATTAAAGGGAGTACTTATTTAGCAAACCCAACCTACAAATTACAGCATCAGGCATGATGTCTGACACTGGCTCTACTATTACTCCCTTAGTTCCTTTTTAGACCTTTTCTGGATAACCCAAGAAATGCAATGTTATTTAACTTGAATAAAATATTTATTTTCATTTCTATATAACTATAACTGCATATATGTAAAAAAATTAAAAATTAAGCGATAGATAAGAGTATAAATGAAAAAAAAAAAATATTGCGTTGAACTTTGAAATGTCAGTTAAATACAAACCAAAAAACTTTCAAAAGTGCAAACACTTGAAGTATTATATCACTCGCACACCATTAAACAAAAAATAATGAAACAGCATTACAGATTAAAATGCATAAATAAATAATCAACACTCAAAAGCGAATTGAACATTACAAAACTTGGAATCAAACTACAGCCGAAATCACACTCATACTTCCAAATTCGCAAAACACGAAGGAACATCTATCCAAATTATGAAGTACCAAACTAAAACAAGCTAAGACCTACGATGTATAGACGATTAAGTATGGAATAGAATCGAAAATAACAGTTAGAGGGAAATGAAATCACCTTGACGGCAAGAAGTCCTAGTGCGAAAGCGCTCCCCTTCTCAACCTCGTGCTCGAACGGCAATGGCTTCTCGACACGGTCAACCAGAGGCGGCGCCTGAAGATGCTTCACCAACGCCGGAATCGCGCCTCCTTCAACAATCACGTTCACCACTTCCTCTGCAAACACAACCGGCAAGCACGAATTGATTCATACACACGGACATGCAACCGACACGAGGAAACACATAAGAAGAAACAGCACACCGCAACCGCAATCCAAACGAACACAGCGACACACGGCGAGATCGGAGGCATCGATTTACCATTCTTCGCGAGATCGGCGAGCGCGTGAGTGGCGCGTTTGGCCGCGGATCGATCCACTTCGTTCCACGTGAAAGTCGACTCGAGGACGCTCACCTGTTCGGCAACGTCGTAGAGGAGCGCCGCTCGCTCGTCGGCGGTGGGCGGCGCCGCCGAGATCTGCCCCTCGTCGTGGTGTTCGTCGTCGAGCTTCCGCTTCTGCCCCTTCCGCTGGGAGAGACTCTGATCCTGGCGCCTCTGGAGCTCCATGAACGAGAGAAAAAGCAAAGGAAGGTTCTGAGAACAGAGTGTTTGCTCTGTCTGGTGCGAGAAAGAAAAGAGAGGGTGAGAAATGCAATTGGAGATTTGAACGGGTGACATGTAGAAGGGGCATTTTGGGAAAGGAAAAGTAGCAGTGAAGAAAAAAGGGAAAATAAAAAAGAGCACGCACTCTAACTTTGAGAACAGAGGTGTCTGGCTTTGAACCGGCCACATCATTTAGGGGTCTGGATTGGGCCAAAGCCAAACACTCAACAATACACTTTTGTTTTTTAAACTAAATAAAATCACCACACATTTTTATAATCAATATTCTTGAATTCACTAATTAAATATTTAAATTACTAGTTCTAACAGGTGTGAATTGATATATAAATATACAAAATACACAAACATAAAATATTTAAATTAAAATACGTATAACTGTACTTGTATACATAAAGAGGAGTCTAGATAGTACCGAAAACTTATTGTACAATTGTTGAGGTGTCAGTTGTCCTTCAGTTCCTAGCTTCCTTCCTTTGCTGTATGATAGAATATAAAAAACGTACCTTACACTTTCGTAGAGAGTTTTATTTATAGTGTAAGTTATGTATTAACTTACATGTATCGAAGTCCCTATAAAAATATGACTCATTAAGTGTTATTGTAACTGTGATTATTATTATTCATTGCGTGTCTTGAGGTATCCTTTGACTGAGCGTCGGTCACCTTGGTCAAAACTGATTAGTTCGGTACCATAAACACTATTAAAAAATAAAAAAACTGACATAAAAGTTTTAAAAAAACAGTTTATATATGAATAAATTTAAATTATGTAAAAGCGTATTTTGTGTTGTTTTTTCATTTTATTCTTTTATGAAAAACTTCGTTCAAACATACCCATATTACATTTGTTTCATCTTTAATAAATCAATGTGGTGGAATGGTCTAAGTAAATTTTACCTAAATTACTGAGCAGAAAATTTGGTCCTTGTGAACTTTAATTTTATTTTATTTATCACGAGTAAGGAGCATGTACAAATCAAATTTAAAACACTATGAGATAATCATTATTGGACATGAAAATCAATTTAATTTAAAATTTGAGTCTATTCCTACTAATTGGATTTAGTTTGTAGCAAGAGTTTTGACTGCTAAGGGCATCAATTTTCAACTTTACAATTATTTGTTGATTCTCTATCGTCATATGATTGCATACACCTCCTTTGAGGTTAGTAGTAATCTTTGCTTCTTTCAAACATTGCACTTTTTTCTTGCACAACTCCCTTACTTTGTTGTTTTTAATGATTGTGTTTGGTTCATACATAAAAATAAATAAGGACAAAGAGTGGGTAACTTTATTAAAAAACAAATAAAAGAATAGTTAATAAAACATGTGAAGTGTGTAAAATTTTCAAATTACGTAGGAGCTATGTGTAATAACTTCATATAAGGTGAGTTTTGTACAATTCTTCCTAATTTGATTTCTGTACACTTCTTTTTATATTCTTCTAGATTTTTTATTTATTTTTATTTTGAAGATGTCTTTTAAGAAAAAAAAACATGTTTCAGATTATATGATAGACTAATTGCAATATATTTTTAGAATAAGTTATACTAATATTTTCCAAAATTTTATAAATTAACATAAAAAAAATTCTAAAGTTATATTAATATTTTTAATTTTTAATTATTTTACATAAATCTTCCGTTTATTGTAAAAAAAATTATATTATTAATCTTTTTACATTACACTCTTTAAGTTTAAAAAACATTACACAATTTCTTGAAGGTTTGAACACATATACTTCTTTTCATATTAAATATGTATCTCCTTAAAAATTGTAGGACTTTGGGTATAATTTACTATTTTTTTTATCTTTTTTGTAATTTGACTTTGAAAAAGGTTCTTAATATTTTTAGTCTCAGATATAATCCATTCTTTGTAAAAGTTAATGTTTATAACAGAAAAAAATGGAAAATATTAGTAAAAATGTGTTAGTGAAAACTGAATCATTCAAAATGGCAAACGAGATATCGATGGGGAAAGGAAGGAAATAGTAAAAAGGATAAAGAAAAAAACTCGTAAAATCACGAGCATGACGTGTTTGTGTGATTCTTTCGGCAAAAGAGTAAAGAATGGGAAAAAAACCCGTTCAAGATGTTTTCTTTTTGCACCCTCGTAGTTAATACTCGTGCCTTCGTATTAAGAGCAAAACGACTAAAATATCTTTCTTTCATTGTATCATGTCACCATCACTATTAAAGCCATTCTCGTGATAGTGTTTTCTTCTTCCCTAATGATACTTTGAGAACAACAACTACTCCATTATATAAATTGAGATTGATGATATGAAAAAATATTATTTTCGTCATTTTATAAATTAATAGAAGTTTTAGAAAAGAAATGAAGTTGTAAATTGGTGTAATTTTCAATATATCACTTTTTTTTTTTCTTGCAACTCGCTTCACGTACACTATTTTTATTATGTTTTTTTTTCTTAATTACTTGAATGGAATGTACCTTTTTAATCGATCCACTAAAGAGATTCCTTGTCTCTGCGACTTAATTGCATTGCGAAGATCATTTTTGACATCTTCTGACTTATATTAAAAATAATATGAAAAGAAACTAAAAATATATTTTGGGAGAGTGAAAGAGAAAGAGTCAAAGGAAGAAAACGGCATTGTACCAATGTTTTTGTCTCTATCTAATCTAATCTACTCCAACAAAACAACTAGTATAGTGGTGTCTGACCGGTAAACTTTGTTTCCCGCGTTATCATTACCCGTTCCAACCAATAACCAATAACCAATAACCAATAACCATTCCATATTCATATTCTTTTCTTCTCCAACCTTCTCTGTTTTCTTTCCTACCACTCCAACTCCAAGACCCTTTCAAACTCCATCACCACATCACAATCACATTCACCACAACCTTAACTAACAACCTCATTTATTCATTCATTTTTCTCATTCCAACCACTTCCACCACCATGTCCCTCTTTCTCTTTCTCTTTCTCTTCCTCCTCTTCTTCTCCATCACCCTCTCCCAAACGCCCCCCAGAGGGCTACTCATAAACTGCGGGGCCCAATCGCCGGCCCAATTCGATGACCTCACATGGTTCCCCGATTCGGACTTCGTCTCTTCGGGCTCGCCCATAACCCTCAACTCCCCCGTTCTCGTCCCCACTCTGCAAACCCTTCGCTCCTTCCCTCGCCAAGTCAAGAAGCACTGCTACTATGTTCCCGTGTACCGCGGCGCAAAGTACTTGGTGCGTACCACCTACTTCTACGGCGGAGTCAACGGCGTCGATCACCCTTTGCCCCCCGTCTTTGACCAGATCCTCGACGGGACCCTCTGGAGCGTGGTCAACACCACTCGAGATTACGCCAACGGAAACTCCACCTTCTACGAAGGGGTTTTCTTGGCCCAGGGGAAGATCATGAACTTCTGCATCGGTTCCAATACTTACACCGATTCTGACCCGTTTATCTCTGCTTTGGAATTCTTGATTCTCGAGGATTCTCTCTACAATACCACGGACTTCACCAGCTTTGGTCTTGCATTGTTTGCGCGGAACAGTTTTGGCTACTCCGGACCACCCATTCGGTTTGTTTGTCCTTTTCATGCCCTCACTGTTCGAACTCAATGCCTTTTGTAGTTTTGTTCATTTAGTAGTTTCTTTTTCCTTTTCTCTTTTCTCTGTCGTGAGAAAAGAAAGTAACCTTTAAAAGAGGGTTGCAGCTTACAAGGCAGCTAAGGAAGCTTATGGATTAAATTCCGAACAGAAATTGGTTTTTTTCTTATGAATTTAATTAGAACTAGAATGTAAGGAAAGTGAAACTGTTTATTATAATGTTATCCAGTTACAAATGAAGATGATAATTAAGAGAATTTTTTTATACCCTGAAAAATCGACCCGTTTTTTAACTTGATAATTGAAAGAAATTTATGATATCTGATAAATTTAGGAATTTTGTTACAGTTAGTTCATGATGACGACTCTTTCATCCAAGACTAATTGTACCAAAACCTTTAAATTTATCAGATATCATATCGACTCATATTGGACTTTACGAGTTTGCTTTTTACTGTGAAACCATTACCTTCGTGTTCTTTTTATTTGTTGTTTCCCTGGTCTCTGATGCAGAATTGTTTGTTTTTTGTTGTTGTTCAGGTATCCTGATGATCAGTTTGACCGTATATGGGGGCCTTTTGGGCAGAGTAGTTCTGCCGAAGCAAACACTGACAATGTTTCTGTTTTTGGTTTTTGGAATCTTCCACCTAAAAAAATATTTGAGACGCACATAGGATCCGAACAATTGGAGTCCTTGGAACTGAGATGGCCTACAGAGCCACTTCCAAGCTCTAAATACTACATCGCTCTATACTTTGCTGACAACACTGTTGGATCAAGAATTTTTAACATAAGCGTAAATGGTATTACTTATTACCATAATTTGATTGTGATCCCATCAGGCATTGCTGTATTTGCCAGCCAGTGGCCTCTTTCTGGTCCTACTACAATAACTTTGACCCCTGTTGCAAGTTCAACCCGGGGCCCCTTAATCAACGCTGGTGAAGTTTTTTATCTGCTGCCACTTACAGGAAGAACTTCAACTCGAGATGGTATAGTTTTTAATCTTACGCTTGACATTATATCTTCGCCAACAAGAAAATATAAGTTTCTAAGCACAGGATAGAAAATGTATTCCTCCAGAGCCACTGTCTAGCAATATATCCTAAGGTCTTTTATGTCACTAATCAAAATTGCAAATTTTAAAATGACTTTATATGAGAAACGGCCTCATATCTAGATACAGTTGACTAAAGTTCTAGAGCAAAACGATTAGAGGAGTGGTGTTTTGCACTTTTTTTAAGAGAGAAGGGGGAGAGAAATTTTTTGAAGAGATGAGTTAAAGAATGATAGAGCTACGAATTTTTTATGAATGATTGGAATAATTGAAGATAAGCATCGTATAGGTCAGTATACTGTCACTGTAATAGTATTTTTTATTGTCATGCTTGCCCCAGCTTGGTAAGAAAAATAATTGAAGATAAGCATCGTTAGGTCAGTATACAGTTACTGTAATAGTATTTTTTATTGCCATGCTTGCCCCAGCTTGGTAAGAAAGAGTTTGAAATTGGACAAATTTGTTTATAGTGAGAAGTGTAATGAAAATGAATGCCCATTACTACTCGACAATTACCACTACTTTAACCCGAGTTTTGTTTTCCTTCTCACATATCAAAGAAAAATTCTCAAACTTTTTTCTGGGGTTGGGGATTGAGGGTAGCATGCCATTGGCAGCCCAAGAAAACAACAGGACCTGCTCCTGGTTGACTGGTTATTGTTTATTTTAAATCAACATTTCCACATAGCTGTAGTGCGCTTGAACATTAATTGTAGACATGCAAGGTTTTTAAAAGGGTAACTTTCTTTTGACAGTTATTGCGTTGGAAAAAGTAAAAGAGAGCCTTCGAAATCCACCACTGGATTGGAATGGTGATCCTTGTATGCCTCAGCAGTACTCATGGACTGGCATCACATGTTCTGAAGGACCACGTATCCGTGTAGTGACATTGTAAGACCAGACTTGAGTTGTTATAGCTAGCACATGGCATCCTGTCCTTTCAGTTCTGTTGTGCTGTGTGAATGAATAGCTTACTTATGATTTCCTTTTTCGTTCAGAAACTTGACAAGTATGGATCTTTCCGGATCTTTAACACCCTCTATTGCCAATATGACAGCCCTGACCAACATGTAGGTTCTTAAGTTTACGTATATCACTTTATGAAATTTAGTATTTCAAATTTTCTGATCAGTAAATCATTACCTTTCTTGCAGCTGGCTTGGGAATAACAGTTTAACGGGGCAGATTCCTGACCTCAGTTCACTAAAGCTGTTAAAGACACTGTAAGTTTTTACTTGGCGTGTGTGTATTTTTAAGTGTGACATGATCGTTTATCTTTTAGCATATGGTTTACCTCATCACTGGCTGTAGCTAGTCTATCATTTTTCATTCAATGCAAACAAACATATTTTTGCAAGTTATTTTTATCCTAAAGCAAATCATGTACATATCGAAGTGTTTGAAATCTAAGAAAACTTCAATGTATTCATGGACTCAGTATTTGCATATTGTTATTTTATTTTAAGGCACTTGGAAGACAATCAATTCAGTGGAGAGGTTCCCTCATCCTTAGGGAACATCAGCAGCTTGCAAGAAGTGTAAGTTGTATCCTATTCTAGATATACTAGAGGTTACAAGCAAATTGTGTTCTTTGCTATTTGAATACGTGAAAATTTTCCCTACAAGCCTCCTCTTTTTTTCCGATTACGTTTTGATACCTTCATTATGTCTAGAAAATTAGTCAACCTATAAAACTATATTGATTATGATCATTATGAATTTAGTTATATGAGTAATCTCCACTCATTATTTTGTTATGCTTGATTATTAGATTAGTAAGAATCAGAACAGACATTTGTTCAAAGCTAAATAAGTTCTTTGGCCTGATAAATGAGTGTGCCGAGGAAAAAACAAAGTGAATTTGACGTCTGTTGAAGAAATAAGAGACTTGATTGTTCAATCCTTGAATGTTTTGATTCCGATCAATCTAAGAAATTTATCCATATGAACTTTCACTTATTTGTAGAATAGAGAATTTGAGTTTGTTGATCTTTATTACTTGGTATAACTGCAATTATGCCTGAATACGTCTTTTATGTAGCTTTAGCTATCATTGCAATTAAAAATTATATTTACAACTCATGTCCTGGAGAATTTAACAGATTTGTTTCACTACAATTATTTTCTGTGTACATTGTGCCACTCCAATTTTACCATCCCTGATCCATGCACCTCATCAAATTACAACGTTTTGCTTTTTTCTTGTTGGAAACTTTTTATTTCTCATGATCGACTGCTGAAATGAGTTACTCTTGAATTCCATTACATGTCATGTACTTGTCTTCCTTTCCATATTTGTTTTATGTTACCTGATGATTGTCCCCCCTCCCCCATCTGTTTGTTGCAGATTTTTACAAAACAACAATTTGAGTGGTCGAATTCCAGAAAGTCTCATTGGAAAACCAGGACTGGATGTCAGGTAAATAGAGACCTATCTCTTCTTATTGTCAGCATCAATCACAGATGCTCTTTTACTGACTTGAGCTTATTTATTATCAACAGAACTTCTGGAAATAATTTCTTATCCCCTCCGCCATCTTGAGCGATTTTATTTCCTTCCACTTGTAAAGATGAAGACTATCCCTTTTTCAAGAAATTTTTATTCTTTTACTGCTTGAGTATTTTTATTCTGTGGTGAAAATTCTTCTTTTTCAACTCATCAACCCAAGATCAAACTTCATCTCAGCCTTTCCTTGCTGGAGGACATACGGATTTCTTGTATTGACTTGGAGTGTACTTTCAGATTGGTTGATCGTTTGACTCTCGCTTCCTTTCAAAATGGAATGTTATTTCAAATTGTATTATACAAATCCTTGTATAGTAATTATTCATTAGTTTATTGAAAATTTTGGGTTTTTTTTTCTTGTTTTTCCATAACTTGTCTATTTTCATACTTTTGTAACTTGTATCATGTTCTTATATTAGAGTAATCACCGTGTTTTGTATTTTTACCTGACATTGAAGCAATTGTTCATTTATGGATTCACTCGGCAAGTGGGCCAAGTTAAATGTAATATAGTTGAAAGGAGGTTCTCATCCTCAAGGATTAGTAACTATATTAGCAGTTATGATTTCCTTTATATAGAATTGCATAAACATAAAATTCTTAAACTGCATAATGGACTGAAAATAAAAGAAAAAAGTTCACAAAGCTAGAGTTGAAAAGATGATTGAATAAATAATTATAATTCTCAAGGATAAAGTATTCATATTGAATGAGACTTGAAAACTAATATGCAATTTTTTTTTCATACATGCAATATACAAGTTCTCTTGTTCTACTAGGCTAAACAAAATTAATTCCTTAATCCAATCTCAATAAATCAATTCTTTGATTAAAGTAATTTCACTCCTGGATTAAGATTAGACCAATATTAATAGTCAAATACAACAACTCACCATGTTCCCAACAAATGAAATCTTTGTTTGATTTAGTTTGTTTCAGAAAAAAAAAAACAATAACATTTAATCTCTAAAATCAAGTACAGTGATTCCTCTACTCCAAACACTAAGCACAAAATCAAATCAATTAAAAACAAAATATACTTGGATATATAGATGAGTAGAGTGATACAATGATAAACAACAGCAGAATATTACATTTCTAAACTAGCTTAAGTTCTCCTCCCTTTGCCATTAATCTTTTTCTTCTATTTATAGTATTAGTTACTTTGTCTTTAGTTGATTTTCCGCACTCAAACCCTTGGATCTTCTGCTTTGTGGATTGCATTTCTTCATTTGAAAGTATCTTTTGTGTTGAGCTTTTATGTAGCTTACTCAACAGACTGTTTTTCTTCACTTTGAGGGCTTCCCATGTGTTGAGTGTGTCTATGACTTGTTTACCATATTCTAAGCTCAAAATGCACATTTCTCTACAATATGTTTGTTCAACGCTTTGAAATGAAATTTTGGAATGCTCTCTGTCATGCCAATTTTCTGCACTTAGCGAATTTTTTGCCCTAACTCAAATCTGCTCAAAAACTTCTGACTTCTTCTGTATCAAAATCATATAGATATGTTAAAAATTGTACACATTCTAAATTTTTAAGTTGGTGAGAATTTTGTTTTGCAAAAATAATACCAATTTTGCAAATTAAATGCCTAAATCAAGAATAATGATAAATAAGTTTTACACTTATATCATTCAATCATATATTGTGCCCTTTTTTTTTATTTCTTTTATATTTGGTAGGAGGATAAGTTTTTGTTTTAACCATTCAACCTCTATTCTTTATACATGGCCTGGTGGGGGGGACTTTATAAGTTATGCTCGGCTTTCATTTGATATCTTACAAATTCAGTAGCACTTAATTTAATTTCAATTGGTGATTTTTTTTAAAGCAATATGTTTATTACATACATTCATTTAAAATTAAGTATTTAACTAACACGTGTGTTGTATTAAACAAATGTTTATTTTTAAAACTAAGCGTTATAACCAATAATTTTTAATATATATACATATTATAATAAGTAAATTTCCATAATATATAAATTGAATTTATGAAAAACAACTTAAATCGTGATGTAAGATTATTCTGTAACTATTGAGAATTAAGAGTAGTGAACTATTCAATCACTCAAAAATGTTTCAGACTTACATATTGAAAAGATAATTGTTTAATCTAAGTATGAAATATAATTTGTGACACTTTTCACTCTAGGAATTCAAATATTGGTGATTTTTTTAGAAGCGTAGACTGATATTTCTCTCCCTCTTATTTTGTTTTATAATTTATTTAAGAAAATGTATTATTTTACCACAGCATAATAATTGCTTGGGTTGATCGATCGATGAGATGTATGTGGCTGACAGGTGCCCATGTGGGACTTGCAAGTTGAGGAACCCTGCATCTCACTGTCTCATTGCTCTTCATAATCAAAACTACCCATACAAAACAACCAAAAAATAACTACTCACCTCTACCATGCCATTGCAACCAAAGCCAAAATAATGCACAATCCAATGATTATACAAGTCAGAATTTACATTGTAATTTCTCAGATCCACCCAAATTAACACCTAATCTACCATGGCAACATGATTTGTTGGAACAAATATAAGAAATAACCAAAACCATAACCAAAAACAAAAACAAACTTATTCCAAAGGATCAAACTAAATAAATAAACATAGGCGTGGTGGCATGCAACATCTTTACTTTACCTCTCTAATTTTCCTTTCTTAAGTGGGAAAAGAGGAGGCAAGGCACTGCTCTTCACCTGTGTGCAAATTGGCACGTTAATCATTGGTCTAATTCTAATAGTAGCTGACCTTGTTCTCTCCAAACCTTTCTTTACCCTCTTCACTTGCTGCTCTTTGTTGTTGTTATTCCTTGACCCTTCTTTCCCTTCTTTTGCAGCTACATCACCCAGTGAGCTTGCAGAAGAGGAGGAAGACGAGGAAGAAGAAGAGGGTGACAAAGAAGAAGCACGTTGCTTCTTCAACCTCAACAACTCTTTCCATAGAACAGTGCACTTTGGTGGCCTTGGAGATGGGTCATCGTCTACAAACCAATTTACTCTACTGCTATTACTACTACTCTCTTCTTTGTTGTTGCTCACCACTGCCTCCTCTTCTAATTCCTCTTCCTCTTCTTCCTCTCCCTCTTTGGGCTTCAGACTGATCTTGCTGAGCTTCTCTAGGTGCTGCATCTGCCAAAAGGGTAGGAGTTTTCCTTCAAAGAAAAGCTCATCTGCAGTTACCACTGTGTTGTTGTTGCTCATGTTGTTTGAAAGGAACTCAAACTCAGCAGCATTCCTTGTTCTCTCACGTTCCTTCTCTTGATCTTTCTCATACACAGCGTTTGGACTGATGGAGATGAAGTTGTTCTCATCTAAGAACTCTGCTGAGAAAGATATTCTAGGACTTGAAGGTGCATCACTAGATCTGGGGTTGCCCTCAATAGGTTCAAGGGAAACCATAGTTTTTTTTTGGAGGGTACGGAGAGATGAGAGATTGTGTGTGGACTTGTTGGCAACTGAGGTGTGTGTGCTTAGGCTCTACTCTAGCATATGCATGAGAATTGTGATTTTTAAAGGGGGAGAAGAGTGCTTTAATGTTGCTTTTTATTTTTAATCCCTCTTCTTTTAACTGTCAGGACGGTGAGATTATAATAATCAAATGGTCTGGTAAACCCGAAACAAGTGATTTAAGGTTCTGTTTAGAATATAGGGACAGCACATGGACGCCTTGGGAAGTAAAAGACAAAAGCTTTTCATCAGCAATTCTTTGCATGCAAGCCTAACCCCCGTGTCTGCATGCTTTAATATTTTTTTGAATATGTGTCTCTGTGACTGGTTTAATAATTACTTTTTACCATTTTACTTTCCCATTCCTTTGGTAGAGGAAAGGAGTAGATATTTTTCAAATTTATGGAGGGTGTTATGTCATGTTATGTTGTCAAGTATCACAATTTTTTTGGCATGAAATTACTGCTACTGTTTTCTTTAATCTGCTTAAATAAAATAATGCACGACTTGCACACTCCTAAATAGATTTGGTGTGGTCAATGTCACTTGAAAGTTCAAATATAGATCAAGCAAGAAGATATTGGTGGGGTTAGAACTTAGAAGTTGGAACAAGAAGTCTATTATTCAAATGCTTGAAATTTCACAAGAAACTAGTTTGGCATAAAAGTTGTTTCAAACATTGGATTCCCTTAACTGCTAAAATGGAAGGAAAAAAAAACAGTTCAGACTAAAATTCAAAATTTATCTGAAGATTGGAGGCTGAAAGAAATAACAATAAAGTCGATTGTGAAAAAAAAGCTGATTATCTCAAAAAGTAAAATGACAACTCCATGTGATTACATGAATGAATGGTAAACATTTTGAAGCAAACATATGCAGGCCTTTTTCTTTCAGATTATTTAGTAATGGTTTGGGCAGTGCAGTACAGAAGATGATACAGAAAAGACAGAAGGAGATGAAATTATTTGAAGTTATATTAAGGCTTGACAAATAAGCTTAAGGATCCTGATGACATATATATTACAATTAAAGTGCTTGGTCAAAGAAAGATAGGATTGTTATTTTGACTCCACCTGCATGCAGGGACTTAACATGGAGGAGTCCCAAGCATGTGGGCACATGAGAGTAGTTTCTGAGCATGTGACAACTGGGGTTAAAGATTGAAGAGATATTAATGAAATGACCAAGTTACCCTAGAAATAAGTTGGTCACAGCTGGTTGAGATTGTTATTTTTTGTATGTGCAAATGAGTTGATTGTCCTAAGAAGAGGAAATCAAGAGTTGGGGTCTTGAAAAAGCTTCCATTAAGATTTGGGCAGGCTCTAATTAATTCCTGACAGCTAATAAACATTGGGGTAAATCTTTCAATTATTACACATTGGCTGCTTTTGTTTATAAGTACATTATCCTTGGGCATTCTGTGGTCCTGCCGTGGACTATTATTGAAGTCGATCCACAATAATGTTAAGTGACAGCAGTGTGAAAAAATACAAAAAACTTAAACATGTGATTTCTCATTAATTTAAGCTGCTAATTATGCAGATCCTTACCCAAACCAGACACTTCTATCAAATTCAAGGACAATTAATAATACTTCATCTTTTCTAACACGTCCACATCCTGAGATTTCACATTTCACCAATTAGTCAGTTGCTTTAGATTGTTCTAACATTTAATGTTCAACGGATTTTATCCATAAATTGAGAATAACATGCCATGTTTTTAAGCTCCTCTAGTGATTATCCTCAACAACAACTCCTACTACTACACATATATGCTTTACAGTTCAAGTTTTTTTGTAGTGCCAGCAATTTCTTTATCTCGTTCTACAGTTCTGCAGAAAGACCAAGAAGGGAAGGAAGAGTCTAGCCATCAACTGTAAAGATCAGTGCTTCTCGGCACATTGACCTGTACCATTCAAGTGGGGCCCTTTGGAATTGATGCATGTACTATCCAACTTAGTCAGTAACAGACAAGAGTAAAGAGTTATGTAACAAGAACTTAGTAGTAGTAGTACCTTCCAATTCAGCATATATGGGAGAGCCAGGCATGTGTTGCTTTGAGAGAAAGAGGGGCCACATATTTGTCTTGTTGGTGTGGAATTAACATGAAGAGCCTGAAAGTGAAACTAAAACTCGTTGCATCGTGCACGTTTCAAGAGGAAAAAACATCTAGAGTTTGTGGAGATTGACCCCAAACATGGACACATACAGATTCCAACAAATCCTACACAAGAAGGAGACTGACTCAAAACACAAACACGTAATCATTCTAAACTAAATTATAATTTTTAGAGACTAAGACATTAACCAGAAACATGGACAACTCAATGATTCTAAACTATATACTAATTTCTGCACACACAAAAAGCCTTTGATACAAGCCAATGTGATTATACTGTTCTGGGAGAAAAGGACCTTAGACCAATAAGACCATATTCTATTAAAAATTAAAGAGGATTCGTGTTCATAATAGCTGTTCAGGACAAAAGAGAAAGAAACAAAGTGATCTTTTTTATTTGAGTAAGAAGTTTTTGAGCTCATAATAAACTGAGCTGGATGTTGTCAAGGAGTGGCACTAGGTGGGTTTAATAATGTTCTTTACTTTAATTAAAACCCAAAATATAGCCAAACTTTCCCACCCAGCACAGCCTTTGTCTTGATTAGTTATTTCCGTTTAATAACTTCAAATTAAGTGCTTCTCTCATGTATCTCTTTGATTAATCATTTATTGTCATAGCTTATGAATAATCTGCATAACTGTCCTTTTTGCCCTTCGGAAACACAAAGTAGAAAATGATTGGTCTGTACTGTTGTTGTCATGGCTCAAACAAGTGGAACAACGAAGGGAAAAATAGATAAAAATCAGCATTAAAAAATATTTAGTTGAACACACTTCTTCCTCGTAAATTCCAGGAGAAAAAATAATGAAAAGAAAAATTATATAATTTTCTTCACTAAGAAAAATCACTTTATTTAAAAACTCTTTCATACTCTAAAATTTTATTTTTTAACTTGGATACAAGTTGATTTTAATTTATAAAAAAATTATTGTATAAACTTTAGTTTTTTTTGTGAGATTTGCACTCACTTATACATTATGAAATACATTTTTTCGAGACTATTTAACTCTACATGAGGATTATATATTTATGGTGATGCGACTGTGTTTCAATAAAACTAACAAACTCTCATTAAGATAGATTCTAAATAATGAATTCTAAATAACTCTGATATTATATTGATAAGTAAATTTCAAGTCTAATTTAACTTTAAAAATCGTAAGTTGAGTTTGCACTCACTTATATAATATAAATGTCTTTATATCTTGAGATCTCCAACCGTGTATATAGTTGTAACTCGCTCATTTATTTTGTTTGTCAAAATTACATGATTGAGAGTGAAAGAAAAAGTAACAAATTCCGTATATATATAGGAAAATATGGTGATATTTAAAAAAAAATAGTTATTTAATTATATTAAATACACATAGTTTAGCCAAAAATAAATAAGCATATGGATTTAAGAATAAGAGGTTTGAGGGTGAGTGTAGGGTATATAGCCTAAGAAAACGCAACTTAATTTGGAGGGATTAAGTTTGACTATGGAGAAGTTAGGCTTGTTTGTTAGGAGTGTGTCACATAGCATACCAATTCAAACCAACAACAAGAGTCCTAGGGACAACAAATTATGACTATCTATTCACTTTTTATAAATAATTTATGCTTTCACGTCAAAAATTGTACATTTATATGAGAAATTTAAATAAAATTATTATTTCAATTTTCAATCTTTACCTTATTAAAAGATAATTGACCAAAAAGATCACAAGATCAAATTCTAACTTTGACTGATATGCATAAATAATTACTCTAATTGTTCAATGTCTTTACCAACTTTCATATTACTCCGTGTAATATTATATTAGATGTAAAAATGATGAATGAGGAATGAAATTATGAAACCAAGTAGCCGTAGTCAATCTTTTAGATAACCATAAAAAAAAATATTTCTAGTAAATTAAAAAAATAATCTTCATAAAACCCTTTAAAATTTTCAAAATTAAAATTAAAATATTAAAAGTTAAAGCACTAGAAAACCATGAGTGATATTGTGGATATTTTAATTTATAAGTACATATCTAAATCTTATTTTATTGTCCAGTTTAATTTTTTTCTAATATATTTTATTATTTACTCGTAGTAAATTATAAATAATTAACTTTAAACTTTTATCGTAGCTGTTATATTTATAGTAAATCCTTGGTTTTACAATAACCTAGCTTTTTGGATTAAAAAAGACTTTGTTAATTTATTATAATTTATACGAACGATACCTGTTATGGACCAACCACCCATTTTTAGTAGGTTGAATATAAAATAAATTAAAACAGGATAAATCAACATGCATTGTCAACCTATTTAAAACATTTATAAACAAAAAATAAATAAAAAACAATACAAAGTAATTTAGAAAACCAATTTGAAATATGAATAATAGAATTATTAACTCATAATTAAACTTTTTTTTTATAGAAGACCGGCACTTCTATCTCTTCAATTTGTTCAACTTTAGAGATGAGAGTTAGAACATCTTTATTTTTTTTAAATGAAATTAAAAAACTATAATGTTTGTGAAATTATAAACCATCAAAATTTTACAAAAACTAACTACATCACCAAGTCTCTTCAACCTACATAGTAAAACATTCATAAGAATAAACTACGAAGTAAAAAATTGCAAGATTCATAAGAATAAACTATAATTAAAAATAGCACAAAACACAAATAGATCAGATATGATATGTCACAGACGTGGAAGATTTATACATATGATAAACCATTGTGAAATAATAGAAAATATTAACAATTTAAATAAGTGGAGAATTTGAAGAAGAAATAACTTATAAAGGTTAAAAATGTTTCTTTCATACTTTGAAATCGATAGAAAACTTGTTCTAATTATTGTGAAAAAATCAGGTTTAGAGTTACTTATATTTTTCGTGACCTGTGTATGATTTTTGTTAACATATGAGTTTTGACTTAGTCCCTTATATTTTTGTATTTTTTTTTTTTTTTTTTTTTTTTTTTTAAAATTTTTTTTTTTTTTTTTTTTTTTTTGTGATTTGAAAATTTTATATTAAAAACATAAATTAAAAATTTTA
>Ga0123342_1005789_pt1 | contig 17659 bp, 9 predicted proteins | sample Turbeawhitnodule_FD_89960 | JGI IMG/M metagenome (GOLD analysis project Ga0123342, IMG submission 89960) | Root nodule microbial communities of legume samples collected from Mexico - Turtle bean Mexico white nodule | ecosystem: Host-associated > Plants > Roots > Nodule | place: Mexico: Nepantla...
AATAAAAATTTATACAATAAATTTGAGTTTTTAGAAAGTTATTGTATTTATACCTTTTAAAATTGTGTTAGAACCGTGCTAGAATTTTCAAAAATCCAACAAATATTTTTTTGAATTAAACACTTCACCAATAAGTATCATACGAGTGTCGACACAGATACGTGTGTCCGACACGGATACACCATTTAAGAAGAAGTATCCGATCCTCATATAAAAACACAATTATCAAGTATCTACAACACAACTTACTTAAAAAAAAATACTGTAATTGATAATCTTATATAAGATTTTGGCTTGAAATAATACCTGATATTTTTTATCTCTTTTTTAGCAGATACTCATTACCAGATTTTCATAAAAATTTCTATCAATATCTTACCGGAAAATATTTTATATTATCATTTTTTTTATAATTCCATTTAACAACCATAATATTATTATTTTATTTCAAAAATATAATTATAATAATTGTTATTAGAAGATAGATTTTCTCAACTATTTAAGGGGTACTTTACATTCACAATCACACTGTTTACCTATACACGTTGATAACTAAAAGTAAAGTTTTCACTGCAAGTTCTCCCAATAGCGACTAAAGAGAAACTTGTTATCTCCATACGTGTGCGGTAAATAAACTTCTTATGATCATTATTATTACGATATTAAGAGAAGAAGGAATGAATTTTTGAAACATCCCTACTTAAAAGAAACAGATATTTTAGTTGTAATTTTTTATTAGAAATTTAAGATAAGTTAAAAGTTTAGGCGGAAGATTATGTTTTGATTTTATATATGTTTATAATTTATTAATGTAAAAAAATTTAAATTAAAAAAAAACTAATATCAATTTTGGATTTTAAGTATGAGTTTGATCTAACTAAAAATAATCTTAAAAATAATATATAAGAAAAAGAGTTTATGTATTTATTGTCTTGAAACTTTGTGTTGTTGTCTTAATTTTTTTTAAATATTCATAATTTATTGATGTTGAATTACTCTTACTTTTTTTATCGAAAAGTTCTAAATATTCATATGAAAAAGTTTCAAGTATTCAATATACAAAATGTTTATAACTTATGCGGAATCACCCATACATTTTCTTCACATACAAAAAAATCTTAGAATATGTTTTCAATCATAAATAATTAGATTTATTATATATAACATTAAGAAAGATTGTCTTTATAATTATAATTATTTGTGCAGTGTGTTCATGTTTATTTTACCATTTTATTTGTTATGTTTGTAATTATTTTATATAACTTTTTTTACTATTTTTATCTTTATAAACATAATTAACTTTATTGATTTTACTACCTATAAAAAAAGTATCCACAAATGAATAATAGATATTTCTATGGATTTAATATAAATTTGGTAATACTTTTTCATTTTAATATTATCATAATATGTTTTTAAAATATATTATATTTTTATTATTATAAAAAATGACGGCCACTTACTATTTTTACTAATATATACCTATATATAAAGGGGATTCTCCATTATAACCGCTTTTTGGTCTACACATTTTTTTTCTGATTCTACCCTTATTTAGTATATTTCATTTTATTAATATAATGGAGTATTTTATAATTTCATATAAATTACTTAAAAAATAAAATCATTTATTAATTTTTTAAATTAATATTAATAAACAGTTTTTATATTCATTCACCCACTTTTCCTTTAATTCCTTATTTTAAGACAAAATATGAAGAAAGAAATAACATACTCTCACACGTTTCACATCAAATCTCACAAATCAAATAAAATAACATTTATTTCCGATCACTCTCTTCACTCCATTTCAAACAACTATATTCTTTTGTAAAATCATTATATTTTTTGTACTATCATCAAGTCATTCCCAACCTTAACGTGAACATCATCACACTCTCGATCTCAAAACTACCAATGAAAGAAGAGAAAAAAATTGAAGAAGAAGAAAAATATTGTTTAATCAATTCATGATTTTTCTTTTATATGTTATTTCAAAATTATTTTTGTAGGTATGTTAAATTTTTATCATTATAAAAGTTGAATAAAAGAGAAAAATACGAATACATTGACGCAATAGCGCTTGTATTTCCGCTAATATAAGTAAATACAATAAATCGATAAATTTGCACAATTACCTTAATACTTTTTTAATTATATTTTCGGGTGTATGAAATTTTAGATAATTTTAATTTTGATCTTCAAAATTTATAGTAGTTTTTTTAATTTATCAAAATTAATGAAATAATATTTTAGTCTCCGAAAGCTAAATTTAAAATATTAAAAATGATTTTAAATTCTAAACCCATAATTATAAATCTTAAAAATTATACTAATCTCTCAAATTTAATATTTACCCAAAATGTAAAGATGAAAATCAAAATTACCTTAAATTTGAAGATTAAAATACAAATAATGTTTTTTTTATGAAAGAAAGAGACATGAAGGCGTATGTGTACTTAAGGTGTTACACGTGTTCTGTCCACCATATGTAAAAATCAGTGAAAAAAACAATGTTTGAAAATGCAAATAAAGAGTGGTCCCCACCTTAAAGATCTTTCTGTTCTTCATGGTCTTCCAAGATCCAACCCCGTTTTGAATCCACCTGTGTTTACTCTTTTGCTACTTCCTATCAAATCCCTTTCGCACTCTTATGTTCTTGTTTTTACTTTTCAAGGTAACCCTCTTTTTTCTCTCTGTGTTCTGTATCTTCACAAAGCAAAGCTAATAAATTCACTGAGAAAGCCAAATCCAAAGGTGGCGATGGAATGAATAAGAACAAATCTGAGATGAACAGGCTTTGAATTGTGTGAATTGGATCTAATCTATAGACTATTGTAGGTAATTGGCAAAGGCGTGTTATGGCTACAGAGATCAAAAGCACTATGATGAGGGCCAAATCAAGTGGCCAAGATGTTTCTTCCAAGCCAAAGATTGATTCTTTAGCTCTCAAGAAGAAGGTCATCAGCTCAAGCAAACACACACCTGTTTCTAAGATGAAGTCTGTCACCACCACCGTCACAAAATCTGAGGTATCATCATTCTCAACAAAAGTTAAAAATAAGAACACCCCAATTCTTTTTAATTATTGAATTGAATATGGGTGGTTTGAAGTTAGGATTTTGAATTTATGGGTTCTGAATTCAGCAGCTGATCTTCGTTGACTGTTGGAAATTGCATTGACTGTTAGTTTTAGATGTTTCAGTGCTTACTGTTTAGGGTTCAGGATTCCATGATGTTCCAATAAATACATATGATCTAGGAGAACTTGCATTTGATTTGTGTTATATATGAATTTACTCTTTTTTTTTCCTTAAAAAACATGGTACCATAAAGCATTTATTGTTCAAATATAACCAGTTAATTTCAATTGGAAAGGGTTTTATTGTAACGTATCTTTTCTGCTGCATAAACTTGAAGGTTAAATCAAAACCGACCACAACATCATCGGCATCCTCGAAAACAATAATAAAGAAAACAACTTCCAAAGTGAGAGAAAAGAAAGTCTACAGTCTGCCTGGCCAGAAACATGATCCTCCAGAACAGGTATTGAATCTACCTTAGTTGGGTCATCGAATTCACAGACCAAAGTCTACATATGGAATCGGCTTACACTCATCCTTGTGTTTTTTTTTATGATTTTTGTTAACAGAAAGAACCCCTGAGGATCTTTTATGAATCATTGTCAAAACAGATACCAACAAGTGAAATGGCGGAATTTTGGTGAGTTTTCTTTCAATCAAGCTATTATTAAGCACCCATTTTCACTCGTGTTCTTAGATGTGTGTTTTTTTTTGTCATCCATTGCATCAAGTTGCCTTAATTGTTTGTAAAATTCCTGTACTGTCTACTGATAAGTGACTTTGGTTAACAACATGCTACGGTCTCCATTTGTATCACTAACATCATCAACAAGTGTGAGTAAGAAGTCTTTATCTTTTTCTAAAAAACATTCGAAAGATTTGGAATTGAAAATTTTAATTGTTTTCCCAACAACACCATGATAAAGTATGCTAGGCCATTTTCCTCTACTTTGCTTCTCTTCATTTCATAAAGAGTGAAATTTGTTGTAGAAAAACAACTAGAACTATCTGTTCACCTGACGAACTTGTTTCCTCAGACATGTATCTTGATAGGTATACAACTTAGTTAGATACTTATTCGATGAGCTTTTTTAAGAGAATAGCTTATTCATAAGTTTAAATGCTGAAATAAACTAGAAAGAGCTATAAAGGATCCTTACTTCCTTATTTAAGTTAGAACAAGATCTTTCAAATTCTTAATAATAGCTTTAAGCTTCTGGGCTTATTAGTTCATGATAGAATATTATAGCTTTTATGACTAAGTGATCTCAAGCATATAGGACTCTTGCATAATGGGATTTGTTTGAGATGTATCATAGAATTGTTCATAAATCTTTACCTGATAACTTAAGCTTTTAGGATCGATGGTTCATGACGACTGTAAAATTCTTTGTTGGCCGATTCCATTGTGCCATGACCAATTGGCAGCGACATACCCCTGAGATCTGGGAGTGTTACTTGCTCATATACTTGAATTCGTTATAGATTATCTGCCTCTCCCAGAAGAACCAAAAAGTTACATTTTTTTTCCTGAGAAAATTACAAGATTATATATTTTGTTTATTCCTTTTTTGGGAAAAATTACTTCATTTGGTTTGTTTGACCTTATCTTACGAGTTTTTGTGTATTTATGCCATCTCTGTAAAATCTACAGACTAGTTCATCATCATTCTGTTTATGTCATAATACATTCTGTAAGGTAGAAAACCTCTTTGTTATCACAGAACAGTATGTATTCCAAGAAAAATACTGCTTGCACAATTTCATTATGACACCTCCCTATGCTTTCTTGAACCAAATTTTGATGTTAACTTTAAATGAACTAGCAACTTGACTCTCTAATGGTAAGTGGTGACTAGAAAGGTTATCAGCATACAGAACAAATTATAAATACAAATTACTAGGAGCATGAAAGATCCTTAAAGTTACTGGGGGCAACTTTTGTTAATAAGGTATCCTACTAGGAGAAACATTGTTTTAGCAAGGAATATCGTTAAGAATATTTTAACAAAAACCAAATTTATAATTTGTTAATATATTCATTCTTCTGAAAGCAGAATTTTGATTGAAATTATGACCTCATAAATTCAATGCTTCTTTCATTACAGAGAATTTGTTTAAGCAATATACGACTCTTGAACTATGGTGCTTTGTATTGTATCGTATTGTATTGTATTAGGAGTCTTGTAGTTTCATTTTCTTAATTTCTTGTGGATTAAGTGTTGCTCAGAAGTTACAAATCTTAAGGTAAATTTGCAGGTTAATGGAACATGGGTTGCTATCTCCTGAAAAAGCTAAGAAAGCATTTGAGAAAAAACAGAGGAAGCAAAAGGAGCTTCGAACAGGAACTCCTGTGAAGATATCAAAACCGCCACCTAAAACTGCAACTTCACAGAAACAACAACAACAACCGATATCAAAGAATGGCGACATAAAAGCCAAGAAAAGGATTGTGAATGAGAGTGATGATGATGATGATTTCATTTTAAGTCATAAAAGAAGAAAATGGTAAGAGGAAGGAAACACTCATAATGTTTATTCAAAAAAAATAAAAATAAAAATAAAGGAAGAACTACTGTACCTTGTAAGACAATCTAAAAGTTCTTGGATAAAAACATTCTTCATGTTTTTAACTTATGCAATTTACAGTGCCTTGGGATTCACCAACATATTCTATTCTATTTCCCAATTTGACTACCTATTCTTTCTTCTCACATACGTAAAACGTTTTGGTTTAATCCAATCGATATAATAATTCTTCAAACCAATTAGTAACAAACATCTTAACCAAAGAACATCCGTTTACATAAATAAACATAATTAGAAAAAAAATATCTATTCATTGTGTAAGGAAACAAGTGCAATGTTATAACTTTTCATAAAATACGTCAAATTTAACTAATGTAATTCTTCTTGAATAGATACTAAGTATTTACAAACAAACTTATTTATTTTTGCCATGCATAAGCTACACTTCATCACAATATTTTAATGAAAAAATTACCATTTATAAACTTCATTATTTTCACTAACAGAAACACTGCCGCTTTTGTACATGTGTATTTACTTTTTTTTTTATTATACATATAGATAATTTGATATTTAAAATACACGAATACACATATATCTATTTAAATAAATATAAATGTATATATATAAATATATATATATATATATTTTTTTTTTAAAAAACATTAAATTTTTCTTTAAAGAAATGATCAAATAAAAATAAAGATGATATTCAGAATGTCTTTCTGCGTATTATTCAAAATAAATAAAGTGGTTAACAAATATCTTCATTATTTAAATTATAAAAATAATCAAATTTTATAAAATATATCATTCATTTTTTTTAACATTTGTGTATTCTTGTCGAGATTAAAATAAATAATTTGCTAAGTATTATGATTTATTTGATTTTTATAAGAAAAATAAAAATCGAATTGCAACCATGAAATAAATAAAAAAAGTAATAAAAAGGCATAATGTGGGTGGGAGAAGAAGAAAAAACAGGAAAAAAAATATTGCTTAAATGAAACATTTTTTAAAACAAAACTATAATATCATTCTTAAAGTTATAAAGAAGAATATAATAATGAAAAAAATAAAAATAATAATAAGATGAGAAGTTCCATAATAAATTTTAAGAAAATATATTATTTTCTAATCTCGTCTCTACAACAATATTGTATTTGAAACACATTTATCCTCCCGGCGCACATCAATAATGACATCGTCTCTACAACAATGTTGTATTTGAAACACATCTATCCTTCCGGCGCACATCAATAATGACATCAAGATAATTTTGCACATGTGCAAAATTCTGAATGCTCTATATTCAAGTAACGGTTTAAGATGTTTTGTTTCTCTATCTTCTTCCTCTTTCGCCTTCATTTGCTATACAAAAATGAAAAATAGAATAAAAAAAATGAGGAGCATTAACAATTAAACAATCAGAATTTATACCACCTAAATTGATTGGTCATAACAAAATAAATAATAATGACATGACATTAGTTCAATAAGAAATATCTTTCCGAGAATGAAAAAACAAACTAAGCTTTTGTAGTTTACATTCATTTTTTAATATTTATTTTTTTTTATTGTTTTTTTTTCATTTTCTTTTGTACTACTATATCTTTTTGTTAGAAGGAATTAAAGTAACTGACCATCAAATCAAGTTTCAATTCAAAGTTTTATTTGATTTATTCTTTTCAAATAAATATAGTATACATCTCTTGAATAATTTCTTTCAAATTTAAGTAATTATAAAATAATAAAATAATCAAAATAAAATAATAAAATGAAATATTAATATAAGAATAGAATAAGACCAAAATTTATATATAATTAAAAACTAATATAAAAATAAAATAAAAACAAATTTATATATAAGTATAGATAGCTTTAGTTTTGAGTACGCAAATCAAACTCATTGGTTTCCACGTGCAACCGAAAATATCCAGAGGTTGAAGACGCTTCACAGATTCTTTCCCACTAACTTAAGTTTAGGGAGAATATAACTTAAAAATCAAGATATTTAAAATAAATACAAAATTTTAAAAAATAACTAAATAATATATAGGATGCAGACAAGAGATATGGTTTAATGCGAGTGGAAATCAAGCTTAAAAACGCTTTTATTTTAGAATAAATCGTGATATTGTTCTTATTTAAAAATAATTTCTTTCCAGACAAAGATTCAAATTTAAAAAATAAGTGAATCTGAATTATTTTTTTCAATAATATATGTACATTTATTTATAAATTTGAGAAGGAATCAAATTATTATAAGAATAACTTGAACAGAGTTTTTTTTATATCTTAACAATTTATTCTCTTTTCATTTCATACTTATATATAAATTACCTTTTAAATCGTCAAATAAAATGAAAATAAAATATTATAGCCAAACAATATATATATATATATATATAAATTTAATTTTAAATATTAATATTTTGAAATATCTATTTTATAGAATTGCTAGTTAGTATGTTTTTAATAATTTATAATATTTTTAAAAATTTAAAGAATTCATATGTTTTGAGGAACTTCGCTATAAATTCTTTTAAAAGGATAAAAATAAAAATAAAATTGAAAATTGACTTTTTAACCTGCTAGAATTAACTTTTATATAAATTAATAAAAAAAATTAGAGAAATTGTATAAAAGAATTTACATATTAAATTATATATAAATTAATTTTAACTCGTAGATAAATTAATTTTGATATTTTTTTTCTAGTTAAAAAAACTTGTGGAAATATATCCTTAATTATTCTCTCGTACTTTACAACAGATGCTTAAAATTCACAGACAAAAATTAGGCATTTTCCCCTAACCTTGCCTCATCATAAAGATGGAGATCTCATGATTTTATCAAAAAGTTAAGTAGAAGTTAAATCACGGTACTTATTTAACTATATCTAATCTAATCCAAGTTGTTAGGTTAGGATTTAGGGTTTATAACTTTAATTAAACATCAATAAACAACATTTTTTTGGCGTTTAGTGACTTCATTCTCTATACACAAATTTAACTTGAATTTAATTTATGGAACAAATATCATAATTTGGATTCTTACAAACAGTGATGGACTGAATATAAGTTAAACTGGAATATGAGGAATTAAAAACAATGTGTACTAATTTGCATTCAGAAAATAAAAAACATGTCTTCCACATTTTTATTCATTAGCAAATGTTCCCACGACACTCACGTTGGGAGAACGTGTTCCAGGAGCACCAAATATTTCCTTTACGAGGGACATTATCAATTTTCTGATATTTGGATTTTGGGGTATTCAAATTTTGGGTAAGATGATTGCAATTAAACTCACATTTAAGTCAATTTTGATCGAGTTAAGAATATATTTTGAAAGTCACATATTTATTATTTTTTATGATTAATGTTCACCTATTTATAATATTTATAATGTTGATAATGAATTCATATATATTTTGTTTAAGTAATTAAGTTAAGTCCTAGTGTTGTTAATAATCATGTACCTTGTGATTCTTGTTTACTCTGTTAGGTTGGTAATCTTAGCCTTTTAATAATCTTGATAGTACATTATACTATAAGAAAATCATTAAATAACAATTAATAAATTAGATATTATTTTAGAGACTAAAAAGTTATTGGTAATCTAAAGTGATTTCTATTATTAATAAAAAATTATAAAATGGTTTTTATATTGGTATCTAAATTAACTACCAAAGTTTTAATTGCTAATGTTTTAGATTCTCAATTAGTCTCTAAAAGACTAATAAAGACCAATTTAAAATATAAAGTAATAAGTAGTTAAAACTAGCTAATGGTTAGATATTGGAAACTATTTTATAAATTTTATAAATAATATCCAACTACTTTAGATACCAATAAATTTTTTAATTTAGTCAAATAGTAACTAACTATTCTAGTCTAAAAAATTAGTTTCTATTTAATAATTTTTTTGTAGTGTTGGCCTCCTAGGCTCAAGCAAAGATGGAAAATCTTAAAAACAGTCATTTCTTTATCATGTCAACATGTTTTTGGTCCTCTTAGGTATATTAACCCTCCAGACTTGAGTAATTGATGACTGCGAAGGGTCTAGAACATTGAAACCATCATATGTGTCACATATCAATGGATGTGAAGAGTCGCATGATCTAGGTCATTGATCATGAAGTCATCTAATGGTTGAGGTGATTATGATAGTTCATCTTTGTCCATTTTCTACACCTATAAATAGTGTGGATTGTGGATTCCACATTTCACTCTATTTGCTTCTCATTTGTCCAAGATCCCGAGAATGTACAAGTCGAATAGTCTTCTTAGAGGTAACCATGTCTTCCTTCTTCTCCTTTGATAGAAGTACATTTTCGCTTAAGTTGTGTGCTATCAATAGGGGGATATCAGAATATTTTGTGAGTATATCTAGTTCTAGTGACTTTAGGAACACAAGTAAATTGTCTCGGGATTGCCGTAAGTCGGGTGTAGTAGGTAAAATTTTGCGGCAGAATCCTCTCTCCAGGTATTGCTATGTGTGGTCGAGGAGTCCAATGAGAATCTTGTTCGACTGTCTGACTATATGGGTGGATAGATGAGTTGTGAGCGTACTTCTCAATATACGACACACATCCATACTTCAATCTCTCGCGATCAATGTGGATATAATTAAGAATGACGCGTCATACCATATCATCTCCTTGTGCAAGTTCAAGGCTTCTGATACCATGTGCCTTGGATAAGAAGTTTCATCCCAAGGACTTTTTCTATTTTTATTATTGTTTTATTCTTGGTAGAGATTTGTTAGGTTGATGACGACCTTAGCTAAGAAAGAGAGCATCTCCGTGTTGTTCTCGTCAAGGATTCACTTGGGTGCATTCGTCTTTGGCCGAGAATGTTCACACTTGTTCATTTCTCGCTTTTGATAGGGATTCACAAGTGAATTCAACTTTGTTTGAGAGCATTGACATTTCTTTTTTGTTTTTTGTTCTAGGTAGGGATTCACTTTGGTGAATTCAACATTTACTGATAACATTGGCATTTTTTCGTTTATTATTCTTGGCAAGGATTCACTTGGGTGAATTCGACCTTGATTGAGAATTTTAACATTCTTTCATTTCTCATTCTTGGCAGGGATTCACTTCGACCGTAGTCGAGAATGTTAATGTTCTTTCATTTGTTATTCTCGACAAGGATTAACTTTGGTGAATTTGACCTTGGCCGAGAATATTGATGTTACTTCGTTAGTCGTTCTTGGTATGACGATCTTAGTCAAAAATATAAATCTATCTACCATATAATAATTTAATAATTCTATTATAACCTAAAAACAAAAATAATTTAAATTTAAATTTTAAAAAAGTAAAAATTATAATAAATAAAAAATAAACAAATTAATAAAATTTAAAAAAATTTAAAACACCACTAACCTTGTGTGTGAAGGCAACGGTGGTGGTGAAAAGCGGTGCAACAACGACGGACCAAATTGGGTACAATGAAAACCCAAACACCAACGTGATAATGAAATGGTGGTGACCTTCGAGCAATGGCAGAAAAGAAACAAACTAATGGTGAAGAAGAAGTAGAGAGCTCGAAAAGAACTTACCAATGTCACAAAGAAGATAATGCAGGCTCGAGGAAGACGAGAGGAAGCAACAAAGCAGAAGAGCAGAAGAGAAAACGAAGTCCTGAGAAAGGAAGTATGAAAGCGTAAGTGGTGCGTTCTGTGTTAGGGTAAAAAATAGTCTAAGAGGGCGGTTATTTGGTATAGTCGCCTTCTTAAATAAAGCACTATGTTTTAAGAACGCGGCTATACCAAATAACCGCCCTCTTAGAGGAATTTAATTTAGAAAATGCCACTGCGTTTTGAATGACAGCGTCTGACTGTAAAAATGCCTTAAATGTGGGGTCGTGGTTTTGATATTTTGTACTAGTGCAGCAAAAACCTTTGCTGCCCCCATCAGGGGGGAGGTCCCACTGGTTTTGAGTTTTTGTGTCATGTGGGTATTTTCCATCGTGAGGGTGTTCATCTCCTTTGTGTTCTTTCTCTAAGGGTCTTTATCTCCATCCTGAATTCCAACATCATTGTCACGGTATCGTTTTTTTTATCAACAAATAATAAAATGAATAAAAAAGGATACTTCAGAGGTATCCCAACATGTATACAAAAAATAAGAGTTATAATAATAAACCAAGAATGCAGCTCAAAACAACCCAAACAACACCAAGAGCTGCACAATCCTAACTATTAACATGAACCCCACTAACTAGAGCTACAATAACAAGCCATAGTTACACAAGACCCTAGAAACACGAAAACATAATTATTGCAGATTTAGCAAGCTGTAAAACTGCATGCCACAACTTTCTCTCCTTCCCCTACCAATTTTGGTTTTTATTTCCTACAAAGTGGCCAAGTTGGTAGGCTTAGTTGAGGTGTTAACTACCGAACAACAATATAACATAAGAAAATTTGAGCATATAAGGCTTAATTTCCTCCCCCTGCTAACACTGGTTTATATTTCTTGACCCTACACCACCCCCAGCATCTTGCATTTTTGGTTTCTGCACAACTGCAGAACTTTGCAGCAAGCTTAAGAATCTTCCTTCCTCTATGAAGTCCTCCATCCTTCCTCTTTTCCTTTAAGGCACCTCTTCTACTCGTTGCTATTTCCTTTTGAAAGCTCCGAGTTTTCCTGCAAACTGATTCTCCATCCTTACCACATTCCCTTTCATGCTTATTTCTTTTTGTTTCCCTTCTTATACCGCATACATAAACAGAAATCATTGTCTAGCGTCATTCCAATACAAATTCTCAAACTAATTACACATAAGCGATCACAACTAACCGGGTCAAACACTAGTATAAATATCATAAGGAGTATAAGCAGTTTAGAGGATATAGTACACAATCAGAGTAGGCAAAACTAAAGGATTTAATCTTCCTCCTCCAAGCCTATAATTGTGATAAATTAAAAATCTCTTCAGAATCCACCACCCCTTCCCTGAATACATTGTCACGGGATCGTCTCAGTGATTCTTGGCTGCTTCTGACGTGCGTCTTTCGTTGCCCATCATATTTCAAGTGGTTACCATGTGCCTTTTGTAATGTCATATTTACGCTCATGATTAACGCCAAAATATTCCAGCTGAACCATATATTCTCTTATGTGTGGTATTCTCGATCTTTGGGGCTCGATAGTAATATCTACAATTATACTTCGACACTCCAGTTAAATTTTGTCTGAGTTAAGAGTATATTTTGAAAGTAAAAGATTCATTATCTTTTATCTTTAACATTCAACTATTTATAGTGATAAAGTGATAGTATTAAAGTAGCTAGTGTGAGTAATTAGGTTAGAGGCATATAGGTCCAAGTGTTATTAATGATGATTAGTACGTTGTTTAGTGCGTTGGTTCTTACTAATTGTGCTATTAGGCTGATACTTGCTAAAAGGTCTTTGTGTCGATATATCAGGATGGTGAGTGAGAGTGAGATCTTGAAATATGTGATAGTAGAGAACCTATCATTTAAGTTGGGTGAGCATGCCTAAACCTTCTACATTGTAGTCAGATCACAGATTGAGCATCGAGGTTATGAATAAAATGTGTCCTCTGTTTCACTCACATTGGTATAGCGAATTCAAAAGTCAAAACAATAATGTGTCCACTGTTCGTTTCAAAAACATAAAAATTATGTGTTCACTGTTGCTGTTCACCTCTCAACAAAACCACAGGAATCCTGGAACAGAAGCGAAATGCATTCACCAACTCAAAGATCTTATCTGGGGTGGCCTTGTCGGACCTTAGGCCATGCCTTAACGTGGCCCAGATGTCTGATTTAAGTTTCTGTAATCGTTTTCTTATTTGATGAGAAAAGAAGAGAAGAAAGCCATGTGTGGCAGCGGTTCGGTTCCAAGAGTGTTTCTTTGTACCTGTATATGTGAAGAAAAAAGTTTCTTGCGTTACCAGAGCTATGTAGCAAACAAAATAAAAAAAATAAAAATCATGTCATGGGTCCAAGTCCAAACAAGTTAACAGGTACACCACAAAAGGTAACAGCTCATTTTGGAGGTACAATATGATCGTCTGGTAGTGGATACTTAGGGAAAATATGGAAACGCAAGTATAAAACAATAACACCATGGAAGGATTATTTTCGTCGTTAGCAAAGCATAAAATGTAGAGAGGCCCTAGCAGTGGCAGAGGCTATAAAGTTAAGTTATCTATCGTCTTGGGCATAGATAGATAGACTTTGAGGGTTATCACACTTAATCAATAATAGAATTAAGGTGCTGTAAATTGTAAGGATTTGTTACGTGTCTAATCCGAGTGATAGGAAAAAATGGGCCTTTAACCTGTTTGACAAAGCAATGTCACTTTGAAGTGTGGGGTTCGTCCATTTATTAGAGTTAAGTCACTGTTGACAAAGTGCACGTGGCAAGATGGAAACACCTATAGCGCACCACCAGTGCCAACACAAAGGGTTACTCGGTTGGGACGCACACGGAACAAAACAGTCCATAGGACAATATGAGTACAATAAAATTTGTTTTTTTTCTTATTATCTTTCCAAAGCATAGTGTAGGTAGCATTCTTTAGTATTTTCACTATTTTGAAAGCTACTTTTTCTAATGAATGAGAGAAAAAAGTACCATAAGATTACCGTCTCTGGTGTCTGAAATGTGAGTGATGATGAGATGGAGACAATTACAGACCATGAATTGGACAACATGCCGAGGAATACAGGGCTGGCCCCATCAATTTAAGAGGGATCTAATCGCATGGTAATAATAAACCGAAAAGGAGTAGGAATAATAAGGGAAGAAATAATTGCATCTTCTTCTACGAGGAGAGCCAAATAAATATATGGTAAATGAATGGGAAGAAATATTGAAAGAAGGGTCCAAAAACCTAAATCATTGCTGGCCCTGACTCTCTAGTTTTAAAGGCACTCACATGCAATGGTTGGAACTCCATCTGTGCTGATGATTCATGGGAGTTATACAGATACCGAATTACATGTAGCAGTACAGCATTCCCTCTCAACCAAATCTTATAATTCTAATAATCAACTAATGCTTCCACTGTTAATCAGCAACACCAAGCTTGAATTAATGACTTGCAATGGAACAACTGATTTCATTGGCTTCTACTTGAGAGTTGGAGGTACCCCAAGAAAGGAGAAGCACGTTCATGTTGTTTTGACCTCTCCCTGGGGCGGGAACACCTTATGATTTATCCACTGTTTTTAGCTTTAGAGATGATATGGAGAGAGAAATGAAATGTAAACAGTGAAGACGTGACAAAATATAAAAATACGTATCACTGACATTCAACAAGTTGTTCAAATAATAAATAAATAAATAAAACCAGTGTTATGGATACCTACGTCTACATGCAAAGACAAAGGAACACAATTTAACCCATCCCGAAAGAAGAGTGAAAATGAGCAGGGATAGTCATCATAGAAAAAACCCCAACTAGACTGAGAAATTAAAAAGTACACAAGTGGTGGTGGAGCCTTGGCACCTCTCGTGTCAACCTTATTAAATTTGACTAACCAAACCTGTTGCAGCCAGCAGTACTTTTTACAGTGGAAAATACAAAATAGCAAATTATTGGCGATAGGGAGTTTAGGGAAACGATAATAAAGCACAACAGAAGAGCCTTGATATGCATTGCTTTGGTGAAACTTTGTAACAAAAAGATAAGGGGTAGATGAACAGTGAGGGTGAAAAAAAAAAAAAAACAGGAGGGGGGTTAAAAAGGGAAAGCATGAAAAAAAACAAAAACAACATATATAAAGGAAGGAGCAAAGTTAACAGGAGGTTGCGTGGCAGCGGAGAGTGAAGAAGGTATTAGTATTAACTATGCGTTTGCAGGGTGAGTGTCGCGTTTTTCTCAAGTGGGTCCATCCTCTTCTCCTCCATGAACCTTTATAAGTGTTATGTGAGTCACTGAGAAGAAGTGACAAAGAAAGAAAAGAAAAGAAAGTCGTAGCTATTGAATTTCACTTGCATGCCAAATCAGAAGAGCCTTCTCCTCCTCTTCTTCCTCCAAAAATAACCAACTAAACTCCACCATCGCTGTAGAAAGAACCACATAGTGATACTTTAGTTTTCTTTGACTATAAAGAATGAGAGTTTCGGCGGAGAAGACGACGTCGTCGGAGACCGAGGCGAGCCCAGAGACCAAGAAGATAAAGCGCATTCGTGACTCGAGCAAGCACCCGGTGTACCGCGGCGTGCGGATGCGGAACTGGGGGAAGTGGGTGTCGGAAATCCGCGAGCCGCGGAAGAAGTCGCGGATATGGCTAGGCACATTCCCGACGCCGGAGATGGCGGCGAGGGCGCACGATGTGGCCGCTCTCAGCATCAAGGGCTCCGCCGCCATTCTGAACTTCCCCCACCTGGCGAACTCCCTCCCACGCCCGGCCTCCCTGGCGGCCCGCGACGTCCAGGCGGCGGCGGCGAAGGCGGCGCACATGGAGCCGTCCTCCCTCTCGTCCTTGGTGTCGGCAATGGACCTGTCCTGTGCCTCGGAAGACTTGACTGAGATAGTTGAACTCCCGTCCCTGGAAAGCACTGATGATGGGTGTGTGGAGTTGGAGAAGGAGTTCGTCTTCGTGGACTCGGTGGACACGTGGATGTATCAGCCAGCAGCCTTTGATTTTGACGCCGAACGAGACATTGTCTTTGAGGGTCTGGTGTGGAATTACTAGGTTCTTCTTCCCTGTCACCTCGTGTTGTATAAATATTCAAAATCATCTCCCTTTTTATGGTTTGGTTGGTTGGTTGGTGTGTGTTGTCTTGGCAGTGAGAGCTGCCACTTGTGGTTTTTCTTTCAGGGGCTGTTACTCTTCATTGTCTCTGTGTGTCTTTCCTTAACTCCTCTCATTTTAATTGTAAATGGCTAGAACAAATAAAGTAAGAGGACAACATTAATTTGTGTTTCTATTCTGCGTCTGGTCTGGTTTACTCTTGTAAAGTTTGCGCAATCCATTCAATTGTAAGCCATATCCGATATGCGAGCGTTTTGGTGGAAAGAGATAGAAAGGGGAAATGGGAATATTGAGGAGGAAGAGGATGACGATGATGATGATGTTATTTGGCCACACGTTTTATTTTGTGTATATGTCTTTGCTTGTTTTGATCATCTTGGTTTGGGTGGTCGTTGGCAGAGATTTTTGCCTTTAATATTAAAGGATGCGTGTGTGTGTTCAGCTTGGTTTGGTTTTGCTCTGAGAAATCTGAGAGGATGGTGGGTGTGACCCATAAAGATTTGTGATTACCTTTGGGCAGATGGAAGAGTATGATTGGAGCAAGACATGTATGGGACAGTGACAAATTCATTTTCATGTTCATTCATATTCATAATCAAAGGGGTTACACACTAAGTAAACACATTTTTTGATACTCCATATTTCCTTCTCAATCTCACTTCAAATGTGCAATGTCTCCTCCTCCTTCCAACTTCTTATTTCCTAGTGCATTATAAATATGCATTTCATATCCATTTTTTATTTGACAGAATAAGATTTAAGATCTAACCGAATAGTATAATATTTGTGAGATTGAATGGTATAGAAGATAGTGGTAAAAGTAATGAAATAGGTTAACAGAAGATTCCCCGGGAATTGCGTAACTGAAATAGAAAATAGTTTTGATGATGGGGGGCATTGCAATGTGTAGTGAGCTATCAAGAAGATTCAAAAATCTCTTATGTTGAGACTTAACATGGCATTGAGACCACAAATAGCACAACGAAAATGTGGTATGATTTGAATGGAAAGATTTTCCTGTTAAGAAGGATCCACGATAGTAATCATTAACCATTTCTCCAAACCAAATTAAAAGTCAGAACACCAATAAAAATTATATACATCTTTTTTAAAATAAATTACAGTTTCTCATTTAAATTACAAATTATCTGCCCTCCTAAAGGACATCATCCATCACTATCATAACTATATCACTTTTGTAACGCTTCCATAATATATATATATATATATATATATATATATATATATATATATATATATATATATATATATATATATATATATATTACATATATATA
>Ga0123342_1005790_pt1 | contig 17658 bp, 14 predicted proteins | sample Turbeawhitnodule_FD_89960 | JGI IMG/M metagenome (GOLD analysis project Ga0123342, IMG submission 89960) | Root nodule microbial communities of legume samples collected from Mexico - Turtle bean Mexico white nodule | ecosystem: Host-associated > Plants > Roots > Nodule | place: Mexico: Nepantla...
GAAAATTGTAAAACTCTTGAGAGTAAAGTCCACTATCTTGTAAGAACTGTGGATAAACTTTCAAAAGGTAAATCCAACTTTGAAACTGTCTTGGCATCCCAAAAATGTGTTTTTGGAAAATCTAATTTGGGGTTTAATTATCAAAACAAGAAAAATGGGATTTCAAAGCTTTTTCGAAAGTGCTAGAAAAACAACTGATTGAAAGATCGAAACAACCGGTTGTTACATGTTTTTACTGCATGAAAATAGGCCACTCAGATAGATTCTGTAAAATTAGGAAATATTCTGTTTCTAAAGGTATTATGAGATGGATTCCCAAAGGTTCTGAAGTTTCCAGTGATAAAGGTGAATCAAAAGGATTCACATCTGTAAGGGGACCAAATCTTGTTGCTTGAATTTGTTGTGTTGCAGGGATACTAAAAGAAGCATGGGCTCTTGAGTTATCAGATCAAGCTTTTGGAATAAAAGGTTTTTTTTCTGGAAATGAATTAAGGTTCTGTACCAGCTTAAGTCCTCTTGAAAGCCAAAAGAAGCTTTCTTGATCATGAATAATGACTCATTGAAGAGACTCCATGACAAAAAGGATAAGATTTTCTTTGTCTTTGTTTTTTTTTCTGTTATTAATCCATGCTAAAATCTTCACCTATCTGTGCTATATGTGTACAATTACACTTTGATTCTTCTCAGTTTTTAAAATTCAAACTTGTTGTTGCTTCAAAAAAACAACTGATTGTTTCTTCGAAACAACCAATTGTTTCTTCCCTGACAACACTGCATAAAATTGATTTAATTTCTTTATGCATTATATCTTTTACAGATTTCAATCTTAAAGGAATTATGAGTTAATAGAGCAGTCATAAGAGTCTGATTTGGTTTAGGAGGAGGTTACTTCTTGCCATAAAAGGAATATATTTCATATCTTGGAAATTCAAAAGTGCCTTTATGACTAGTCAAATCCACATGTGTTGACCATGTGTTTTTCTGGTATGGGCTGACGTGGTTACTACGCAAGCTTGACTAGATTCCTCTTCTTGAAGATTGGAACCCACTGCAACCAAAGGATCAAAAAGAGGATTTATGTTTTGCTATAAAACCCTCTACAGCTGTTTTTCTACACAAAAACAACCCATTGACACATCTCTTGCTGCATCTCATATTCTTCTCTGTTTTCCTTTTCTCTCATTCTGTTATCATGGATTCCACTCCTCCGTCATAAAAAAGGATTAAAACCAAGGCTGTAAGAACATGAGGGCATCTTGAAGGTTGGTATTCAGGAGATAATAAGTTGATTGAAAAATATCGCTTTGAAACAAGTACAAAAGTGATAAACAATCCTAAAGTTGTCTTTTTCAGCTGGTTGAAAATTCAAAAGCTAGATGATGTGAGAAATCTTCTCAAAGGACAACTGCTAAAGAGGTTATTGGAGATGAAAGGGAACATTTATCCTGATCTTATTCGGGTTTTCTATGCCAACTTGAAGTTTGATGGAAACAACCTTGTTTCTCATGTCAAAGGTGTGGATATGGAGATTACTCATGAGGTTTGGACTGTTGTAATTGGTTTAAAGTATGCTGGAATGAGAATCAATAAAGGGAATATTGGTGTGATGTAAGATTTTGGTATTATAAAAGTTGTTTGAAGAATCCTCAAGCACAAGTAAGAACTTGTTCTGTTTGAGGGTTGAAGTTGAATGAAAGGTTGTTAGCTCTCATTGTAACTTGGATTCTAACACCAAGAGGGAGCAATCATTCTATTCTCACTGAGGAAGATCTTGTTTACATATACTGCATAATGAGCAAAGTCAAGATCAATTGGATCCATATCATCAAGGAACACATGTAGAAATCTATGAGGTTAAGTAACTATCATTATCCTCATGCTATTTTGATTTCTAAATTCTTAAACTATTTTGAAGTAGATCTTGAGGAAGAAACATCTGAATTTGTGAAATCAACACAAGAAGTGAACAATGGTTCACTAAGCAAGATGGGTTTTACGGTGGAAGATGAGTAAGCAAGGATGGTGAACATGGTGGTTCCTCAAGTGGTGCACATGGTGAACATGATGAAGAAGATCAAGAAATTGTTGAAGGGGCTGATGATGCTCAAGATGAAGATCAACTTGTTGTTGACATAGGTGCTGAAACAAGTGCTGGAAATCAAGGAAATAGATTTCTCCCAATGTCTTCTTTTGGGAGATTCATGGTCAATAGGTTGGACAACTTTGGTGAAAATCAAAGGAATCTTCATGATCTTTGTGCTACAAACTTCCAGAATTTTGACAACAGATTTCAAAGCATGGATACAAGTTTTCAAACCCTTGATGAACAGATTGAAGTTGTTCAAAACCAACTTTTTGAGTTGCAGTATGGGAAAGAAGATTGAAGCCAAGTTTTGTTATTCTTTCTATGCTTATATTGCTTTATTTTGGACTATTATGTTTTTATTTTTTCCTGAAGTCTATTTGTGAAGACAAATAGGGGGAGAATATGGTTTATGTGTTGTCTTAAAACTATTATAACCCTGATTTAATTATTCGCGGCATTCTGGTTTGTATGGTGCTGCAGTTTGGTGAGTTTTAGCTTAGTTATTTGGCTTGTTTTTCTACTTTTGTGATTATGTAGAAAACTAGTTTATGTGTCATCATAACCTGCTATGAGAGATTCTCTGGATTGCATAGCTTTTTGTTTTGCAGGTGTTGTTTCAGATTCAATCAAGATCAACACAAGCAACCAGGGATTTGTCTTCATCAAATAGGGGGAGATTGTTGATCAAGAGTGATCAAGTGCTTTGTAGAATCCAAATCCAAGATGTTTGACGGAAGGCTGGTGTTACTCTTGTGTTTGGGTGGGATCTGGGTAGAATAAAGGGTGATCCACTCCCTTGTTGTATCTAAAACTAATGTGAATTAAAACCTTGTTGAAATTAAGTGTTTTCCCAACTAAGTGAAAAACAACCTATTGTTTTGTCGAATCAACCAGTTGTTTTACTCTTAGGAGTTTTTGAAAAAGGTTGAAAGGTGTTTCGTTTGGTTGACTTAACTGTCAAACCAAAACAATCGGTTGTTTCGTGGTTTTAACCGATTGTTTCTTTGAAAATCCTAACATAATTCAGTTTTGAATGGTGAACCTGTTTTAAATGTTTTCTAGCTGAATACGCTCCTTCATTAAATGCTTTGACCAATCTTTAGAAAATATAAATAGTTTGTTTATGTTTTCAAATAAGGAAGAAACAGTTTTGAGGAATTCAGTTTGACAAATTTGATCTTAAGATTTCAAGATTCACATCAAGCTTTGGATTTTCAAGTGAGAGTATTAAGATTGTACTGTGATCAGGTGTAATCCTTTCTAAACCTACTGTATTTCTGGTGTTGTGTTGCCAATGAGTGTTGTGTGTTCTTGAGGTGTTCAAGATCAATACTCTTGGTGTGGTTTGTCAAAGGTAATGTGTTTCTTGAGTGGTTCAAGGTCACTATGGTGTATTGTGTTTTTGTAATTTGGTTTGATTACATAGTGGTTTTTGGGCACTGGGTGTAGCTCTTGGCTTAAGAGTGAACCAGTATAAATTGTTTGTGTGATTCTCTCTTCTCTGAACTCCTTTAAATTTTGTTTTAAGTTGTTTGTATTTTAACTGGTATAAACAACCGATTGTTTCGAAGAAACAACTTATTGTTTTTCTGTTGTTTTGCTCTATAATTGTTGATGTTCTAAGCCAACTTGATTCCTGTTATGAATTTATACATAGAATTTCATTAAACTGAAAAAGCTTTCAAAAACCTCCTTTAAACAATTCACTCCCCCTCTCTTGTTTAAGGCCATATATTCTAACAATTAGTTGGGTCATATCACTTGAAGATGTGAAGAAGAAGATCAAAGGTGTCTATCCTAAAGAGGTTTAGACAAAAAAAGTGTTTAGGCTAACACTTTGGCAACATAACACTCATAAAATTGATCTTAGAAAACATGAGCCTAGCACCTCATTATATAGCAGAGAGGGTCGACCATTGCTTACAAGAAAGGAGAGAGAAATTCAAACTAAATTAGAGTCACATGACAAGCATGATTAAGTGTGCTCCATGTGACCTAATTAGTTATAAAGGACTGACCTGTGGTAAATCTGGACTGCAATGAAGCCCTGATTATACCCTATATAGGTTTTATATGCATAACCCTAACCTTAATTCACTTAAGAAAATTACAAGTAAATTTCATACTCTAATTTTAGCAAAAAAAAAATTCTATTCTAGAAAAAAACTACACTAAGTTATGGCATGTTTAACATATATAAAAGGGTGTCTCTGCCATCAGTAGCAAAGTTTCAATCTTCTTGTATCCTCCTTTCCATAACTCTAGTGATTGGTCCTAAGTTGGATCCTCTGTCATCACCATCACATTGGATGATGTATCAAATTTGTTGCACTTGTCCATTGTCGGACAATTTTACACGTACCTTACCTTAGATGCAAGGGCTACAAAGTTGTTGGTAAAGGCACTCTATGTTGACATTGTTGTTGCAACTTTTAAGACTAGGAAATGCAGGGGTTGTCATGTGCGACTTAGTTGGTTGAGAGAGCTATATAAGGATGCATACGACAATGATAGTAGATAGTTGTTGCTTGAACTTATTTGTTGCACATAGTTAGTTGCACGATTTTCGCAAATAAGAGTGCGACTTTAGTAAATGTTTTGTATTTGGGATTATTCGACGATTGTTCCTGATTGGAAGATATATTTAAACAACAATTACTTTGACTCATATATATAAACAATTGAAAGATATCAGTTATATAAATACGAAGCAACTAATTGAATATACAAACTCTTGTTACATGTTAATTTGAATGAATGTTATTACATTTTGTAAATATATAATATATTTTATAATTCATTGATTGTTTTGAGCATACTTATTATAGGCATGAATTTATGAGCATTTTCCATTTGTAGATTTCAAACAAATACGTCTTGATTACGTAAAGAATGACCCAATGCATATAGTATGTTATTGGGAGATTACCATTACCGATAACCTACCAACCATGAGCATATAGATAACTTACCATGTATTTGCCATGTCAGAATTCTCATTGCTTTTTATGCTCCTTCAATTTTTCTATTCACACCTCTCAAAAGTTATTTTGTCAATTTTATTTTCATATCGTCTCAACACAAATTTGGTTTCATTGTTATGGAATCTAAATTTTGAACGTCTATTTACATGTTTTAAAATTAAATTATAAGAACTCGATTTGTATATTCCAAAAATTAAACTTTCGGATATATATTGCATGTTCCAAAATTAAACTAGAAATCTATTTGTATATTCCGAAATTAAATTTCTAGACATCTATTTGTTAGACATTCTACAATTTAACCGAGATTCCTGTATAAGAAAATAGCGCCAGATAAAGTCGCAAGTTAATAAATTAACGAACATGTTATTGCATAATTCTACCTCTTATTCTGTACAGAACATTCCGCATAAAATCAAACTTTATCTAACTCTGACTGCATATACATGATGGAGATGTTAACTGATACATATCTGACTTGAAATGAAAAGATTCGTGCTAATTCTATATTCTATCATCGATGAAAAGCCACGGTAATATATTATTTTCTATGGCCTCTAAAAACCCATGTAATCTTGCAAAAAAACCATGGGAGCATTCTCTTAGTAGACCTGCTTGAGCACTTCAGACCAATATGCTGTTCTTTGTTTGATACGGGGCTCAGCTTTCAGGTGTTTGCCTTTGAGCATTTTTCAATTAGAAATTCAAATGTCCAATCATTCCTCTGGCTGAAACATTGTGTATGATGAACTGGTCTCTGTCTTGGTAACCTGCACTTGAATTTACAAGAATGTTACAAGCAATTCTGATCTTACCATATACAATCAATTGTTTCGTACTGCCCTCCCCACCCCGCCTTATTATTGTCAGAAAAAAGCTATAGTGCGTTTTTCTCTTGAAATTGTTGGATGATAATAAGAAAATTTTGGGCAACCAAATCTCCAAGTAATAGAAGGCTCGAAAGTAGCGATGTATATAAAATTACAACTTCTGGCTCTGTAATTCAAAATTTCATCCATAGGTTCTCCACTTTGTGTCAACACGAAGAGAAAGGGACCTTTTTGCGTTAAAAGGCTTAGAAGAAGTGAGAAGCACTCGTAATAATGTTCAGCTTTACATTCACCATATTGATCCAAGAGATTACAAATTAAATTTGTTGACTCTACCATGCTGGCTTAATAGAATAGGAAATCATGTAATCACAAGACTTAAAAAAGATCATTATAGGTGATAATTCAAATCAGATTTTACTGACAACAAATTTTAATTGATATACTCACAAACTCCGGCAGATTATATTTGTTTTTAAATACTGGGTTTTCTCCCGAATTTGATGAATTATTTTTTTTGAATATCAGTTGACATGATCTATAAAATGGACCATCAGACGCTCTCTACTATTTTAGCTCTCTTGAATAACTTTTCATGTAATTTCAATAAAGTAAAACACTTGGTCATTATACCAACCTCAGTCGTACGAGAAAGGCCAGCAGGATGTACGGGGGGAACAAGAGACGTCCAGAGAACAGGATCTACCATTGGATCAACAGTATTGTAAGCTGTCAAAAGTGGTTGAGACAAGAATGGTGTCAAAGGATAGACATTTCTTTGAAGAGGCATTGTCCCACTCATTCCCATTGCAATGTCAAGCCGATCATTGCCTCCATCATGATTTGATGGTTTCTCAACTGCCTTTCCATGATCCAATTTGTTGACTGTATTTTTGTTTTCATTCTCATCGTTATCAATACTATTTTCCTGTCTCTTTGACGCTTTCTCTTGCAAGCTCTTGTAAGCAGCAGATTGTGAAAGGATACTTAAGGCAGAGACCGAAGAACTTCTTTGCTTTTTCTCATTGTGTGGCCTGCCTAACTGTGGCATCTGATAAGGTTCTGTAGGTTGAACTTTCTGTTCCAATTGCTTTAGTTCACTGCAAATATCTCCAGCAGAACCAAGTTTTTTTTCTTCTGATAATCTTGTACCAGAGTCAGAATGTCGAGTCTTATTAGATCCCCACCATTTGATGTGACTTGTTAAATCAATCTTTCTTTCTATGCAGAAACCACTGACATATTCACTTTCTGCTGCTGAATCATCCCCTGCACCTTTAACGTTGTAAAACAATAAGACGATAGTTACCTACCAGATAAACAGGTAAAAATAGTTGAAAATACTATTTTGTTTTTTCCAATAGCCATAGGTGGTGCACAAATGGACGTGCTTCATATAACTCTGTTTGCTAGAAGATTAACTTGAACTTTAAATTTGATTATGACATACCATAATGCATGCTATTGAAGTAATCAGATCCAGACATGCGGCCATATGACGATTCCCATCGACTAATTTTGTTAGCACCACATGCAAGATGAACGTTTAAGTTAGCAGTCAAATCCACATCAGATTTTATACACTGGATGAATGACAGCTATACCAGATCATAAAAATCTGTAGCTGTGTAGCAAAGCAGAGAAGAACTAGTTCCCCATACATACCCACCCAAACCCGAGGAGATGTGGATATAGATAAGTTAATTTCCAGACAGCTTCAGTAAAAGAGAGTTGTTAGATTCACACACCTGGAGAGTCCACGATATTTTGATAGTCCTCTAGAAAAACCACTGCTCTTCCTGCAGAAAGCATCACGTGTAAGCAGCAGCATGGTTACATGATATAAAACATTTTAAAGCATATACACACCGCCGTAAAGATGCAAGGTACTCTTCTCTCGACACATTCTGCATTTCTTCAAGATCTCTTGTATAGTCAGTCACCTGCAGCACACACATCAAAAGTGCTATAAAAAATTACTATATTCACCAGAGACAATATCAAACACCCTTCTCCAAACAAAGGGCACCGGATCTATAGTCTCCACTGTCAAAAACCTAGTCATCAACAAAATAATTCCATCTTATGCTACCTAATACCTTAGGCAATGTAGGCATCATAGATACTGTACCAAATAGTCAATAGTTATCATACATAACTAATAGGACACAATTTTCATTAACTTACTGGAAAGTTAATGAGAGTCCCTGGACCCCAGTATTTGAGAGCAGCAAGATCATAAGCTCTAGCAGCTGCTTCCTCGTCATCATATGCCCCTATCCAAAATCCATCAGCAACTAACATCATTACCTTACAAAAGGATGCAGCACAAGAAATTTCAATGATGATGATAAGCAGAAGAATAAGACCATATTTGGATAAACTTCTCCATGTACAATTAGAGCAGAGAGCAAAATAAGAAAGTTACTAAATTAAATTATCCCATCCACAGGCTCTTTCATCTAATTTAAGAGGTGTGTATAAGTTGATTTTAACATACAGAATAAGTTTAATCCATTTGGTCATTTTTTTTCTCCTACACGTTTTTTATTTCGAAGTTTATCCAAAGATGATCTAATACATGAGAACTGAGCACCGCATCGCAAACTCACCCAAGTAAACTGGCGCCACCAGGAACGAACCATTGTCCAACGAACCAATTCCGAACAACGGGAAAAACAAAACAGGTAAGCAATTTAAGCCAGACAAAAGTCCAAACCCGAAACGAAGAACAAACCAAACCAAACCAAACCTTGTTTTCCCTTCTTATTCTGATTCTGATTCCACGTACTCTTATCCCAGAGATGCGCTTCATAACGACCAGTCCACCTATGCCTAATCAATCCACAAATTTCGGTTAGCAAAAATCCAAGACACATTTTCATGTCACCCTCGGAACCATTCCATTAGTCGATCGGCTTCAACTTCCGAGAAAAAAAACTCCATTCATTTAATCCAAACAGAACTAACTAAGTAACTACCTGGTGACACCGCGGTAAATTGAGCTGCGTTTTCCAGCAGCGCAGGGAGGCATTTTGCTGATGCGTTCTTTGGCAGTGCAACCTCTTTCCTTCTTCGCTTTCTTCAATCCTCGGTAGAGTAAGAGCTGATCGGTTGCCACCGCCACTTCCGACGTCTCCGCGGACTTTCCGGGATCGGAGGAAGACGAAGCCATGATCAAAGCAAACCCTAACCCTAACCTGAGAGAGAGAAAAGTGATGTGCGCGTGTGAGTGTGAGTGTGAGTGATTGGAATTTGGGAATGGAATGAAGTGAAATGGGAGTGGGAGTGAGTGAGGGGGAAAATTACAAAGGAAGAAGGAGGAATGAGTGATGAGCGGGGTTAGTTACCAAAATGCCCTTTCCGGATTTTGAAATGACCAATGTGTAAAGTGGCACTGTGAGGCGATGTAACGGCTAGGACCCCCTGAGGGTAAGCATGTCATTTCACGGATTTTTTATTAGTATGACAATTGTGCATGTTCGGTGCCACTTGTTGTCTGCTCCTCATTCCGCTTCCCAAACTCACCATGCTACTAACTTCCCACCAATAATTTTTTTAATCATCTTATTTCTTATTTTTTAATAAAAAAAAATAGCAAATGAGAATGGACCAGTTTTTTGAATTTTTTTCTACCAAAAATAGTATTTTTAAAAAAAACTCTCAAATTAACTCAATATATTTTATTTTTTCGAATGGATATGTAGTGGTTGAGAATTTGAATTTGGTTCTAGGGGAGCAGGGAATTCGATTTTTTTGAGCTGAATTCTCAACTGATTTTTTCAATTTTCAGCTCCGAAAAATTTATTCCAATCGGCTTTGTGAGAATCAAACTCATTTAGAAAAAAAAATAATTTAAAATAATTTGAGATTAAATTTTAATTAGTTTGAGAAAAGAAAAAAAAGTTTAAGGGTGAATTACTTTTTGTTTTGTAATATTGGTTTTATATAATTTGGAATTAAATTTGTTATTATTATAATGGTTTGTAGAAAAATGAAAGATATATGAAAATTTAAAATCTGACAATATTATTATTATTATTATTATTATTGGTCTCGAATCTAATGATGAGTTTCAAGAGGAGTAGTTTCAAGAAGAATGTGAGTAGTATTTGATGAGTTCCAATATACAACAAAGAAAGTGCATTCTATGATAAAATAAAGTAAGCATTAGATAAGTATAAATTGTTCTATAACCAATGCATTTGTTGGACATAGGATGATCTCTTGAACATATTTAGCAAATTTGACTAAGAAGTTGGGAAAGACACTAGAATTCTGACTTAAAGTCATTCATACTTTAAACAAGAACAATAATTGATAAGATATTTGACAATCTCATACAACTACTATTCCAAAAAACTATTTGACATCATCTTTGAAATACTATAATATGAAAACAAGTTATAAATTAACTATTGAAATTCAGTTAAAGTTCTTTCTTAATAAAAAAAACTCACGATTCAGTATAAATATAAAATAATGTTAAATTCGTATAACTGACCAATCATTGGAAAAATACTTAACTTCTTCATTCAAGTATGCAACGAGAAAAATCACTCGTCACTACCCGTGGATTGTTTGTTAAAATCAAAATTTATACAATAGAACACTTAATAAACTGATTAGAGAATTACACGACAATATTTTTATTAATATCACGACATACAAAAATTCACTCTTGGTTGAATGTGTATCAATTTATTCAAATAATAATTATGTTTATAAGTTTAGGTATCTTTTTCTTTTTAGCTTTAGTTGTCAAATAAATGAATTTCAAATAATTGTCACTAAATATTCAAATTTTATTTATTAAATATCAATGATATATGTTTTCTTTATATAAGTTTCTTTTTCAAATATTATTACATAAATTTATTATTATATTTTAGTACATTACAAAATAAATTTTAGATTAAAAAATTATTCCATTCAAAATACGATTTATTTGTTAATTTGACATTTTAAAATTTTAATTTTAATCATAAATCATTATTAATCATTTTCAATTTTTATCACCAAATTCATCATATCAAATATATTTTTTAATAATAAATTTCAAACAATCATACTTTTTTTTAATTTATTTATTAAACATCTTAAAAAAATTCTTTTAATTTTTTTCCACATCCAAAAATTTAATTATCATCATAGACTTAACAATAACAATAAAAATTATTAAATTATTAAATTTTATTTTAAATTTTTATATCACCCGAAATTCTAAAATTAAAATGATATTTTCTATTATAATATTTTTTTAAATGATTGATATCTAAAATAGTTTCTATTATTAATAAAAAAATTAAAATAGTTTCTAAATTGGTATTAACCATTAACCTAGTTAATGGTTAGATATAATTTTAGAAACCATTTTATAAATTTTTATTAATAATAGAAAACGCTTTAGATATGAATAATTTTTTAATCTCTAAATTAGTATCTAATTTAGTTAATATAATAATTAATTATTTTTTTTTCTAAATTTAATTATTATTTAATGATTTTCTTGTATCATAAATTTAGATTATTATTTACTGATTTTTTTATAGTGTGATAATTCTTTAGTTGTAGGTTTTGATGTTATTAAAGTGAGTGTAGATGCATAAATCAATTAATCTCATGGAAATGTGTTTGTAAAAAAATAATTTATACCTAATTCCTTTAAACTATCTACCATGCCCTAAATTCATGTTTATAACAGGGCATAATATAACAATAGATGACAAAAGCATAAATAATTGTCATGTGAATTATTTTTAATCAAATATTCATCAAGCAAAGACCTTATTTAGATATTTAAATGTGTATCTATCCTTATCTCTAATTTTAAGGAAGTAAATCTTCAATTTAACTTTTAACTATATTTCTGTGTAATTTGTTTCAAACACGGAGAAGAAAATAGGACAAGGTTGTTTTTTCTTCTCAAATATGTAAAAATGTAAAAAGTACAATTTATGAAGAGAATAATCACATATTTTATATATAAATAAAGAAAAAAAATGTGAAAATTGTCATAATTAATTATATACTAAACATAACAAACTATTTATGCTAGATAATCATGACCTAAAAATGTTATAAATATTTTTTTATAATAATAATGATTAAAAATTAATATTAAAATAATAAATTAAATTACTAATAACAAAAAACTATACTTATTTCAATTATTTTACCCAATTCAAACAAACTTCTCAGTTTTTTTTTCTCACCTAATTCAAACCACCTCTTTATATTTTGTTTTATAGCTAATTTTTTTAATGGCTTTTACTGTTACCAAACATTTGTATGTGAATCAAATTAAGTTAAATTAATATAATCATTTTTTTCTTCTACTTCGAAGTAAATGACACAAATGTTTTTTTTTTTAGTTTAGTAATCCCATCTTCCTTTTTCTCACTCTTATTCTAATTCTAATTGAAATGCTTACCATAATCAACAATTGGTTGAATATTCTTGATAGAAAGTTGGGTATGTTTTTAAAAAAGAACAAGAGGTAGGACATGTAGACAAGATGATTAGGTACACTGCAAGTACAAGTACTTATCCATTTGGTTGAAGTAAAGAATTAGTACTTTATTTGTGAATTAAAGTTCAAAGAGTAAACTAATTGTTTTTTAATTGAGAAACAAAGAATTTGTTAGAATTGTATGTAATTTCAGATCATTTAAAAAAGAAAAAAAATAAAAGAATTCATTTTTTTTGGAAATTTCCTTTTCAAAAATGGGAAAATCTATTAGGAAGCTTCCTTTTCTCTTAGCCAGTATCTCAAATTTTGAGAAAAAAAAAAAAAGGATAAAGACATTTTGATAGCTAAGAAGTAACATGTTTGAAAATTACAAAAAGAAAGAACAAAATAGAATACGCTCCCGGTGAATTTAGAGAAGAGAATTCAAGATTAAACAAATTTGAAATTCAATGGTAGCTTGAAAGAAGCACAAAGAGGGAAATGTTTTAATATATTTAGAAAAACATATACTGAATTTTTTATATTTTTTATAAAACTTTTTATTTATGTTCTTAAATCATTTGTTGATCAATGTTGGAACAACTCAAAAAATGTAAGGAAAGGTAGCGGCTAAAAAATAATAATAAATAAATAATATTTTAATTTTATTTAAAATTGGTTTTAATATGGTAAAACCTTTTTTCACATTATCACTCATCAATGCATACCCAACATATTAAATAAATATATTATATATTCACTAAAAAAAAGTGTAAATATGTTAATGAATAATGGTGTATTGAGATAACATTAGACCTTAACAATATGTCAAAAAGAGAGAAAAAAATTGCATTAACAAAGCACTAAAGTTAAATTTAATAAAGAATTTTTTAAAGTAACAAACTAAAAATAAAATTAATTTTAGTATCATTTACCCTAATAGAAAGAAATTGATGATGAAACATAAAATCATAAAATAAAATGCATTGAGTTTTCCATAATATGAGTGTAGTGTAGTGATTGGAAAAGTGGACAGGAAGATCAGAAATTTCAGAAAATGATTCAGTTTGATTATTGGTTGGGAGAATAATTTTGACCACTTTTGACAAACCCTAAATCTTCAAGATGCTCTATCATTGCATGCAAAACTTTAGTTAACGGTTTGATGAATTTCATCACTTTATCCTTTTCTGGTGCCATGTTCCAACATCTCAGCATTTGTTTTTAACTTTTTACAGACACCTTTTCTTTTCATAACCTTTCTACACTGATAGAACAGTAAAATCGCCATTAAATTATAACTCAAACTCTTTTCTTCTTTTCAATAACACATTTCTAATTTTATCTGTTACCATTTGCTACTTATAGAATCAAAATTTTAACTGTTATTAGATTATTCTAAGAATACTATTATCAACATATATAGCCATTATTTATGGCTAAACATGGTTAAGATTCACATACTACTATTTTCTTTCCCTTTTTATAAGAAAAAGAAGATGCCTACTGTGATGAATTAATGATACTGGTATTAAAGAGTATGATCAAGAAATATGATTTTCCTTTAGACAATTTCTTTTATTACCTTAGTATTTTTTTTTTCTTGTATCTTCATACCTATGGAGAAAAGTATAAATTATTTATAGGTAAAAAATATTTTAAATTATACCATTCTGAAATATATACTAAATTAAAAAATATATTTTTAAAAGATATAATTTAAAAGTATAAATCATAGGTATAAGCAATTCACAATATATTGTTAAATTTTACTATCTAAAAGATAAACCAAACATTTCAAAGAAAGGCATGAAGAAACCCACAACCATATCCAAATAATTTGTTGTCTTTGAAGACAACAAAATTCAGCTATCTTGTTCTTTATCATCATATAAGTGTTGGATATGAAGCCAAGATCAATTGAGTTGGGCTGATTAAACACCATGTTTAGTGAGTAAACTTAATCATTGTGTCTTCTTTATCATTTTTATTTAAAGAGATCATCGTACTTGTAATTGGGGTGCAACATGACAAAAATAAAACCTAATAGTTACCCGTGTGGATGTATGTTGCAGTTGGCGACCGAACCATGTTAAATCCTGTGTTGTGTTATTTTTTGCAGTTGATTCGTGATTGTGTGTGTTGCTTCCGCGTGCATTTTTCCCATCAAGTGGCATCAGAGTTTGGTTCGTTTACACATTAGAGATTCGATCAGTAGAAATTAATCGACGCAATGTGAAAATTGCGGCGTCCCAAAGTTAGGGATTCGCAGGGGCGGCAGTGGCATCCCAAGCTAGGGTTTCGTAGGGGCGATATCGGCGTCCCAAAGCTAGGGTTGTGCATTCTGCAGGTGTGTTGGTCTAAGACGACACAGAGTGCAGTGCGACAACAGTGACCAACGACGGTGGTGGTGCGAAGCGCCAGTGCAATGGGGAATGCGACCATGTCTGTTGGTGAGTGATTTTGGGTGGTGCAATTTTTGTGTTCTTCATTTAAAAAAAAAAAGATTGCCAAGATCTGAAATTAGTTGTACCAAGTATCTCAACTAGTCGTTTGAGATGGCAGAAGTCGGAAAGTTCCGAATAGAAAAATTCGATGGTATAGATCTCAGTTGGTGGAAAATGCAAATTGAGGATTTGCTAGTTCAGAAAGATTTGGACCTGGTTTTGGGTGACAAGCCAAAAAAGATGTCAGATGCAGAGTGGGCAGGTTTGGATCGAAAGGCTATGTCCATTATTCGACTTTCTTTGACCAAGAATGTTGCGTTCAACATTCTGAAGGAGAATACAACAAAAGGTATCATGGAAGCATTGTCTAACATGTACGAGAAGCCATCTGCTGCAAACAAGGTGTTTTTGATTAGAGAATTGGTAAACACAAGGATGAAGGAAGACAGTTCAGTTACTGAGCACATCAATAAAATGAATTTGATCTTAGTCAGATTTACGTTAGTGGGCATTAAGTTCGATGATGAAGTTCAAGCTTTACTACTGTTATCGTCTTTGCCTGACAGTTGGTCCGGAAAGGTTACAACAGTTACCAATTCAGCGGGATCCGATGGATTCACTTTTGAGAAGATTCGTGATCTCATTCTTGGCAAGGATGTCCGAAGAAGTAGTTTTGGGGAATTATCTAGTGAATCGCTATATGTCATCAAAGGTAAGAAAAATATCAGAGATAGTGGGAGCAAGAACAAAAGAAGAAATGAGTCAAAGACTTGGGATTGCTCAAGTGTAACATGTTGGAATTGCAAGGAGGTGGGGCATTTCAGGAATCAATGCCCAAATGATAAATAAGTCAACATTGCAGAAGACTCCGCGGACGAGGACCTCTTAATCTGTTGCGCGAATAGTAGTGTGAATTCCTGGGTCATGGATTTGGTGATTCATTTCATGCTACCCACAACAGCGAAACATTGCAGAATCTAATTATTGGAGACTTTGGAAAGGTAAGACTAGTAGATAACAAAACTCTTGATGTTACGAGCATGGGTGACATAGTGTTTAAGACACCAGTTAGTTTCTGGACTTTAAAGGATGTCAGAGTTGTTCCAAGCTTGACAAAAAGTTTGATTTCTGTTAGGTAGTTGGACGAACAGAGACATGAAGTGAAGTTCGGAAATCAGCAGTGGAAGGTCGTCAAAGGAAATCTTGTCATGACCCGTGGAAGAAAAAGAGGTTCGTTGTAAATGGTCGAATTATCTTCTGAGGGAGTGACCATCCCAGTTCAGAAGATAAACAAAGTGCAGTTCACAAAATCTCGTGGGCAGAAGAGGGTTATCTTTACAAGAGAGAAACTCAGAGCCACATGTCAGATTCAGGGTGAACGAGCATAGAAAGGTTCAGGTAGACCAGTCAGAGGTACTTATGGCAGTGGGAGCGCGGGTCGTGCTTCAGCTGAGGTTCCTAGAAGACAGTGGGTTAGGAGAACCAGTATTCCAGCTATTGAAACATCTCTAGAAAATTTATTATTGAGTATGAAGTATGTTTGTTCTTAGGCTTCTAGGATCCAACAATTCATGTAAGTGGGAACCGGTAGGAACAAAGGACGGGTCAATGGCAGTTTCAGTCGTGACAAACGTGTTGAAACTCAGGGGAGTTTCAAAGAATTCTTCAAGATGATTAAGAAGACAGGTGACAACTAGAGGTGGAATAATGAGTTCCGTCGACAGATTACAAAAGTACATGTACACAGTTGAAGCGCATGTGAACATTGTTTCGTGACTTCAAGTGGGAGATTGTTGGGTATGAAGTCATGACCAATAGGTTGGGCTGACTAACCATTTAGTGAGTGAGCTTAATCATTGTGTCCCTTTTATAATTTCTATTTAAAGAGATCATTGTACTTGTAATTGGGATGCAACAGACAGAAATAAAATCTAATAGTTGCTTGCCCCTGTGAATGTAGGTTGCAATTGGCGACCGAACCACGTTAAATATTGTGTTGTTTATTTCTGCAGTTGATTTGTGATTGTGTGTTGCTTTCACATGCATTTTTTTCCATCAATAAGAATGTTTGTAAAAAAGGAAAAATTTCTAAAAAATATAATTATAATTTGATAATTTAATAAATTTATACAAATACTTAACACCTACTATTTTACTCTCTTTATTTTTCTTTTTTTATAATTAATTATAAAAATTTAATTTTTTAATAAGTACATTATTCTTAAAATCATATTCTCAAGTTATTGTATAATTTTCTAATTACTTTTAAAAAAAAAATGATGCAGACTTATTTGAAAATCCTCATAACTTCAAATGAAAATAATATTATTTTAATTTATACAATTTTTTTTTTAAATTAGACTGATAGATACTTGAAACTATCAATAATAATAATAATAATAATAATAATAATAATAATTTGCACTAAATATTTAAGAATAAAATATAGAGATAGTTTGTTTCTTGGAAAAATTATGGATTGAGTATAAAATATGACTAAATTATATTCATAACCTTTATATTTTATATAGAATATATGTTTTGTTATTTGATTTAAAAAACAGTATCAAAACACACCGTTATGAATAAACAAGATAACAAAATATAATATAAGTAACCTTTTAACTCATTTATAATTTGATTTTAATATACACAGTCATTTTTTTTTCCGTCATGTGAGTATATATATATATATATATATATATATATATATATTTATTTTTTATATTTTTATTTTTTTTATTTTTTTATTATAAATATAATATATTTAAAAATAAATATATATTTATAATATATAAAAATATATAATTTAAAATATATAAAATAAATATATATATATATATATATATATATATATATA
>Ga0123342_1005791_pt1 | contig 17657 bp, 8 predicted proteins | sample Turbeawhitnodule_FD_89960 | JGI IMG/M metagenome (GOLD analysis project Ga0123342, IMG submission 89960) | Root nodule microbial communities of legume samples collected from Mexico - Turtle bean Mexico white nodule | ecosystem: Host-associated > Plants > Roots > Nodule | place: Mexico: Nepantla...
GAACATCTTTGAGAGTGATTTTGTCATTGAATTTAATTGTGCCTGTAGATGAGATGGGCGCAGTTGAGCCTGTGGGCAGATTAACATTTGAAATAAATGATGATGAAGTGTGTGTGAAAAATTATGAATCAGATGCAATGTGATGGGTTGCTCCGCTATCCAAAATCTATGGTTTCGTAAAAGCAGAATTAGAAGAGGAGTTATGAGCAAGCAGACCTGCAGAGCTAACAAACGTGTCACTTTTACCGTTATTGTTGAGCGAGTAAATAGCCCTTGCTCGACACTGAAGCGTTGTACGAGGCTGTCAGGGCACCAAGATCGGTGCTCTGATACCATGTTAAGAAGTGAGCTTTAAGCCTAACTCAACCCCATAAAACCGGCTCATAAGGTTGAGGTTTGCACCCACTTATATACAATGAAATGTCCTAATCTCTAGTCGATGTGGGATTTCCAACAGTATATTGCAAAAAGACTCGTCCAAATTGAAGTATTCCAAAATAGTCATATTTATTTGATCCAATTGTATCACTAAAAATATCCACATATAATCCAAATTGAGTTATTCTTAAATAGGCATATTTGTTTGATCCAATTGTCTTGCTAAAGAGATCCAAATATGTGCCATCTCCATGAAATGTGTTTGCTCTTAAAGTATTTTCTTCTTATTTTCTTTTTTGAACCTAATCACCTAGTCAACTAATATAGTATAGGATTGTTGGCACTAACTTATATGTAACAACGTTTAAGATTAAACAGAAATAGAATAATAGAGATATTGCTCATAATACATGCAAAGTGACAAGTATTATGACCTAACCACATCCTACAAATACAAAATTTGTTGTAGTTGCTGTAATATTTCCATCATATTTGCTTTGGAGTATACCGTAAAAATGAAACGATATTCTTTAAAGATTGAATGTGACTCTTCTTTAGGCTTTCAATAAGAAATTTATTATTTAATGTAGAAGATAAATTAAAATTAAAGTGAAATATTTGAGAAATGTTCCAAACCATATTACAAAAGAATGAGAGACTATTTAACCTACACTCCCTTATAAGTGTCACTCATTACCACATTAAATCAATCTCATTACACTCTTTAACCTAAGTGAAAACAATCCTCCCAAAGAAACTCATAGCTTATGACATTATTCAAAATAAGAAAAATATCTTCTTCTTTTTTTCATTTTGTGAGACAATTTCTTTTTTCTTTCGTAAGTTTTGACAATCCTTTTATATTTCTTGTACTTCTCTTTACTTTGTTTTTAGTTTGTTGATCAATAATGTGCTTTAGCCCGTCCTAACCTTTCACTTATAAAAATAACTATTCCCTTATGAGTTATATAACGTTTCTACTAAATATAGGAGTAAAATGTCGAAGAGAGAAAGATATATGTCATGGACATTATTTTATTTTAATAGACATTCATGTTAGAATGAAAAATAATCGATTAAAATTAAGTGAATTCCTGAGTTTGATATTACTACATCTATAAATATAGATTTTAAAACTTTTATGCTCGGAGTTTATTAGCTTCATTGCATAAATCATTTATCATTAGTGTTTTTTTTTTTCAGATATTCATAAAAAAATTTATTATTTTAATATAAAAAATAGTTGTGTCATAACAAAATTTTTCTTTTTTTTTACATGTGATTTTAAGTTGTTTAAGATTGGTGAGAGTTGTTTGTAGCTATCTACCACAAACCACAGTTTTTTAACCAAGGGTAGTGTTTTGACTAAACTTGTGATTAGAGTAAAATAATCACATTACTTATATAAAATATTAAAAGCTAACCTTGAATTATTTGTGTGAAGAGAACTAACTTCAATTTATTCCCAAACATGCTAACACTTAATTTAAGTATAAATTTCTAGAGAAAAAAAAAATCCGATTGGGAGAAACTAGAATCTATTCTAAACTATGGATTCAAATAATGTTTTAGTAACATGGAGAATTAAAAAGCTATTAGCACTTACAGTATGCACTTGCCATTTTTGTTATGAACTTTGAATCCCTTTTCTGCTATGTGAGCCCATAAAAGCTATATTATTGCAAAGAAAAGAAGATGCCTCTTCCACTAGTGGTGGTTCAGCTGAAACTTCAAAGCACATATATTCCTTTAATTTATGGGCTAACATAGCATATATTCCTTTGATAACTAATTATTTTTTTTATTAAAAAATTATATTAAATATTTTAAATATATTTTTATTTTCATATAATAGAACAAAAACTCTTAATAAATAATCAATTCAAAATATCTAAATTTATAAAATACTTAATTAAGTTATATATAATATGTGTTGTTAGGTTACTCCAAGACAAAGACAAGAGAAGTATATATATAGGTGTATTGTCCACATATATTTTTCATACCTTCTTAGGAGTGGAGTAGAAATGGCATACTCTCAACTTCAAAAGATTGAAACTAAGGTCCATCTCAAGACTTCTGCTCAGCAGTTCTATGATGTTTTTTTGCAACAGGCCACACCATATTGCCAACATTTCACCTCAAAAAATACAGTCTATTCAAATTCATAAAGGAGAATGGGGCACTGAGGGATCCATCGTTTCCTGGAATTTCATGCTTGGTATGCAAATTTCTAAACTTTCATTACTAGAAAATTATTAAATAGAAATTAATTTTAAAAACAAAAAATAATTAATTATTATATTGACTAAATTAGATAATATTTTAGAAGTTAAAAAAAATTATTATTGATATTTAAATTAGTTTCTATTATCAATAAATAATTTTTAAATTGGTATTTAATTAGCTACAAACTTTAAAATCTAAATAATTGGTAGCTAATTAAATACCAATTTAGAAACTATTTATCAATAATAAAAACTAATTTAGATACCAATACTTCTTTTTAGTCTCTAAAATAGTATCTAATTTAATCAATATAAAAACTAATTATTTTTTCTTCAAAATTGATTTAATGATTTTCTTGTAGTGTTTAGTAACAAAACATTACATTCCTTGCAATTTCTCTTATGAACATCATAATCGTAGTTGCTTAACTATATTGTTTGAGGTCTTTATCATCAATCAAATATCATTTTTATGCATTATATATTATTTTATTTATTTATTCACATTCAATTTATTTTTCAAGGATTAAAAGAACACCAACTTTATAATAATTTTACATGAATAATTTGAGACATTGTGATTATTGGTGCCAAGTTTTTGAGAAATTAGAGAGAAATAAGTTTATAAAGAATCTAAAATTTTAGTTTGGATAACAACAGATGGAAAAAAAATTGTGGCAAAGGAGGTGGTTGAAGGCATAGATAAGGAAAACTGTAAACTGAGCTTCAAGGTTTTAGAGGGAGACCTGCTGGAACTTTACAAGAGCTTCAAATTTAATTTGCAAGTTACTCCAAAGGAAAATGGCAGTGTGGCGCAATGGGCACTTGAGTTTGAGAAACAAGAAAATCACATTCCTGCTCCTCACACCTTGTTGCAAATGGGAGTTGAGCTGAGTAAGAACATTGATTCTTACCTTACTCAAGAGCACAACTAGATCATTAGTTGTCAAATATAAATAAAGCTCATATCTTATGTTGTTGATGTCTAAGAAATAATAGTTGATGTATTATGGGGCCTAACTAATTAGCCCTTAATTAATTTCATCAATATTATGTATAAAGTAATTATAATAAATTACATCAAGAACTAATAGGAGTGAGCTAGACAAATCTATGTTATCTTGTTTGCTTTGAAATCTATCTTTTTTTTTCTCTTTAAAACTTTATGCTAAATATTATTATGAAGTCTCACAAATCACATAAACTTACACTTCAAACTTCACCAATCATATGTCCTATAATAATCTCTTTTATAATTTGAGATGGTCATTTATTAATATTAACTGATAAATAGTTATTAATCTTTTTAATAATTAATTATCAAATTGTTGATTCTCAATTGCCGATTAAAATAACTCATTTGGTTTTGAAAAAAAATTACTCTAACAGTCTAACGATGTCACATTCTTATATTATAATTATTCATTTTAATGTTTTATATTATACTTATTTATTTTAATTATTTTCTCACAAATTTTTGAATTTGTAATTTTTGATTTTTTTTATTATTAAAATTTATCATTAAATTAATTATTATTAAATTTGATCATAAAATATTATTAATTATTATAATAACTACTAGAAAAACTATTTTTTTTATATAAATTATTTTGAATATTTTATACCAGTTATACAACCAACATAAATATAACGACATAGAAAATAGGGAAATTTTTGTATCAATTATCAACCGATGTAGAAAGTGCACATACTATATCAATTAATTTTTAAAATTAATGTTGAATGTCTCACGTTTCACTCAAAAACAATAAAAAAAAAAGCATTTTCTTTAGTAGTATCACTAAAAAACAATAAAAAAAAATTCTTTAGTAATAGTTTACAAGAATAGGTAGATAATGAACATATTACTATCGTTTAATCTACAGCTAATATAGAAAGTGATTTTTTTTTTATAATAATTGTTTCATTTATCCTAAATCTCACATTATAACTGTAAAAATTTGTACATAAGTTATCAAACTTATATTCTTCTTAACTAAATTAAATTAAAAAATTATCTTCAATTAATACGAAAGCAACAAGTATCATGAAATGATGAGGTATGGATGTGAACACGATAATTCTTCTAAGATCGTGTTATTAAACCACAATAAAGATGAAATTAAAATTTATTCTCTAACTATATGAACTAGTTACTCAAAATTCAAAATTAATATGTCAATAAATCCTAAATCTGTATGAATTAGATACGAATTACATATAATTTTTTTTTTAAAAAAATTGTATATAAAATTATCGTAGATAACTGTTACATATAGATTCAAAATCTGTATGTAATTGTCTGTTAGATTTATATACGGATATTTTTGTATATAATTTCACTAGAAAGTTACAGACAAAAATATTCGTATGTAATTACTAATGTATTACATACCGAAAAATCCAAATCCAAATGTAACTTTAACTCTTTTCTTTTTTTGCATACCTAAAGATATTGAAAACCTTTTCTTCCACACCTGAATATATTCAAATAGAGACATATATTCATCAACATCCAGATATGGACATATATTCAAAAACATGATAGAATACTATTTCCAAAGGTTCAAAATATCTAAATGTATGAAAAGCGGCGACCACCATTTCCTCATTCGGAGTCTGAAACCTCACAAAAACTGCACACAAATGATTTAAGTACTCTTTGAGTAGCTCTCCTTCCCTTTGTTTGACGTCAAATAGATCATGCAACCGCGAGAGGTCAACTTTATTGGCCGAGAACCGCACCTTAAACATTTTGGAGAATTGAGGGAAAGAGGTTATATGGTCATTCGAGATCCCACTAAACCATTACAAAGTTGTTCTTGTGAGCGTGCCCATGAGCATCTTACAACGGACGACATCTGACCCCCCTCCCAAGATGATCATTTGAGCTCTGAACGCCTTCAAGTGATTGCAAGGATCCTCCACGCCGGAGAAAAGGGCAATCTTGGGCGTGATATAGTGAGGCGGTATGGGCTCTTCCATGTTTGTTGATAGAACGATTTGGGGTCATCTCTCAAGCATATGTCCGGGGAACATTCTCGAGTGGGGCGTCGGCCATGGCGGTGCATGTTCCTCCACAATTTCTCGTTGGCTTTACGCATTTCCTCATTGGCTTGTGCATGTTCTTCCATAGTCCTTCGGGAGACCTCGATTTCCGCCATAAGACGCGCTTGATTCAGTCGTGTTTCCTCCCAAAGACGATCTTGGTCGGCTTGGGCCTTTGCTCACAATTTTTCTTGCTCGGCCCGGGCTTCTTCCCAAATTCGCTCTTGCTCACGTCGATATTCTTCATTCGCCTACTGGAGAGCTCTCATGGTCTCCATGATTTGTTGTAAGGCTGGGACCTCTTTCCCTTCAGGTCCTGCGTCCCTTGCCTAGTATTCCTCATCACGTCTAGTTGCTTAACTATAAGCGTTGGTGGGATTCAATTTTTACCGGGCCCCACGGTGGACGCCAAATGTTCTCATCAGCTGACCTGGATCGGACCTTGATGGTGGACTTCGGGCTGACTTTTATTTTTTGTTGTTGCTGCTTTGGGATGCTAATAATTCACAGTGAGGAGAGCTCCACCTGTTGACAAGACTCCGACAATCAAGTTAGTGAGAGCATATAACTATGGGTATCTGAATATAGAGTATCTGTATGGGTGTACTATCACCAGATTCAAACTTACCTTTGCTCAAGGTCGCGAGCCCCTTTTATATTATTCGTAGACTTCCCTTCAAGAGTTTAACAAACATAAATATATTATGTTAATATATCCCTTTATTCTATGATAACAGGCGACATTATCTGTAACGATTTATTTTCATTGAATTTTACAGTAATATTTGTGCTTAACTAATTCAGTTATTCATTTTGTTATTTTTACTTTAATTATCTTTTCAATATGGGCTCTCAGCTATCTGGGCCGACCTCATGACACATCATTGAGCTTATCATTTATCTTGGACCGAGCTAGGTACTTTCTCCAAATTGACCTGACCAACCAAGTTAACACACTTAAGTAATCGGATTGGACCTCAAACACGTCCGACCAATACAATATCTAAATCTTCTAATATGTTCCATCATATTTATTAAACATACATTTTATTTATTCACGCATCTTATAAATATAATTTAACAATAAAAAAAAAATTAATGTATTATTTAATTATTTTTCCATTAATTTGTGAGGTACAAGTTTTTTATTACAATATTTTTAAATATCATTTTCATTTTTTTTACATTTCAATTACTTGTTTTATTTAATTCTAAATTTATTTTTTTTAATTATAAATAAATCACTATTAAAATTACATATTTTAATTCAACACAAAAATAAATAATTAATCTCTAAATTTTTATTTTCCTAACAAATAATTTTTCAAATATTTATTTTTCTAAAGAATTATTTCTCAAAATAGTTACTTTTCTAAATTAGTATTTTTAAATATAGAATATTTTGCTACATAATTATTTCTTAATATAATTAGTTTTCTAAATTATTATTCTTTTATATATATATATATATATACTTTTATAGAATTTTATTTTTCAATATAATTTACCTTTCTATTTTTTTTTAAATATATATTCTCTAAATTTTTACAAAATATTTATTTTTTAAAATAATTATTTTTTATTTTTCAATTTTTAAATTTCTTTTATTTTCTAAAAAACAAAAGAAAAACTCAAAATCGATTGTGCGAAAACTGAACTTCAACTCTGCTAGAGAAATTAAAAACCACATTCAGAATTCAACTCTTCCGACGATCGAATTCTTAACGTCTATAATAAACTAAATTTTGAATGTCTATAATCAACTATACTATTTGAATAATTATTTGATAAACTAATAAAAAATCATATAGTGTTAAACAAAGCATATATGTGATAGCAGATGATTATTATTATTTAAGATGTTAAAGTAACTGAAATGTCAAGTTACATAATGATATCAAATGTCTTTCTAAGAATCTCAGACATCATTTTTAATTGGTGTATTTCACTATTGGATACTTATCACACGCATAAATTTTTTATATTTAACAATTTTAAGATAGTTTTAACAAAATTTTAAAATAATAAATATAATTATTGAAGGTGCAGAAAAACAGAGGTAAAAAACAGTGTGTGTGGAAGATTAGCTAGTGGCAACCCCTGTGCACAGTGAATGCGAAGAATAGAAAAAGAGATAGAGTGGAGAAATATCGAGACCTAAGTAAAGAAAACGTAAAAGCTTATTATTATTATTTAGTAAAAGCTACAGTACATATATAGAAAAAGAAGAGCCTAGAAGTAGAATAAACATACAAAATGGGCCAAGTCTAATAATAAAAGAAAAGGCCATTAACACCCCCTTAAGTTAGGAGTAGATTTGCGCATTCCCAGCTTGAATTTTAGTGTTTGGAATTGTTGTGATGGAAGAAGTTTGGTGAGAATGTTTGCGATCTGTGTGACAGAAATGATGGGAAGTAACTTGAGGAGACCAACATTCAGCTTTTCACGAACAAGGTGACAATCAATTTCTAGGTGTTTTGTCCGTTTGAGAAAGACTTGGTTAGATGCAATTTGTATGGCGAATTGGTTGTCACAGTATAGAGTGGCTGACTGGTAGAATGTGATGCGGAGGTCCGTGAGGAGATAAGTTAACCATTGGAGCTCACAAGTTGTGGTGGCAAGTGCTCTGTATTCAGCCCCAGAAGAACTACGAGAGATGTTTTGATGCTTCTTGGACGTCCAATAGATTAGGGAATTGCCAAGGAAGATGGAGTAGCCATTTATGGACTTGCGAATGTCCAGACAGGTGGTTCAATTGGAATGGCTGAACCCGAAAAGATGAAGAGAACTTGTGCTTGGCGGAAAAAGACCATCACCAGGGTTGGCCTTTAAGTAGCGTAGAAGTCGGGAAGCCGCTTGTTTGTGTAATGTTGTTGGGGCCGAGACGAACTGACTAAGAGTGTTGATGGTAAAAGCGATGTCTCGATGAGTGTTGGTGAGGTAAATGAGGCGGCCAATGAGTCGTCGGTATGCGGAGGTGTCTTTAGGTGATAGGAGTGTGTCATTTGAAGATGTGAGTTTTAAAGACTGAGCCATTGGATTTTGAAGACTGAGCCATTGAAGTTGGTACTGATGCTGAATTGAGCATGCCTGTTTCTTGCAAAAGATCAAGTGTATCTTTCTGTTGGCTGAGGTGCAGGCCAGTGCTATTTCGGGCGACCTCAAACCCAAGAAAATAGGTGAGATTGCCCAAATTTTTAATTTTGAAGTTATGGGCAAAAATGGTGAGTGGATTTCCTCAGCATTTTTACCCGTTAGTATCAAGTCATCAACATAAATTGGTATTGCAATATGAAGATCAAAATGTTTAATAAATAATGAGTGATTTGCAGAAGATAGAAGAAAATGGTTATCTAAAAGAAATTGAAATAATTTAGAATACCTTGTCTACCTGCTTGACAGAGCCCATAAAGAGAATGTTGTAATTTACAAATATGGTGAGGTGAAGGGATAGGGAGACCGAGGGGAGGAGTCATGTAAATCTCCTCATTAAGGACACCATGGAGGAAAACATTATTTACATCTAGTTGCTTTAGAAACCAGTTTTGGGAAGTAGCAATAACAAGTAAAAAGCGCAAAGTAGTTAATTTAGCGATAAGAGCAAAAGTATCAAGAAAATTAAGACCCTCAACCTGAGTGAAACCTTTAGCAACTAGATAGGCTTTGTGGCGTTCTAGAGTACCATCGGAGTTATGTTTAATCTTGTAAACCCACCTACAATCAATAGGTTTCTTCCCGGGGGAAAGAAGGGTAAGTTACCAAGTGTTATTGGAAGCAAGAGCAGAGAGCTCATCTTGCATGGCTCTTTACCAGCAAGGATAATTGGAGGTGGTATGCGTGTTCTTTAGAAGCGTCGTGGTGGTGGAAAAGCGGGAGGAATGGGACTAGCAGGTGCAGGATTGGGGAGAGGTGTAGGATCGGGAAGAGGTACAGGTTCAACAAAAAATAATAATCAAAGTTATAGTTAGTAGGAACAGGTAAAGACAAAATGTTGGGTCCCCTATCCAGATCAACATCCAATTTGTATGGAAAATGAGTTTCATGAAAGATAACATGTCTTGAGATTTCAATGCGATGATATTTTAAATTTAAAACAATATATCCCTTAGTATTGGGAGGAAAACCAAGAAAAACAGCCTTAACAGCTCTATCATCAATTTTTTTTTTTCTATTTACAGTTAGAATACTAGAATAGCAAAGGCAGCCAAATATTTTTAGAAAGGATAAATCACATTATGTGCCATAAAGTTTTTCATGGGGAGCAAGATTAGAGATGATAAGGGTGGGGGTGCAGTTAATTAAAAAAGCAACATGTTTAACAACAAATTCCCAAAATAAAGAAGGTAAATTAGCTTGAAAAAGTAAGGCACGAGTAACATTTAAAAGGTGTTGGTGTTTACGTTCAACAATACCATTTTGTTGAGGTGTTTCAATACAAGTAGTTTGATGTGTTATGCCTTTAGAAACAAAGAAAACATGCATATTAAATTCTGCTCCATTATCGGTATGAATGAATTTTATTTTCTTATGAAATTGAGTTTCCACATAATGAGTAAAGTTTATGATATGACTACGAACTTCAAATTTATTACGAAGCATGATAACCCATGTATAGTGCGAGAAATCATCTACAACAGTAAAAAAGTATTTAAAACCTTGCATAGAGAAGTAATGGAACAAGGACCCATATATCAAAATGTATAATGCCAAAGATAGCAGTAGTAGCAGTAGTAGCAGTAGTGCTCAAAGAAAAAGGAAGTTTCTTTTGTTTGGCATGATTACAAGTATCACACAAATCAAGTTTGTCAACAATAATGAAGGGATATTGATGTGAGTTGATTAGGAGATTCATTAATTTTTGACACCTTAAGAACAAAGTAAGGAGGCTTAAGGAAACATCAATGGAGTTCAAGGCCTTCCAAATGATGAACCAAACTCATGAACATGAGTGCCAACTTCTTACACAACAATTGAATAGACAAAACACACAAAACAACAACAATAGAACAAGATATGATGCAGAAACTTAAAGGAAAGCAAGAACAAGATATTTAACCGATTAAAACAAAAACTAAACACATTTGAACTGATTGAATTGAACAATAACACAAACTACCGAATAGAAATGAATAACAAACACAAATGACCGAATAGAATTGTAAAATAATGTGTGGAAATGAAAATGGAGATGAAGCAAGAAGGAACTTATGTGGTTGTAGTCATGGAAGGGAAGAAAACGCCACTTGGAGGTAATTGTTCCAAGATAAGTGCATGAATGCCGCCACTTGGAGCTTCCCAAACACTCACAAGATGAGACAAGATGGAGGAGAACAAGTCTCACACAATTCTCTCTCAATTTAAGTAGAGTAACCTTTCTTAAAATTTCAATTCTCTATTTACATGAGCATAGCACCTTTATTTAAAGTGTGAGAGGGCTGAAATTTAGGTGGAAAAATTCAAATGAAACTCATTTGAAATTGCCACAAAAAACAAGTCACATGGAAGGTGTGACTTCACATGGGAAGTATGACTTGGTTTCTTTCTTTGACACCTCCTAAAACTACACCTACACCTTCTTTTTATGTCACATGGAATGTGTGACTTATCTTTGTACATTTGCACCCCTTTATTTCTATATTTACACCTTCCTTTTATGTTCTACTACAAATACTAAAATGAAATTACAAATAGAGACATCCAATGATGCTCATCTCCTAAAACCTTGGCCTTGCTCCTCATGGGTTAGGCTTGGGCTTGGGCCTCATCTTTTGAAAAGACTAATAAAAATAACTTTAAATGTTTTGGCCCTTGTCCATTCCTCCTATTAATGAGATCTTTACTTGCTTGTTGAGATGACCCTTCAAGTGTAGCATCCTTGGTCATCTTCATGTATTTTTTATTCTCATCAGATATTGAGCACTCAAGAGACAATTAATCTTTCATGAGAAGGGTAACCCATTCTATAGTGCCACAGATGTGTATCCTTAATATTACAATTAATAGAAGGAATGTTAATCTGTGGTGTGGTGTGTGATGGTACAGAAAAAGCATTAAAAAGGTACAGTCCATCAATGGCCTTAACTATACCAATCTTCTTCTCGTGTGACTGATGGTCCTGTATTATGCAGTGAGTAAAATTAAAGGTTAAGGTGCATTTAAGTTGTAAAGACAGTTTAGAGGCTGAAATAAGGTTCAATTTAAATTGTGGAACATATAGCACATCAAGAAGATAAAATTTAGTAGAAAATTGTACTAATTCAAAATAGTGTGCAAAAACATTTTGACCATTAGGGAAATTAATTAAAACATGAGTAATTTTTGTGTAGTGTGTAAAAGCAGAAAGATTGGTGCAAACATGATCGGTGGCATCAGAATCAATTATCCATGAATTATAAATGGTAGGTGTGAAATAAGAGAAATTACCTATTGGAGACTGGTGGTTGTTGTTGTTGGTATCAACCGAGAAAGTGCCAACCTGGTTAATTTGCGCCTGAGCAGAAGTGGCAGCAGTGATATTCTGACGCAGGAGATCACTCAAGAATTGGTATTGTTGAGAGGTAAGTCGAAAATCTTTAATATCCTGTTCTTTAGAAGTATCATCAACAGAAAGATCATCAGTAGTAATCAGATTATGAATCTGAGTAGGTAGAAAATTATGAGTTTTATATCCAGGGGGAAACCATGTTTCTTGTAGCATGTGTCAATGGTGCGGCCAATTTTATTGCAGTAGGTGCAAAATTTTCTACCCTATTGGTTTCTAGTATTTGTAGTAGGAAACCCGACTTTCCTAAAGAAAACAGTCTCATTATGGCCCAGTTTACCACAAAAACCACACAACAAAGGATTGGATGAAGCAGTGCGACTAGCATTAGTATTATGTATAGGCAGAACAACAGATAATTCACGTTCTTGTTGGACAACTAGAGAATTTTTTTTTGGAATGGGAGGTATAGGATCCAATAGCAAAACATGTGAACGAATGTTACTGTATTGATCATTCAAACCCCTAAGGAATTGCATAGCTCGAGCTTCACATTTTCTTTGGTTTATCATAGTTTGAACATAACACAAACACTTAACAAAACAGGTGCATAGAGGGTTAGGCGAAAATTTTCTAACTCATCCCAAATGATACGTAGTTTGGTAAAGTAGTCAGTGACAGAAAGATCGCCGAGGCAACTTCTAATTGTAAATCAGAAATTCGGGATAAATCACCCTGAGAATAACGAGTTTTCAAATCGTTCCAAATTTCAACAGCAACATCCATCTAGATTATACTCTGCCTGATTGGGAGTGAAACAAAATGAACTAACTAGGAAACCACCATGTTCTTGCAAGGTGACCACGCAGAAAAATTTGGGTCATCTTTCGAAGGACAAGGGTGATCACGGAGGATGAACTCAACCTTGTTCTTGGCGCTTAGGGCAGTAATAATCGAGCGGCTCCAAAAGTGATAGTGGGTGGAGTCAAGAACTGGCGAGACCAGAGAGGTTGCGAGATTTTCACTTGGGTGCAAATACAAGAAATTGTTTGTCGGTTGTTCCGATTGAATGGGCAGCGTAACCTCCTCGTCAGCCATTGAGAAAATCAAAATGCTCAAGAATAACAGGATAAAAAAAATGAAAAATACGAGATAAAACTAAAGAGAAAGGGAGAGAACAGAGTAGCACAACAGAGCTCTTCATACGAACGAAGAGCTCTGATACCATATTGAAGGTGCATGGCAGAAAAACAGAGGTAAAGAACAATGTGTGTGCAAGATTGGCTAGTGACAAACCCTGTGCACAATAAATGCGAAGAACAGAAAAAGAGATATTGTGAAGGAGAAAGATCCAGAATTGAGTAAAGAAAAAGTAAAAGCTTATTATTATTATTATTATTTAGTAAAAACTACCGTACATATACAGAAAGAGTAGAGCCTAGAAGTAAAATAAATATACAAAATGGGTCAATCCCAATAATAAAAGAAAAGGTCATTAACAATAATAATTTTTTAAAATTTTATAACTTATCATATAAATTTTTATTCAAAATATCCGAATCCTTGTTACATCCTAGCACATCTTATCCAAAACTTCACAAGGAATCTCATGCTTAATGACCTCAAAGAATCCCCATTTTTCAACGTGACAACTAAGTTTTTTCCGCAATCTCCAACAATACGATCATCATAGATGGATACCTATGAGGTAATTTGAAGTTGGTTCACTGGTTGAGCCATCACTGAGATTAGAGGATATGTTTGGATAAATTTTTCTATAACAACTTTAAATTCTAATAAATTTTAATTATGATTTATCTTTTTCTTATAAGCTGAGATACTTTTGTATAGTTCCCTATACTCTGAGTCAACATAATTTCTGTAAACTGTGGGTTTCAACGTAGAACATGTACATAAAGCATATCAGCAGTTATGTCTTAAAACAGCAAGTGCCAAAATAACAAGACAAGTGACACTACAGAATTCTAGTCCGAGAATAAGATAATAAGATCCTTAATTTCATTGAGCTTCATAAGGTGGGTTTGGGTTTGGATTGAGGAGGGGATTTGGAGGAGTGAATTTGGAATGATTTAAGAGGAAAGTCAGATTGTTTGGATTGTGAAGAAAGTTTATTGAATTTTGTGAATGATGTGATGGTTGTGTAAATTTTTAATTTTTTTAAAAGGTGTAAAATGTAAATTTATAAATTTACCTTTATCTTTAAAATATATAAATAATAAAATATAACTTATATATTTATTTTTATAATTAATAATAATATTATTATATAAATAACTATATTTATTTAAATTATTTTTTTAATAATATTATTAAATATTTGATACAAATAAAATTAAGGATAATTTTAACTTTTTAATGGTATTATGTAAATTTTTAAATTTTATTTATTTTTATCATTATTAATTATTATTTATAATTTTGTAATTATTGTTATTATTTCATAAATTTATTATTATTTTTTTATTATATATCATTTTATATATTTATTAACATTTTAATAATAATAATTATTATTTATAATTATTTTATATAATTTATTATACTTATTTTATTATAATATAAATATAAAATATAAATAGATTAATAATATAAAAGTATAATATATATTTAATAAATAATTATAAAATATCTATTTGTTATAATATATATATATATATATATATATATATATATATATATATATATTTAATAACAATCTTTGCAAAACTGCGAAGAAAGAATGTTAAGACATTTTTATCTCGATTAGTGTATTTTATTATTTTTTTATTCATTGATTTGTGTGTTTTATCTGCCTTTCTTCGCCATTTCAAAATTCATAGTTGGATACAAACATAACCTAAGTGTGTGTTTGTTTTTGGGGGTGATGAAGGTTAAGCCTGTGTTTGGATCAGGGGGTGGCCTTGTAGCGCGGACGGATTATAGGGTGGCCACCCCGTTTATGGTTTAGGGTTTAGGTTACACAACAGTAACCTCTTTTACTTTGCATTAGAAGCTAATGAAGCAAATACCGCATCTGTCTAGCCTTCACACAAAGAGTTGCATTGATATAGGGTGTTTGGAGAGGGTTTTCAGTGAGCATAGAGGTAGGAGAGTGAGTTTGGTAGTTCATGTTTGCCCTGGAGTTACGTTATTTTCATTTTAGTTTGAAGCATAATCGATTATCATTGAAAAATAACGCACTACATAATCGATTATGTAGTTAAAAACAGTTGATAATCGTTTATAGTCGTGACATAATCGGTTATATGAGAATTTTTGGTAAGCATAATCGATTATGTGACCTTTGTTATTTTGACCATAATCGATTATCTGTTACCATAATCGATTATGTTAGATTTTGAACTACAAGAATAGTCGATTATGACTATGGATAATCGATTATGTGGTTTTTTTAAGGAAAGTGATAATCGATTATGTTCATGATTTTCTAGATTTTTTGTTTTTTTGATTTTGTTTTAATATTCTAAATATCTATTTTTTTTAAAAATATATTCATTTTGTTATTCATAATAATGAAAATCATTATATTTATATATATATATCATAATATAATTTAAAAAATCATAAATAATATTAAAATTATGTAAATAAATTAACTTAAGTAAAAAATAAATTTAAATTAATAAAATGTTAAATAATAAAATTATACTTAAATTTAAAATTATAATTCATTATTTATTTTAATTTTATATTTTTTTTATTTATAAATGAAATTTAAAATTATTTTAATTAACTAAAATATGCAAAAAAAAGATTAATCATTATTTATTCTTCTTTTATATACAAGAGTAAATTTGTAATCTTCAAAATAATTTATAATATTCTTACAACCATCACATCACTCACCAATTTCAATAAACTTTTCTCACACATCCACTCTAACATACCACAATCCAAACAACCTCAACTTTCTTCACACTTCCACTCCCCCATAGCCTCAACTTTCCACTCCCCCCACGCCCTTTAATCCAAACAAAGCCTAAGGGTGGGGTGAATGGGTGTCACCCTTGTTTGCTTCTCTGAGAGGGGAGGTTGAGAGTGAGAGTGAATGGAAATTTGAGGGTATTTAGGATCCTCTCATAATTGAAGAGAAAGGAGAGTGGAATATGATCAAAAAACCATGGTGCCCTTCATACAATAATACTAATAATGAAAATTATTATTAATAATAATTTTGTATATATATATATAGATAACATAATTTAAAGAATCATAAATAATATTAAAATTATCTAAATAAATTATCTTAAGTAAAAAAATTATTTTAAATTAATAAAATGAAAAATAATAAAATTATACTTACATTTAAAATTATATTTAATTATTTCTTTAAATTTTATATATTTTTATTTTATTTATAAATGAAATTTTAAATTATTTTAATTAACTAAAATATGCACAAAATTAATAATTTTTTTTATATATAAGGGTAAATTTGTAATCTTACAATTTACCTTATTCAAAATAACTTAAAATACTCTTACAATCATCACATCACTCACGCATCTCAATAAACTTTTTTCACACACATCAGTATAACATACCTTAATCTAAACACACTCACTTTTTTTCACACTTTATTCTCACACTCTCACTCTTTCACACATTCAACTTTTCACTATCAATCCAAACAAAGCCTAAATATTTCAATTTCTAATGCATTTATTGTGCTAATTCAACCAGATCAATCCAACTCAAATCCTGAAAGGATGAAGAGCAGAGGTTCCATCAAGGCCTTTTTCAAAGTAGTTGCGCGCATATTCCTCAACAGTGACTTCTCTGTATTTAGGAGGATTTTCTTCTGATAATAATTCTTTTATAGGTCCATAGAGTTTCCCTGGTGTTCTAAGACCTTCGCTGAAAAAGCATGCAACAGATATTCTTGGACCTGTCACATTTGCCACTACTCTATGTTCTACACTCTTGAATCTGTCATTTGTTATAAGCTGCACTTCAAGAAGAAAAAAACAATAATGTCACACTCATTTAAATTCATGTACGTATCATGAGAAAGCTTTTTCCCTAGTAAAAATATTATTACAAATTTCAAAATTTCTCAATTTTCTCAGAGAACTTACACTTCACTACAAAATTAGTTCTTCTTCTACTTTTAAAGGTTGTAATCTGAAACAATTCAATATTGAGTTGTCAACTTATCATGAACTCTCATGATACACCTATATGTCCTAGGACTTTTCTAACATATTTTCTATAAAAGTTTGCTAGAATAAGTGTTTTTTGCTGAATTTTTTTTTTGTGAATCTTAAAATTTCAGTTGCAAGAAAAGTATCATGAAATATGAAATATTTTAGTAGCTTGGAAGGCAGAATAAAAGAAAAGGGTAAACTATACTAATTACTTATCTTAGTTTCTTTTAGTACTATACTAACTCCATTGGTTGTTTGAAGAACATTACACTCTGAATAATCTAACAGATATTGAAAAAGTTTATGTAATTTTTGACAAAAACTTCTGGAGTAATTAGTGTAATTTACTCTAAC